>Ga0209386_1000204_pt1 | contig 30651 bp, 24 predicted proteins | sample NGEPertwo_FD_184510 | JGI IMG/M metagenome (GOLD analysis project Ga0209386, IMG submission 184510) | Arctic peat soil microbial communities from the Barrow Environmental Observatory site, Barrow, Alaska, USA - NGEE Permafrost154B-two... | ecosystem: Environmental > Terrestrial > Soil > Wetlands...
TTGGCTGCCTCCCCCGAGCATGGCATCGCCGCGGCCATCGTGGAGCGCTCTCCGGCCGGCGAGATGCTGCGCCGGCTTTTGCCCGGCATCCTCGTGCTGCCGCTCGTGATCGGCTGGTTCGCCCGGCAGGCCGAGGTGCAGAGCCTCTACGATAGCGCCGCGACACTCGCCATTTTCGCCGTCGCCAGCATCATCGTGCTCGCCGTATTCGCCTGGACCACGATTGGCGCCGTCAAGCGTGCCGACTACGACCGCAATGCGGCACTCATGGAGCTACGCGGCCAGCGGGAATGGCTGTCGACGACGCTGGGCAGTATCGGCGACGGGGTGATCGCCACCGGCCCCAATGGCAGCGTGCTGCTGCTCAACAGGGTCGCCGAGCGGTTGACCGGATGGACGGCGGCCGAGGCGAGGGGGCGTCCCATCTGGGAGGTGTTCCGAGTGATCGATGAGGGCACGCGCAAATCCGTTGACGATCCGGCGCTGAAGGCGCTGCGCGAGCGCGAGGTGACGCGGCTGGAATCTGGCGCGCTGCTCATCACCCGCGACGACCGGGAGCTGCCGGTGGAGCATAGCGGCGCCCCCATTGTCGGCCAGGACGGCTCGCTGGCCGGCGCCGTGCTCGTGTTCCGCGATGTCACCGAGCGCCGGCGGACCGCGCAGCGCCAGACCATGCTCGTGGGCGAGCTCAATCACCGCGTCAAGAACGCGCTCGCCATCGTGCAGTCGCTGGTCCAGGCGAGCCTCCGTCAGGCCACGACCAAGCCCGCCCAAGCCATGGCCCAGACCCTTGCCGAGCGGCTTCAGGCCCTGCACCGGGCGCACGACCTGCTGCTGGAGTCGCAATGGTCCGGCGCGAGCTTGAAGGCCATGGTCGAGCGCGAGCTCGATCCCTATCAGCGCGAGGACGGGCCGAGGATCACGATCAAGGGCCCGGACGTGCTGCTGCCGCCGCAATGCACTTCGATCCTCGCCATGACCCTGCACGAGCTTGCCACCAATGCCGTGAAATACGGGGCGCTGTCCCAGAACACAGGCAAGCTTGGGGTCAGCTGGAAGACGGGGCGCGGCAACCAGCTGCTCCTCGTCTGGGAGGAAAAGGGCGCGCCCGCCATGCCGCAGAAGCGCACGAGCGGGTTCGGCACGCAGCTCATCGACAAGGGCATCCGCCACAATCTCGGCGGCGACACCAAGGTCGATTTCAGGCGGGGCGGCCTCTATGTCGAGTTGACCGTGCCGCTGACGCCGTCGAACGAGCCGCGCATGGCGCCGGCGCCCGCGACGGAGCCCGCCTGATCCGCCTATTCGAGGACGCTGATCTCCTCGTTGGCGTGCCGTAAGCGCTCGGAGAACTCGCGCGTCAGATTGCTTAAGATGGTGATCATGATGTTGGGATGCTCGGCCGAGAGCTCATGCAGCTCCTCGACCCCGAGCCCGTAGCAGATCACCCGCTCGTTGGCGACGATGTCGGCGGAACGCTTGCCGCCGTCGAGCAGCGCCATCTCGCCGAAGGTGAGCCCCGGTCCGATCGACGCCACCCGCTTTTTCCGGTTGCCCTTGCCGTGCACCTTAATCTGGACGCTGACCGTGCCGCGGGCGAGCACGAAGAACAGCTTTGCGTCGTCGCCCTCGCGCATGATCACGTCGCCCTCTTCGAACACAAGCGGCCTGATGACGGACTCGACCAGGCGGCATTCTTCCGCGTTCAGTCCATTGAACAGATTGATCTCCGACACGGCGAACTTGGTTGCCTGCCCGAACGCGGTGCCGGCCAGGATCTGGTCCTCACACCATTCGAGCGCGGCGTCGGCATCGCGGAACTGGCGCACGCGATGGCCGTCTTCGTTCTCGGCGAGCGCGCACACGAGGCGGTCGAGGCGTCCGTCTTCGCCGATCGAGGCGAATGCCAGCTCTGTCGCGCTGCCGGGCATGGAGCGGACCGCCCGCACGATCAGCTTGCGCGCCGAGGTGTCGGCTTGGTGCACGCGCTTGAAGTCGACGACCACATAGCGGGAGTCCGCGGCGAGCTGGCCCATTTTGCGCAACAGCTGCTCGGTCGAGCCGAAAAACAGCGCCCCTTGCGCTTCGAGGATCGCCACCTTGTGGCCTTCCTTCGCCAGAATCTTGCGCTCCTCCAGCGTGCGGAGGCGGTTCGACCGCACCACGTCGGCGCGGTAATCGCGGCGGATGACGCTGCGGACATTCGTGCGGTTATTAAAGGCGTGCAGCTCGAACTCACTGGAGATCTCCTGACACACGCGGATACCGCGCACGCTGTTGCCTTGGGTGTCGATGGGCGGGGCATAGACGCAGATGCCGATCTGCCCCGGCATGACGGCGATGATGCAGCCCGACACGCCGCTCTTGGCCGGCATGCCGACCTCGTAGGCCCATTCGCCCGCGTAGTCGTACATGCCGCAAGAGTTCATCACGCTCAGCATGTCGCGCACATAGTGCGCGTCGAACACGGACTTGTTGGTCAGCGGGTTGGTGCCGTCATTGGCGAGCGTGGCCGCCATGATGGCGAGGTCGCAAGCGGTGACGTTCACCGAGCACTGGCGGAAATAGAGGTCAAGCACCTCGTTGGGATCGCGTTCGATCATCGCCGTGTTGAGCATCATGTAGACGATGGCCCGGTTGCGGTGCCCGGTCGCCATCTCGGACTTGAACACGGCCTCGTCGATGTCGAGCTTGCGCCCCGCCAGGTTGGAGAACAGGTCGAGCATGTTGCCGACCCGCTGTTCTTGCGTGTCGCCCGGCATCATCTCGGCGACGGCGATGGCGCCGGCGTTGACCATGGGGTTGAACGGGCGATTGGCCACTTCGTCGAGCACGATGGAATTGAATGCCTCGCCGGTCGGCTCGACGCCCACGCGTTCGAGCACTTTCGGCCGTCCATGGCGCTGAAGGGCCCAGCCATACATGAATGGTTTCGACACCGATTGGATGGTGAAGGGGATATCAGTATCGCCCACCGCGTAGATCTGGCCGTCCACGGTGGCGATGGCGATGCCGAACAGGGAGGGATCGACCTTGCCGAGCTCCGGAATGTAGTCGGCCGGAGCGCCGCCTGTCTCTTGCGAGACGCGCGCATGGAGATCGGCCAGAAAATCTTCGACTGGCGCCAGCGCTCTGAGCTCGGCGTTCGCCTTGCCCCCGATAGGTTCGGTCTTATTCAACGCGTCCCCTTAAAAGTGCGAACGGCCCGCCGCGCCAGGAGAACAATAGTCAGAAATCATGCCATGTCGAAAGCCAAGCAGAATCAACCTTGCGCTCCCGGTGGGCTCGCGACGTTCTGCCTAAACCTTGAGCAAGGCGCGCTTAAACGGAAGTCTATTTCTTGCGGAAGCGGTCGAGTTGCACGACCTCGGCCGGCGGCCGGGACACGACCACCTCGGCGCTCGGGGCATCGCCCGTCTCCTCGGGCGCGGGGTCGGCTGGGCCCCGCGCCTCCTCGGTCTCGCCAACGAGGTCCGGCAGTGCCGACGCCATATGCTGGCGGGCGGAGTCGTTGGCCGCACCGGGCTTGCCGAACTGGAGCCCGAATTGCGCCGATGGATCGTAGAACGCCTTGACGGCGGCGAACGGCACCACCAGCCGCTCCGGCACGTTGGAGAAGGAGAGTTTCACCTCGAAGCGCTCGTTCGTCACCAGCAGGTCCCAGAACTGGTACTGCAGGACGATCGTCATCTCCTCCGGGTACTGCTCCTTGAGGCGCTTCGACACCGAGACGCCTTCGCCGTCGATATCGAAGGCGATGTAGAGGTGATGCTCTCCCGGCAGCCCGTTGCGTTGAACGTGCGTCAACACCTCGCGGACGACGCCGCGCAAGGCATCCTGGGTAAGAAGGTCGTATCTGATTTCATCGTCTGCCATGGATGGCGCCGCTCCGATCTCGCGACGTGAGGCAGTCACCCCGTCAAATAAAGTGGAGGGCTTCTGTTGCCCGGTGCCCTCCGAAACCGCGCCTAACCCCTGCGAAGAGGCTAGGACTTGATCTTCAGGCTATCGCGCTGACTACGCAGCGAGACGTGCCTCCGCATAGTTGTCATTGGCAACTATAAGGTTGGCCCGATAACGGCGGTACCATGCCGAGCGAAAGCACGACCTTTACACCCTCGTCGATCCTATTTCGCCCCCGCCACGTTTCAGCTCCTGACCCTAAAAGTCCGACTCGCATCTTCGAGACGGCTCCGAACTGAAACCTGGTGGAGGCGCCGGGTACCGCCCCCGGGTCCGAATGGTTTATTACGTCGCCCGTTTATCGCCATAGCCGGCTTGCGCCAGCAGACTCATATATAGGCTTCTTGCGCGGCAAAAAAAAGATTGATGGTTCGATAACCCCCAGACACGCGTTTGGCGATTAGCCTTGAGGCCAAAAGGACTTGCCGGGGCCAAGTGTTCTTTACCCAAGTCTTCTTTACCAAGGGCGCGGAAGGGCGCTAGTCGCGCTCCATCTTGATGATTTGGCCGGTTCTGGCATCGACCTTCATCTCGATCTCGTGGCCGGTGGCATCTTCGCCCTCGACCTTCCAGACGCCCCTGCGTTGGTGAAGCTCGATCTCCTCGAGCCTGACAATGCCTCGGTCGAAGGCTATGGCGCGGACGTCCTCGATATCCAAATTGCGGGCGAGGGCAGGGGCCGCGGCGACCCCGAGCGTGAGACTAAAGAGAGTAGGGAGGACAACTGGCATGAGACGCATTGAATGCTCCATTCTCTGGGTCTATCGACAGGAAGGCCAAATGAGTCTTTTGAGCCAAGTGTGAGCCAAGACTCCTGTGAGCCAAGACTGAGCCAAGACTCCTGGCCCGAGCTGGTCTGAGGTCCGGATCATAGGGCCGGGGTTCGGATCATGATCATAGGGAAAGTCGCCCGGTGCGCCAATATCTCGATCTTCTCGCCCGCGTTCGCAATAAGGGGCTCCGCAAGGCCGACCGTACCGGCACCGGCGCCTTGAGCCTGTTCGGGGCGCAGTTGCACTTCGATCTCAGCGACGGCTTTCCGCTCGTGACCACCAAGAAGCTGCATGTGAAGTCGATCGTCCACGAGCTTCTGTGGTTCCTGCAAGGCTCGACCAATGTGCGCTATCTCCAGGAGCACGGCGTGCGCATTTGGGACGAGTGGGCCGACGCGGACGGCGAGCTCGGTCCCGTCTACGGCCGCCAGTGGCGGTCATGGCCGACGGCGGGCGGCGAGACCATCGATCAGATCGCGAGCGTGGTCGGGGCAATCAAGCGCGATCCCGATTCGCGTCGGCATATCGTCAGCGCGTGGAACGTGGGCGAGTTGGACAAGATGGCGCTGCCGCCATGCCACTGCCTGTTCCAGTTCTATGTGGGGGACGGGCGGCTCTCTTGTCAGCTCTACCAGCGTTCGGCGGATGTGTTTCTCGGCGTGCCGTTCAACATTGCCTCCTACGCGCTGCTCACCGAGATGGTCGCCCAGGTCACCGGTCTCAAGCCCGGCGAGTTCGTCCACACCTTCGGCGACGTGCATCTCTATCTCAACCACATCGAGCAGGCCGACGAGCAGTTGGCGCGTGATCCGCGCGCCTTGCCGCATATGGAGATCAATCCCGAGATCACCTCGCTGTTCGATTTTGCTTACGAGGATTTCAAGCTGGTGGGCTACGACCCGCACCCGGCGATCCGCGCTCAGGTGGCGGTGTGAGTGAACACAAGCGGACGGCGGTCGGTCCTGTCATCGCGCTGGTCGTGGCCATGGGCGAGAACCGCGCCATCGGCCGGGGCGGGGATCTGCCCTGGCATTTGCGCTCCGACATGAAGTTCTTCCGCGCCGTCACCATGGGCAAGCCCGTGATCATGGGGCGGCGCACCTTCAAGTCGCTGCCCCGCGTGCTCGACGGCCGGCTCAACATCGTGCTCACCCGCGACAATGGTTTCGTCGCACCGGACGCCGTCATGGCCCACAGCCTGGAGGAGGGGCTTCAAGCGGCGCGCGACTCCGCCGGCCGGACCGGGGCGGACGAGATCATGATCATCGGCGGCGAGGACGTGTTCCGCGAGGTGCTGCCGCAAGTCGGCCGCATCTATCTCACCGAGGTCCATGCCATGCCGGAGGCCGACACTTGGTTTCCGGCGCTCGACGAGAACGAATGGCGCGAGGTATCCCGCGAGCGGCACGAGGCCGGTCCCAAGGACGATCATGCCTTCAGTTTCGTGGTTCTCGACCGTGTCGCCAAATCGTCACCTCAAGTGCCTTCATCCTGAGGCGGGCCCCGCATTGCGTGGCCCTGGTGACTGGCCTATAAACCCCAAGACCTTTGTCGCAGGACCGCCATTTTGGTGCTGCTAGTGTCTCTGCTAGCGGCGCATTGAAGTAGGCGGCTCTTTGCGAGACCCCCTCTAGAAATCAGGACGAAGTGTAATATGCCTTGGAGCAATCAGAGTGGCGGCGGCGGCGGTTGGAAAGGCGGCAATGGCGGACCATGGGGTCCGCGGTCCGGCGGTTCCGGCCAGCAGCCTGATCTGGAAGAGATTTTACGTCGGAGCCAGGACCGGCTTCGCCAGGCGATGCCCGGCGGCCGCATGGGCGGCCCGTTCGCCATCCTGATCGCTGCGGTGCTGCTCCTGGTGGTTGGCTTTTTCGGCTTCACTGTCCGCGTCAACCCGGACGAGCTCGGCATCGTGCTCCGCTTTGGCGCCTATGTGCGCCAGCTCCCGCCCGGCCTGAACTTCCGCCTGCCGTACCCCATCGAGGAGGTGGAGCTGCCAAAGGTCACGCGCATCAATCGCACCGAAATCGGCATGCGCGGCTCCTCCGACAGCCGCGCCGATACGAGCGCTGTGCGCGATGTGCCGGAGGAGAGCCTGATGCTCACCGGCGACGAAAACATCGTCGATATCGATTTCGTGGTGCTGTGGCAGATCAGCGATGCGCCGGACTTCCTTTTCAACATTCAGAATCCCGAAGGCACTGTGAAGGATGTCGCCGAGAGCGCCATGCGCGAGATCGTCGGTCAAAGCGACATCGAGCCGATCCTCACCGCCGCGCGGGCCAAGACGGAAGCCGACGTGCAGGAGCTCATTCAACGCATCCTCGACGGCTATGGCGCCGGCATTCAGATCAATCAAGTGCAGCTCCAGAAAGTGGATCCGCCGGCGCAAGTCATCGACGCTTTCCGCGACGTCCAGGCGGCGCGCGCCGACCAGGAGCGGTTGCAGAACGAAGCGCAGACCTACGCCAATCGGGTGATCCCGGAAGCGCGAGGCGAGGCCGAGCGCATCCTTCAGGCGGCGCAAGGCTACCGGGACCGGGTGATCGTCGAGGCCAAGGGTGAGGCCGACCGCTTCGAGAACGTCTTGAAGGAGTACCAGAAGGCGCCCGAGGTGACGCGGAAGCGCATCTTCATCGAGACCATGCAAGAGGTGCTGTCCAACACCGACAAGATCATCATTGACGATAAGGGAGGCTCCGGCGTCGTGCCCTACCTGCCGCTCTCGGAACTGCAGAAGCGCCCGCCCTCCTCGCCGGCGACCCAAAACGGGGGCCAGCAATGAACCGCACATTTCTCACGGTCGTTCTTCTGCTGCTCGGCATCGCTGCCGTCGCCGCTTATCTGACGCTGTTCACCGTCTATCAGACGCAGCAGGCCTTGGTTCTGGAGTTCGGTAAGCCCAAGCGTCTCGTGACCACGCCGGGCCTCAACTACAAAATCCCGTTCATCCAGAACGTGAGTTTCTTCGACAAGCGGCTGCTCGACCTCGATTCAGCCCCGCAGGAAGTGATCGCGTCCGATCAGAAGCGGCTCGTGGTCGATGCCTTTGCCCGTTGGCGCATCACCGATCCGCTGCTCTTCTACCAAGCGGTCGGCGATGAGCGCGTGGCCCGCTCGCGCCTCGGCTTCTTCTTAGAGGCCTCGCTCCGCCGCGTGCTCGGTGCCGCAAGCTTCGAGGCCGTGGTGCGCGATGAGCGCCATGCGCTGATGCAGAGGATCACCGACCAGGTCAATGCCCAGGCGAAGGCGCTCGGCATCACCGTGGTCGACGTCCGCATCAAGCGCGCCGACCTGCCGGAGGCCAACAGCCTCGCCATCTACCGCCGCATGCAGACCGAGCGGCAGCGTGAGGCAGCCGAGATCCGGGCCCAAGGCGAGGAGGCCTCGCGGCGCATTCGTGGTACCGCCGACCGCCAGGTCACCGTCCTCAGGGCCAACGCGACCGGCGAATCGGAGCGCATCCGCGGTGATGGCGATGCCGAGAAGAACGCCGTCTTCGCCGCCGCCTTCGGTAAGGATCCTGACTTCTTCGCCTTTTACCGCTCCATGCAAGCTTATGAGGGCGCCTTGAAGTCGACCGATACCAGGATGCTGCTGAGCCCCAATTCTCAGTTTTTCCAGTATTTCAATGACGCGGGCGGCGAGCTTGCGCCTGGGGCGTCGTCGCCGCCAGCCACCGAGACGCCTGCGCCGCAAACCGCGCCGAGCGCGCCTGACGATGGCGAGACCGGCGAGACCCAGCAAGGTGCCATGGGCGGCGAGAGTGTGGGGGGCGAGAGTCCCGACCCCGAAATCTCAGCCGGCGAGACCGTTCCCGACGCGCCGTCGGCGCCTTAGGGGGTCTTAAGCAGGCGGGATGACCGACCTCGGCGTGGCCATTGGCCTTGTTCTCGTGATCGAGGGCCTGCTCTGGGCACTGGCGCCCCGGCTTGGCCGCAGGCTGCTGCAAGCGGCGGCGGAAACGCCGGAATTCTCGCTTCGCCTGGCCGGCGCCGTCGCGGTCGCCGCGGGTGTCGTCCTGGTCTGGATGATGCGGGGTTAGCGCCATGACCGTCCCCTTGCGGCATGACCTTCCCCTTGCGGCACGGCAAACGGTTTCCTGCTTCACCGCGCCGAATTTCGGTAAAATGGCGCCGGCGCCGGCTCCGGCCAGCGTGGGACGCGGGAGTTCTCGATCGATGTCACAGGAAAGCAATCAAGGCCGGGTTCAGCGCATTGCCCGTTATGGCTGGGGCGTTTGTGGCTGGGGCACTTATGGCTGGAGCACTTGGCTGGCGGTCGCGTTCCTCGTGCTGCTCGCCGCCCCAAGTCTGGCGCGCGGCCCGTCCTCCGTGGCCGACGTGGCGGAGGGCTTGCAGGATGCCGTGGTCAACATCTCCACCACGCAGACGTTGAAAGGCACCGGCGAGACCGTCCCCGGGCGCCGGGAGCCGAAAGGCTCGCCCTTCGAGGAATTCTTCGACGACTTCTTCGATGAGGAGGATGCCGAGGGCATGCCGCGCAAGGTGAGCTCGCTTGGCTCGGGCTTCGTCATCGACCCCTCCGGCCTCATCGTCACCAACAATCACGTCATCGAAGGCGCCGACGAGATCATCATCAACTTCACCGACGGCACCAAGCTGAAGGTGACAAAAATCCTCGGCCACGACCCCAAGACGGATCTCGCGCTGCTCAAGGTCGAGCCTAAGAAACCGCTCAAGGCGGTGGCCTTCGGCAACTCCTCCAGCATGCGCGTCGGCGATTGGGTCATGGCCATCGGCAACCCGTTCGGCCTCGGCGGCAGCGTCACGGTGGGCATCATCTCCGCCACCAAGCGCGACATCAACGCCGGTCCCTATGACGACTTCCTCCAGACCGATGCCGCCATCAACCGCGGCAATTCCGGCGGCCCGCTGTTCAACATGGAGGGCGAAGTGATCGGCGTGAACACCGCCATCATCTCGCCGACCGGTGGCTCGATCGGCATCGGTTTCGCCGTCCCCTCCAACAGCGCCATCAAGGTGCTCGACCAACTCAAGCAATATGGCGAGACGCGGCGCGGCTGGCTCGGCGTCCATGTGCAGAACGTGACCGACGAGATCGCCGAGAGTCTGGGCTTGGCGGCGCCGACCGGCGCCCTGGTCGCCCAAGTGTCGCCCGATGGCCCCGCTGCCAATGCTGGCATCAAGCCGAGCGACGTGATCGTCAGATTCGACGGTCAAGCGATCGAGAACATGCGCGATCTGCCCCGCGCGGTGGTCAGCGCCCCGATCGGCAAGGACGTTTCGGTCGAGCTGTTGCGTGGCGGCGAGAGCCTGGACATCACGGTCAAGATCGGTCGCTTGCCCGAGGATGAGGATGAGGAGGCCAACGCCGAGGCCGACGCCGATGCCGCCACCGGGGAGGAGGGAGGGGAAGATCAGGAGATGATCGAGCCCGAGCGCGAGGATCTTCTCGGCCTCTCCATCGCCCCGCTGACCGAGGCGTTACGCAGCAAATACGGCATCGGCGCAGGCGTCGAAGGCGTGATCATCACCGACGTCGAGCCCAACAGCCCGGCGGCGCAAAAGCACGTCAAGCCGGGCGATGTCATCGTCGAAGTCACCCAGGAAGAGGTCCGGCAGCCGCAGGACGTTGTCGCCCGGCTGCTGGCGGTCAAGCGCTCGGGGCGCGGGCGCGTTCTGTTGCTGCTCTCCGACGCCAAGGGCGAGCTGCGCTTCGTCGCCGTGCCCACCAGCTAGCGTGACCGCCGACCCACGCCGGCCAACTGCCATCCTCATTGCGGGCCCCACGGCGAGCGGCAAATCGGCCGCCGCTCTCGAACTCGCGGACCGGCTCGGCGGCACAATCATCAACGCCGACTCCATGCAGGTCTATCGTGAGCTCAGCGTGCTCACCGCCAGGCCCAAGCCGGCCGAGATGGCGGCGGTGCCCCATGACCTTTACGGCACGGTCCCGGCGGCCGAGGCCTATTCCGTCGGCCGCTGGCTCGTCGATGTGGCCGCCGCCATGGCGCAGGCGCGAGATGAAGGGCGTCTGCCGATCCTCGTCGGTGGCACCGGGCTCTACTTCAAGGCGCTGCTGGAGGGCTTGTCGCCCGTTCCCGACATCCCGAACGAGACGCGGGCGCATTGGCGCGAGCAGTCGGACCGGCGCGGCCCCGAAGACCTGTTCCTCGCCCTCCAGTCCCGCGATCCCGTCATGGCGGCGCGGCTCGAGCCCGCGGACCTGCAGCGCGTCGTCCGCGCGATCGAGGTGATCGACGCCACGGGCGTCTCGCTCGCCGAGTGGCAGGGAACCGCGGGCACCCCCACCCTTGAGGGCGATGCCGTGCGGAAGCTCGTCATCGCGCCGGAGCGAGCGCCGCTCTATGCGAAGATCGATGCCCGGTTCGACCGCATGATCGAGGGGGGCGCCATCGACGAGGTCAGGGCGTTTGCCGCGTTGCGGCTCGATCCTGGGCTGCCGGCGATGCGGGCCCACGGTGCGCGCGAACTCGTTGCCTACCTCAGCGGCGCCATGACCTTGGAACAGGCGGCCACCAAGGCGAAGACCGAGACCCGGCACTATGCCAAGCGGCAGATGACGTGGGCCAAGCGGTTCATGACGGACTGGGAGTGGGCCCCCGACGCGGACGCCGCGGTCGAAGCCGCTGTGAGCGCGAACATCTCTCCCTCGCCCTGAAAGGGGGAGGTCGGCGCGCCTCTGTGCGCCGGGAGGGGGTCTCGCAAAACGTCTCGTTTGATCCCCACCCCAACCCTTCTAGGGGGAGGGAGCTACACCGTGACTTGCGTGCCGATCTCCACCACCCGGTCGGTGGGCAGCTGGAAATAGCTCGACGCGTCGTTGGCGTTGTGGGCGAGGAAAATATAGAGCTGGTCCTGCCAGGGCGGCATGCCGGAGCGGACGTCGGGCCGCACCGAACGCCGCGACAGGAAGAACGACGTCGACATGATGTCGAATTGCCAGCCCTGCTTGCGGGCGATGGCGAGCGCCTTGGGTACGTTGGGCCGTTCCACGAATCCGAAATGCAAGTTCAGGCGCATGAACTTGTCGCTCATCGTCTCCATCTGCACGCGGTCATCTGCCTTCACGCGCGGAATATCCTCGTTGACGATGGTCAGGATCACGTTGTGCTCGTGCAGCACCTTGTTGTGCTTGAGATTATGCAACAGCGCGGTGGGCGCGAAGTCGGGGTCGGAGGTGAGGAACACGGCGGTCCCCGGCACGATATGCGGCGGCCGCTCCTCGAGGCTCTTGATCAACGGCTCGAACGGCACCTCCACGCGCCTTGTCTTCTGGGCAAGCAGCCGCGTGCCGCGGCGCCACGTGATCATGATGGCCACCAGCATCATGCCGACCAGGACCGGCAGCCAGGCGCCTTCGACGAGCTTGAGCGTGCTCGCCATGACAAAGGCGGTATCGATGAATATCAGCGGCGCCATCACCGCGATGACCCAGATAAGCTTCCACCGCCACAGCTTCCACATCACGATGAAGCCGAGAATGCCCGCCGCCCATTCCGTCGTCGCCACGGCCAGCACGTAAGCCGAGGCGAGCTCGCTTGAGGAGCGGAACATGAACACCAGCAGCAAGACGCCCACCAGCAGCAGCCAATTGACCCGCGGCATGTAGATCTGCCCGGCCTGCGACTCGCTCGTGTGACGCACTTCCATGCGCGGCAAAAGGCCGAGCTGCATGGCTTGGCGGGTGATTGAATAAGCGCCGGTGATGACGGCTTGGCTGGCGATGGCGGTGGCCATGGTGGCCAGCGCCACCATGGGATAGAGCGCCCATTCGGGGAATAGCAGGTAGAACGGGTTGGCGATCATCTCTGGATGCGCCAGCACCAGTGCGCCTTGACCGAAATAGTTGAGCAGCAGCGCCGGCAGCACGAGATAGAGCCACGCGGTCTGGATCGGCTTGCGCCCGAAATGGCCGAGATCGTTGTAGAGCGCCTCCGAGCCCGTCACCACGAGGAACACCGCGCCGAGCGTCACCAACCCGATGAAGCCGTGGGTGAACAGGAAGTTGAGCCCGTAATAGGGGTTAAGCGCATAGAGCACGCGCGGGTTGGCCACGATCTCCGCCCCGCCCGCGACAGCGAGGACGATGAACCACACCGTGGTGATCGGCGCGAAATAGGTCGAGACCTTTGCGGTGCCGTGCGACTGGACCGAGAACAGCGCCACGAGAATGATGACCGTCAGTGGCAGCACGTAAGGCGCGAACGCCTCAGTCGCGATGTTGAGGCCTTCGATGGCCGACAGCACCGACAGAGCCGGGGTGATCAGTGTCGAGCCGTAGAACATCGACGCGCCGAGAATGCCGAGCGCCAGCACTAAGGGGGTGCGCCGGCCGACCGCGGTAAAGGCCAGCGCCGTGAGCGCAAGCGCGCCGCCTTCGCCGTTATTGTCGGCGCGCAACAAGATGAGCACATATTTCAGCGTGACGACGACGATCAGCGACCAGAAGATCAGCGACAGCACGCCGAATACGGCGGCTTGGGTGACAATGCCATGCTCGCCGCCGGCGGCCAGGATGGCGACGCGCAAGGCGTAAAGCGGACTCGTGCCGATGTCGCCATAGACGACGCCGATCGAGCCAAAGGTCAGCCCCCAGAATGCGCCTTTGGAGAGCGCCGGGACGTCATTGCCGTTTGCGGCATCAGTTTCTGAGCTAGCGGACGGCTGCATTCAGACCAATGATTGGGAAGAGGATGGTTGGCTGTCGCGTGAGCGCGTTATCGCGGCCCCGCGGCCCCTCGAAGCGGTAGGGACATAGGCGGATCGCGGACCCTTGTCTAGGACGGTTATTGGCGCCGGAGCCATGGAGCCCGGGCGGGTGGGGCCGCAGCGCAATAAACGAGCAGCTCATTGGCGATAAACGGTAATATATGGAAAGAAAAGGCGTGCTGATCTTGTCATTCATTCGCATTTGCCGTTGACCCTGTATCACACAGCGCTTAGGGTGCCCGCCTTAATCCGGCGTTTCCCGCCATTCCTTATATATTCTACCGGGCAGTGGCCGTTGGCGGCCGCGATGGCCCGGTTTTGCCAGTGAGTAGAGACATGTCCCGCGCGATGACAGGCGCCCAGATTGTGCTGGAGGCTCTCGCCGATCAAGGCGTCGAGCATATCTTCGGCTATCCCGGGGGCGCCGTGCTGCCGATCTACGACGCGCTGTTCCAGCAGGACCGGATCAAGCACATCCTGGTTCGTCACGAGCAGGGCGCCGTCCATGCCGCCGAAGGCTATGCCCGTTCCACCGGCAAGGTCGGCGTGGTGCTGGTGACCTCGGGCCCCGGCGCGACCAATGCCGTCACCGGTCTGACCGACGCGCTGATGGATTCCATTCCGGTCGTGTGCATCACCGGCCAGGTGCCGACCCATCTCATCGGCAATGACGCGTTCCAAGAATGCGACACGGTCGGCATCACGCGGCCCTGCACGAAGCACAATTATCTCGTCAAGGACGTCAACCAGCTGTCGACCGTCATGCACGAGGCGTTCTACGTCGCGCGCTCAGGGCGTCCCGGGCCCGTTGTCGTCGACATCCCCAAGGACGTCCAGTTCGCCGAAGGGAATTATGCCGGGCTGTCGAACTCCCAGCATAAAAGTTATCGCCCGGCGGTCGAGGGCGACGAGGCTGCCGTGGCGGCCGCCGTCGAGCTCATGGCGAATGCCAAGCGCCCCATCTTCTATACCGGCGGCGGCATCATCAATTCCGGGCCGGTCGCCAGCGAGCGCCTGCGCGAGCTCGTGCGCCTGACGGGCTATCCCATCACCTCGACCCTGATGGGGCTCGGCGCCTACCCGGCCTCCGACAAGCAATGGCTCGGCATGCTCGGCATGCACGGCACCTTCGAAGCCAACAACGCCATGCATGATTGTGACGTGATGATCTGCATCGGCGCGCGCTTCGACGACCGCATCACCGGGCGGCTCGATGCCTTCGCGCCGGGCTCCAAGAAGATCCATGTCGATGTCGACCGCTCATCGATCAACAAGAACGTGCGCGTCGACATTCCCATTGTCGGTGACTGCGCCCATGTGCTCGACCAGATGCTTCGCGCCTGGAAGGCCAAGAACCTGAAGGTCGACAAGCCGGCGCTGAAAACCTGGTGGGATCAGATCGACACCTGGCGGGCGCGCAAAAGCCTGCATTACAAGATGCGCGACGACGTGATCATGCCGCAATACGCGATCGAGCGGCTGTTCGCGCTGACCCGCGGCCATGACACCTACATCACCACGGAGGTCGGCCAGCATCAGATGTGGGCGGCCCAGCACTTCCACTTCGATGAGCCGAACCGCTGGATGACGTCCGGTGGCCTCGGCACCATGGGCTATGGCATCCCCGCCGCGGTCGGCGTGCAGGTGGCCCACCCGGACAGCCTCGTCATCGATATCGCCGGCGAGGCTTCGGTGCTCATGACCATGCAGGAAATGTCGACGGCGGCGCAGTACGACCTGCCGATCAAGATCTTCATCCTGAACAACGAATATATGGGCATGGTCCGCCAGTGGCAGGAGCTGCTGCATGGCGGCCGCTACTCCCATTCTTACAGCGAGGCGCTGCCCGACTTCGTCAAGCTGGCGGAAGCCTATCAAGGTGTCGGCATCCGCGCCGAGAAGCCGTCCGAGCTCGACGATAAGATTCTGGAGATGATCGCCACGCCGAAGCCCGTCATCTTCGATTGCCGGGTCGACAAGCACGCCAATTGCTTCCCCATGATCCCGAGCGGGGAGGCGCACAACAACATGCTGCTGGGCGACGATGCGACCGAAGAGGATCTGCAGAGCGCCATCACCGAAGAAGGCAAGGTGATGGTGTGATGGCGCAGCCAGGATCCGCCTATTCGCTCGAGACGACCGTCCAGAAGCCCGAGACCCACACCATGAGCGTGCTCGTGGACAACGAGCCCGGCGTGCTGGCGCGCGTCATCGGCCTGTTTGCTGGCCGCGGCTACAACATCGAGTCGCTCACCGTGTCGGAGACCGAGCACGAGGCGCATCTGTCGCGCATCACCATCGTCACCACCGGCACGCCCATGGTCATCGAGCAGATCAAGAACCAGCTCGACCGCCTGGTGCCGATCCACTCGGTCACCGACCTGACCGTGCTCGGCCACCCCATCGAGCGCGAGCTCGCACTGCTCAAGGTGGCCGGCAAGGGCGAGAAGCGGGTCGAGGCGCTTGGTCTGGCCGAGGCGTTTCACGCCCAGATCATCGACTCGTCCACCGAGCATTTTGTGTTTGAGATCACCGGCGAGCAGTCGCGCATCGAGGAATTCATCGCGCTGATGCAGCCGCTCGGCCTGGTCGAGGTCTGTCGTACTGGGCTGGCCGCCATCGCCCGCGGGCCGGAGCGGATGTAACCCGCCACTTGTCTTTTCGCGGTCCGCACGGCACAACCCGGGCCAAATCGCCATTCAGGACTTCATACGTAGGGGAATAGGTATGCGCGTTTATTACGATCGGGATGCCGATCTCAATCTGATCAAGGGCAAGAAGGTCGCCATCATCGGCTATGGCAGCCAGGGACACGCGCATGCGCTGAACCTGCAAGAGTCCGGCGTCGCCGACGTGGCCGTGGGCCTCCGCCCCGGCTCCAAGTCGGCCGCCAAGGCCGAGAGTGCCGGTCTCAAGGTCATGGATGTCCCGGCCGCGGCCAAATGGGCCGACGTGGTGATGATGCTCACCCCCGACGAACTCCAGGGCGAGATCTGGGAGAACGATCTCAAGCCGAACATGAAAGAGGGCTCGGCGCTGTTCTTCGCCCACGGCCTCAACATTCATTTCAACCTGATCGAGCCGCGCGCCGACATGGATGTCTGCATGGTGGCGCCGAAGGGGCCGGGCCACACCGTGCGCGCCGAATATCTGCGCGGCGCCGGCGTGCCCTGCCTCGTGGCCATCGCCCAGGATTCCACCGGCAACGCGCACGATTTGTCGCTGTCTTATGCCTCCGCCATCGGCGGTGGCCGTGCCGGCATCATCGAGACCACGTTTCGCGAGGAATGCGAGACCGATCTGTTCGGCGAGCAGTCGGTGCTGTGCGGCGGCTTGGTCGAACTGATGCGCAACGGCTACGAGACGCTCATCGAGGCCGGTTACGCGCCGGAGATGGCCTATTTCGAGTGCGTGCACGAGGTGAAGCTGATCGTCGACCTCATCTACGAGGGCGGCATCGCCAACATGAACTACTCGGTGTCCAACACCGCCGAGTACGGCGAGTATGTCTCCGGCCCGCGCGTCGTCAACCAGGCGAGCAAGGCGGCGATGAAAGACGTGCTGACCGACATCCAGTCCGGCAAGTTCGTCAAGGAGTGGATGCTGGAGAACAAGATCAATCAGCCGAGCTTCAAGGCCATGCGCGCTAAATGTGACAACCACGACATGGAAGTTGTGGGCAAGAAATTGCGCGACATGATGCCGTGGATCGCCGAGCGCAAGATGGTCGACAAGGCCAAGAACTGATCGTTGAAGAATTGACGGTTGCTTTCTGAGGGGGCTCGCATGAGACACGTCGCATCGGCTTTTCTGCTTTCAGCATTGGCGCTGGCCCTGCTCGGCACGGGCGTCCCGGCGGCGGCCGAGCCGACCGAGGCGCAGCTCGGCGCCATCAAGTCCAACTGCCGCTCCGATTTCATGTCGAATTGCTGGGGCGTGAAGCGGGGCGGCGTCGAGGCGTTCCAGTGTCTCAAGGAGCATATGGCGAAGCTCTCCTCGGGCTGTCAGACGGCGGTGAAGGCCGCGACCCCGCCCGCGCCCGCAGCCGTCAAGACGCCCAGCGCCCCGGCAGCACCCGCGCCCGCGCCAGCAGCAGCAGCCCCGGCCGCGCCCGCCACGCCGGAACCCGCTGCGCCGGCGGCCGCGGTCACGGCCCCGCCGCCTGCCGAGACCAAGGCGGCAACGCCCGAAGCCGCGCCTGCGTCTCCAGCAAAGGCCGCGACGCCGGCCGCAACGCCGCCCGCGCCAGCTGCGGCGGTGAAGACGGAAGCGCCTGCCACAGAGACGCCGGCCCCCGCGACCGCGGCGGCGCCCGCCGCGCCCGAGGCAATGCCGCCGATCATCGGATTTATCCCGCCACGCAAGAAATTGATGGTCCAGCGCCATTGCCGCGAAGACCTGAAGACCTATTGCGCCGACATCGACCTTGGCGACGGCCGCATCCTTCGCTGTCTTTTGAGCAACCGCGCATCGCTCACGCCCGATTGTCAGGGTGCGCTGGCGAAGCTCTCCCAGTGAGCCGCCGAGACGGCCGTGTTTGGTCTATGCTGCGAACGCGCTGATGACTGGATTGCCCGATCGAGCCGGACAATGACAAGGATGGGGCAGGGGGCTCTGAAATGCTGATCACCCGCTACGCCAAGATCGTGATGGCCCTCGGCCTCGCGGCCTTCTGCCTGCTCGTCGCCTTCGACAACATCACCGACTACGAAACGAATTACCTGTTCGTGCAGCATGTGATGAGCATGGACACGACCTTTGCCGGCAACGCGCTGATGTACCGGTCGGTCACCAGCCCCACACTTTGGCAAATCGCCTATGCGGGGATCATCGCCGCCGAGGCCGCCACCGGCATCCTGTTTCTCGCCGGCGCCATCCGCCTGCTCCAGCTCCGCAACGCGCCCGCCGCGGTCTTCAACCAGGCCAAGGGCCTCGTCGTGGTCGCCGCGCTCGCCGCCTTCCTCGTCTGGTTCTTCGGCTTCATGGTGGTGGCCGGCGAATGGTTCGCCATGTGGCAGTCGGCGACCTGGAACGGCCAGGACGCGGCCTTCCGCTTCTATGTCACCGCGCTCGCGGTGCTGGTTTTCGTCAACATGCCCGACGCCGATCTGGCCGCGCCAAAGCCTAGACTGGCCCAAGACAACAAGAAGCCCGCGCCGGCCAAGAAGTCCGCCGCGCCGAAGCGCCGTGCCACGCCACCGAAACGCCGCCGCACCGACGGGACCCGCCGCCGCACCGATACCTAGGAGGTCGAATATGACCAGTCGCGGCGAGATCGAAGCGCTCGTCAGGGGGCTTTGCGCCGCCCGGGTTGCCGGCGACATGGACACCCTCAGGCGCGGCTACGCCGACAACGCCACATTCAGGATCGTCGGCTCTCCTGAGTGGGGCGCGCTCACGGCGCCCCTCACGGGCCATGCCAAGATCATGGCCAAGTTCGAGGTCATGATCGCCAATTTTGCGGTTGAGGACTTTGCCATTCTCGATCTGTTCGTCGAGGGCAACAAGGCTTCCGTCCGCTGGCGCGCCGTGCGCGACACGAAGACCAAGGATGAGTCCATCACGGAGGTCGCCCAGTTCCTCGAAGTCGAGAACGGCCAGGTGGTCTCTTTGGTCGAGTTCCTCGACACGGCGCTGGCGATGAAGCTCGTTCCCGGAAAATAGCGTCCCCGCCCGGCCGTGCTGCGTGAATGTCTCGTGAGCTGTGGCCGAAAGGCACCACTTTGCCCCCTAAGGGCCCGAATTGGGTGGCTTCATACCCTTTCACGGGGCATAATCGCCCTTGAGGGAAAGGCCTCTTGGCAAGGCTTTGTAAAGACAACCTGGAATGCCTTTGATGGCCAGGGGGACCATACCAATGAGGCGAATCGCATTAGGGCTCATTCTCGCCGCGTCGTTCAGCCTGCCTGGACTCGCGGCGGAACCTGATGGGCCGGCCTCGCTCATCACCCGAACCGAAGCGGTCCGGATCGCCATCCAGGATCGGCTCGCGGTCAAGTCCATGAGTGACGCCGCCGAGCAGATCGCGTTGGCTGAATATTACTCCCTCCCCGGTCAGCGCCTGCTCTGGGTCGACGAGACCGGCCTGACCGCCCGCGGCAAGGCCGTCATGGCCGAGATCGCCAAGGCCGACGATTATGGGCTTCGCGCCACCGATTACGACCTGCCCGGCGTCGCCGGCTTCAACCCCGCCGATCCGGGCGCGAGGGACCGTCTCGCTGACGCCGAGATCAAGATCAGCGCCGCCGTGGTCGAATACGCCAAGGATGCCCGGGGCGGCCGCCTCGAACCGCTGAGCCTGAGCAAAAATCTCGACCCCACGCTGTTCCTGCCCAATCCCGCCGAGGTGATCGCCTTCATCGCCATCCGCTCCGATCCGGCCGCTTATTTGCGAAGCTTCCAGCCGAGCCAGCCGCAGTTCGAGGCACTCAGGCAGAAGCTCCTCGCCGCCCGCAAGGGCGATGCCCCCGTGGCCGCGAAGCCCGAAATCGTTGTCATTCCCGATGGGCCGCTCCTCAAGCTCGGCGTCGACAATCCGCAAGTGGCTCTCGTGAGGCAGCGGCTAAAGGTTCCGGCCGAGGCCGGCGTCAAGGAGACACGGTTCGACCAGGGCCTGCTCGAGGCCGTCAGGGCGTTTCAGATTGCCAATGGGGGCTCTCCCGACGGCATGGTCGGCTCCGGCACAAGGCGCATGTTGAACGGTAAATCTGCGCCGGTTCGGGCCAGCGGCCGCGAAAAGATCGACCTCATCCTTGCCAATATGGAGCGCTGGCGCTGGCTTCCCCAGGATCTCGGTCCCTTCTACGTCAACGTCAACATCCCCGAGTTCATGGTCCGCGTCGTCAAGGATGGCGAGAAGATCCACGAGACGCGGGTGGTCGTGGGCAAGACCAACAAGCAGACGCCCATCATCAACGACGAGATGGAAGAAATCGTCTTCCGCCCGAACTGGTATGTGCCGAACTCCATCAAGACGGAGGAGATCGCACCCTATCTCAACCGGGGCGGCGGCGGCGGCTTCTTCGGCGGCGGCCAGGATACGTCCATTTTTCGGCGTCAAGACCTGCGCATCCGCGGCGTGAACGGGCGCGACATCGATCCCGACGCGATCGATTGGAGCCGGACCGATATTCGCAAATACGAGCTCTACCAGCCGCCGGGGCCGCGCAACGTGCTTGGCCTGGTCAAATTCCGGTTTCCCAACACACATGATGTGTATCTGCACGACACCACGCAGAAGCATCTCTTCTCCAAGGCCATCCGGGCCGAGAGCCATGGCTGCATGCGCGTGCAGAATCCCGACCAATTCGCGAGCGTGCTGCTGGGGCATGATCAAGGCTGGACGCCCGGGCAGGTCGCCTCCGCCCTCAACGGCTACGATGACAATCATATTGCGCTGAAGCAGCACATCCCCGTCTACCTCACCTACTTCACCGCCGTGGTGGACAAGGACGGCGTGCTCAAGCAGTACCCCGATCTCTATGGTCACGATCGGCGGGTCCTCGCCGCGCTGAATGGCCGTGCAGTGCCCTACGACCTGCCGGGGAACGACGAAGTGGCCCAGCAGACCGAACAGCAGCCGGTCTACCGGCGGGGCCGAGGTCGGCAGGACGACGGCTTCAACGCAATCACGCGCGCCCTGTTCGACTTCTAGATCTGCAAGCCCCGATCCTCACCCTGAGGGCGACCCCGGACTTGGTCCGGGGGCCTCTCGGGTCAGCCTCATACTTCGTGACGCGCATCTTGCGATGCGCGCCTCAGTATGAGGCTTCGCGGCGAACCTTATCCCCGCCCGCCGAACCTGCCGTACACTCCCATCACCTCGTCCACTGAAGGGGCGCTTTCGCGAGGCGTCGTGAGCTGCGGGACGGGGCGCGGCGCCCGCGGGTCTCGAACGCAACGAGACACTCGGGCGGCATCGGGGCTCCCCCCGGGACCACTAGGAGTCCCCGCCAGGAGCTGGCAGTTAGATCCCGGACAGGCAGTCCGGGATTGAAGCGGGGCCCGACGCCGGAAACGCCGCGAAATTGCATGCGCTATCGCTTGCCGACTTGAGCGCATGTGGCGCGCCGCGAGGCGCCCGCGTGTCCCGCCAGGGACACGACACCAATAGGATTTGCGCTGAGCGGCGCGCCACCCCCTCTCATCAGAGGGGATTTATGGGAGCCATGGGAGGATGCGCTCAAGTAGGCCAGAGGGCCGGTAGCGCACACAAAATGCCAGATCCCGGACGCCCTGCGTCGCGGCAACACAGACGCTTGCCCTTGCCCCGGGACCGGGTTCGCACTATTTTCGTGGAGACGCGGCGCCCTCGATCCCGCGCCAAGAGGTTAGTGATGCAGCGCTTGAACGACCAGATGAGGCTGAAAACCGGCGATTTCCCGCTGGCGGCTTCCGCGCGCGCGCTTCCCCTCAAGCTCCTCCTCCTTAGTCGCCCCTGAGCTCCGGCGGTCTTGGCTTTGGCCTAGGCGGGCGTTCAGGGGATCGAGCAGCTAACGACAACGGAACATTAGCGGCTGCCGGTCATGCTAGATTGGCGCCTGAGCCTAAGGACGAGACCCATGGATTCCGACGAAAACCAAGCCCCGCAAACGGCGCCACGCGCAGACAAGGACCGCGTGGTCATCTTCGACACCACCCTGCGGGACGGCGAGCAATGCCCCGGCGCCACCATGACCTTCGACGAGAAGCTGGAGGTCGCCGAGCTCCTCGACGAGATGGGCGTCGATGTCATCGAGGCCGGGTTCCCGATCGCCAGCCAAGGCGATTTCGAGAGTGTGCAGGAGATTTCCCGCCGCGCCGAAAATGCGGTCATCTGCGGGCTGGCTCGAGCCCAACCCAAGGACATCGACGTCTGCGCCGAGGCCATCAAGCCCGCCAAGCGCGGCCGCATCCACACCTTCATCGGCACCTCGCCGCTCCATCGCAAATATCAGATGGGCATCGAGAAGGCGGAGGTGTTGGAGCGGGTGACCGCATCGGTGACCCGGGCGCGCAGCCATACCGACGACGTCGAGTGGTCGGCCATGGACGCGACCCGCACCGAGGCCGATTTCCTGTGCGCTTGCGTCGAGGCCGCCATCAAGGCCGGCGCCACCACCGTCAATATTCCCGACACCGTGGGCTACGCTACCCATGACGAGTTCGGCGCGCTGATCCGCATGCTCATGGAGCGCGTGCCGGGGGCTGACGAGATCGTCTTCTCCACCCATTGCCACAACGATCTTGGCCTGGCCGTGGCCAACTCTCTGTCGGGGGTGGGCGCCGGGGCCCGTCAGGTCGAATGCGCCGTGAACGGCCTTGGCGAGCGCGCCGGCAACGCGGCGCTGGAAGAGATCGTCATGGCCATCAAGACGCGGTCCGACATTATGCAGGTGTGGACCGGCATCGACACCACCATGCTGACCCGGGCCTCGAAGCTCGTCTCGCGGGTGACGGCCTTCCCGGTGCAGTACAACAAGGCCATCGTCGGCCGGAACGCCTTTGCCCATGAAAGCGGCATTCACCAGGACGGCATTCTGAAACATGCCGGGACGTTCGAGATCATGACGCCGGAAAGCGTCGGCCTGAAGGAATCCTCGCTGGTCATGGGCAAGCATTCCGGGCGCCATGCCTTCCGCGAGAAGCTGAAGGAGCTCGGCTACGAGCTGGGCGGCAATGCCTTCGAGGACGCCTTCGTGCGCTTCAAGACCTTGGCCGACGCCAAGAAGCAGGTCTATGACGAGGACATCGAGGCCTTGGTGGATCAGGAGATCGCTTCGGCCCATGACCGGATCAAATTGGTGGCGCTCACCGTGATCGCCGGCACGGGCGGCCCGCAAAAGGCAACCATCACGCTCGACGTGGACGGCAAGCAGCACACGTATGAGTCGGTCGGTGACGGCCCGGTGGACGCGACCTTCCAGGCCATCCGGGCGCTTGTGCCGCATGAGGCCCGCCTGGCGCTTTATCAGGTGAGCGCAGTGACCGAGGGGACCGATGCCCAGGCCGAGGTCATGGTGCGGCTGGAGGCCGACGGCAAGATCGCCACGGGCCGGGGCTCGGACACCGACACCATGGTCGCCTCGGCCAGGGCTTATGTCAGTGCCCTGAACAAGCTCATGGCCCGCGGGGCCCGGCGCAAGCCGGAGACCATGCTCGCCTCGTAATGCTCATGTCATGAGCATTTGCCCAAATGTGGCGTGCAGGACTGCGGCGGCCGCTCGTAAACCGGGCGGCCGCACCGCCACAATGTCGGACTGCGGGGGGCGCGACTCTTCGCCGGCGCCTTAACGGGCAGCACTAAGCCGCTCATTCAGCCAGAGCCTCGCCGAGCGTGCCACATTTCGCTCGTCCGCCGGTGTCGGGCGCCGCGTGAACGCGTCAAGCGAAGAGTTTTTTCAAAACCCGCGCATCACGCATTGCTCGTCACTAAGATTTGACGCAACATGTCTTCGCGCGCGGCTAGGGCCAGAACCCGTTGGAACGGCCTTATTTTCTGCCTCGCGCAAAGTATCAGTGGCGTTAAGGGCTCCCGTGATGCGGCGAGCCGATTGGGGCGGGTGCATGTTCTCGTGGGTCTTGGGCTCTGTCTCTGGGGACATGGCCATCGACCTTGGCACGGCGAACACGGTCGTTTACGTGCCGGGACGGGGGATCGTTCTCGACGAGCCGTCCGTGGTCGCCATCGAGCAGCGAGGCGATGACCGGAAGGTTATTGCCGCCGGCCATGAGGCCAAAACCATGCTGGGGCGGACGCCCACAAAGATCGAGACGGTCCAACCGCTGCGCGACGGCGTGATCGCCGACTTCGCCGCGGCCGAGGAAATGATCAAATATTTCATCCGCCGCGTGAACAAGCGGCGGATTTTCGGCCGCCCGCGCATCATGATCTGCGTGCCGGCGAGCGCCACCTCGGTCGAGCGCCGTGCGGTGCACGAGGCCGGTCTTTCGGCGGGCGCCCGGCGTGTCTACCTCATCGAGGAGCCTGTGGCGGCGGCGATCGGCGCCGGCCTGCCGATCAAGGAGCCCCGCGGTTCCATGGTTGTCGACATTGGCGGCGGCACCACCGACATCGCCGTGATGTCCATGGGCAGCGTCATCTATTCGCGCTCGATCCGCACTGCCGGCAACGCCATGGACGAGGCGATCGTCAACTACGCACGCTTTAAGCATCACCTTTTGATCGGCGCCACGAACGCGGAAGCCATCAAGAAGGAGGCCGGGTCCGCCGTTTCCAAGGCGAACGGCACCCATGTGGCGATTCAAATCAAAGGGCGCGACCTGCAACGCGGATTTCCCACTGAGATCACGCTCGGCCCCCATGAGATTGCCGATGCCTTAACCTTGCCGATCCAGCAAATCGTTGGCGGCATACGGCAGGCATTGGCGGATGTGCCGCCTGAACTCACCGCCGATATCTGCGACGCCGGTATTTATCTCACCGGGGGTGGCGCGCTTCTCGACAAGCTCGATGTGAGGCTCCAACAGGAGACAGGAGTGAAATTTAAGATCGCCGAAGATCCGTTGCGCTGTGTCGTTCGAGGAACTGGGATGGCGCTGGAGCAATTGGATGAGATGGCCGATCTGCTGATCAAGCCCTAACGGGCGCAAGAAGAAGCGGCTGTCGGCCATGCGGCCGGCGGCCAAGAGGGGGGTAGAACGCCGTCTTGGCGTTCCGAGACTGAACGCAATGCGCGAGCGCGGTTCAACATTGTTTCGCAGGCACCGGCCCTCTTGGCGGGCTCCGGTCGAGTTGCTCAGTTTCGGGCTCTACTTCCTATGCGCCGTCCTCCTCGTGTTGAGCCGCATCGGCCATGGAGTGATCGCCGATACCCGTGACGGACTTGTCGATTTGACCGCACCCTTGCTCGAGGCCGCATCCTTCCCTGCCATCGAGGCGCGCCGCGCCATGGAGCGGGTGCACTCCTATGCCGCCGCATTCGACGAGGTCGATCGTCTGAAGACGGAGAACGAGGAGCTCAAGCAGTGGGAATGGCGCACCAAGCTGCTGGAACGCAAGGTCGCGCATTTGCGCGCGTTGCTGAATGCCGTGGAGGAGCCCGGCCTCGTGTTCGCCACGGGCCGCGTGATCGCCGATGCGAGAGGCCCGTTTGTGCGCAGCGCACTCATCAATCTCGGCCGCCAGGATGGCTTGCGCATCGGCTATGCCGTCATCAACGGCGATGGCCTGGTCGGCCGCACGGTGGATGCCGGCGGTGCCGTGGCTCGCGTGCTCCTGCTCAACGATCTTAACAGCCGTATCCCGGTACTCGTCGGACCGGCCGGCCTGCGCGGCCTGGCTTCCGGCGACAATAGTGTGGAGCTTCAGCTCGATTTCCTTCCCGACGGCGCGACGCTCTATGCGGGCGACGAGGTGTACACGTCTGGCAGTGACGGCGTGCTCCCACGGGGTTTGCGGGTCGGCGTCGTGACCGGCACGCAAGGCGCGTTCAAGGTGCGCCCGTATGCCGAGCTGAATTCGCTCGACACGGTAAGCGTGCTGTTCTTCGACGCGCCGGCCCTGACGCGCGCCGACCCGCCGGCGAAGGGCAGTGTGGGGGCTCTGTCGGCCGTGCCGCACGTCAATCGCACGGCGACGACGGCGAGCGCATCACTACCCATGCCGACCGTCATCAAGCACGCCGGCGCGGCCAGTGGAATTCCAACAGGCGGGGGGCAAGCGCAAGCCGAGCGATGACCAAGTTCCTCCCGGCTTTGTCTGTGTTGTTCGCGGTGGTGGCCACCGCTGTGCCGTGGGGTTTGCCGGCCGATGCGACGTTCATCCTGCCCCTCGTCGTCGTGATGATGGTGTTCTGCTGGCGCGCCATTCCTGGTGCCGCGCTGCCGCCCGGGGCCGCGGCCGGTCTCGGACTTCTCGCCGACCTGATGAGCGGCGGCCCGCTCGGCTATTGGGCGCTCATGTGCCTGATCGGCTCGACCGTGGGCGGCCGCGCCGGTTCGCTCGGCGAAAGCCGCGATTTCGTCACCCATTGGTTCATCTGGATCGCGCTGGTCAGCCTGCTGGGCTGTTTCGGCTGGCTGCTCGCCTCGCTCTATTACTTCCGCTGGATCGACTGGTGGCCGATTGCCTTCGGCGCGCTGACCTCGATGGTGCTATTTCCCGTGGTGCTATACGGCCTGCTGTGGATTAGGCACGGCCGCTTGGGGCCCGAGCGCAGCGCGATCTTCCGAGGTGGCGCATGACCAAGAAACCGCCCGACTACGTGCGCCGCCAGCGCCATCGCTTCTCACGCCGCGCGCTGCTTGTCGGCGCGGGGCAAGCGGGGCTCTTTGGCGTGCTCGGCTGGCGGCTGCATCAACTGCAGATCCTCGACTCCTCCGACTATCGTCTGCTGTCCGACGAGAACCGGATGACCATGCAGTTGGTGGCGCCGTCGCGCGGCGCCATCTACGACCGCTTTGGCACGATCATCGCGGAGGATCGGGAAAATCTGCGGGTTCTCGTGTTGCCCGCGTTCTGCAAGAGCCTGTCCGGCACGCTCGACGCGCTGGCGACCGTCGTCCCCGTGTCGGACGCCACGCGGGATCGCATTGCCCGGGCCGCGCGGCGGCAGAGCGGCTATTACCCCGTGCTTGTCACCGAAGGCTTGTCGTGGCGCCAGTTCGCGCTGCTCAACGTCCTGGCCCCACAAATCCCCGGCATGCGGACCGACCGCTCCGCCTATCGCCTTTACAATCACGCACGCCCCATGGCCCACGTGGTCGGTTATGTCGGCATGGCCGGAAAGGCGGAGGTCAACGACGACCCGGTCATGCGGCTTCCCGGCTTCCGCACCGGCCGCACCGGTGTGGAGAAGACCTTCGATCGCGAGTTGAGGGGAAGCCCGGGCACCATCGAGTACGAAGTCGACGTGCATGGCCGGGTGGTCCGCGAGCTCGGCTCGAAGCCGAGCACGAAGGGGAAGGACATCGTCCTCACCATCGACCACCATCTGCAGACCGTGGCGCAAGACCGCATCAAGGATCACCGGGTGGCGTCGATGGTCGTCATGGACGTGGTCACCGGCGGCATACTCGTCATGGCGTCCACGCCGACCTTCGATCCCAATGCGATTGCCTTCAATCCCGACCTGGAGCAGTGGAAGGAGCTTGCCAAAAACCGGGATCATCCGCTGCACAACCGCGCGGTGCGCGGGCAATATCCGCCGGGATCGACGTTCAAGGTGGTGACCGCGCTCGCCGGTCTCTCCGCCGGCGTCATCGATGCCGAGGAGCAGATGCGGTGTCCGGGGAGCTACGCCGTCGGGCGCAAGATCTTCCGCTGTTGGAAGAGCCATGGCGGCGGCATCGACGTGCATCAGGCGATCAAGCAGTCCTGCGACGTCTATTTCTATGAGACGGCGAAGCGCATGGGCATCGATCATCTCGCGTTGGTGGCGCGCGAACTCGGCCTTGGCCAGACCTATGACTGCGGCCTGCCGGGACAGAAGCCTGGCCTCATTCCCGACAAGGCCTGGAAGCGCGCCAAGCTGTTCGACGCTTGGTATCCCGGCGAGACGGTGATCGCCGGCATCGGTCAAGGCTTCGTTTCGACCACGCCGCTCCAGCTCGCGGTGATGACGGCGCGCGTGGCGACCGGGCGGGCTGTGCTGCCCCGTCTGGTCATGTCCGCCGGGGATGAGGTTGAGCCCTGGCCCTTGGTCAATCTCGATCCCGCGCATTTGGAGATTGTCCGCAACGGCATGATCGGCGTTGTCAACGAGAAGGGCGGCACCGCCGGCCGTTCAGCCCTGAAACTTCCCGGCGTGCAGATGGCGGGTAAGACCGGGACCTCGCAGGTCGTGAGCTCGCGCAATGAGCATAAACTGTCGGCCTATGAACGCGAGACCCACGCATTGTTCATTGCCTTCGCACCGGCTCATGCGCCGCGCTACGCGGCCGCTTGCGTGGTCGAGCATGGCGGCGGCGGCTCGCGCGCGGCCGCTCCCATGGTCAGCGATGTGATGACCGAGCTTCTGTTGCGCGATCCGGCGGGGCGACCGACCTTCGTGAGCACGAACGAGGATCAGACGCCTTCGGCGCTCGCCGTTGTCGGGTCCGCGCGATGAAGATGCTCTTTGCCGACGCAGCGCCTCCCAAGCTCAACCTGGGCAAGAAGCTTCTGCTGCTCAACTGGCCGTTCCTGCTGCTGATCACGGCGATTGCTCTCGTCGGCGCCGCGGCACTTTATTCGGTGGCCGGTGGCGCGCTCGATCCATGGGCCAGCCGCCATGTGGTCCGCTTCTGCTTCGGGCTTGCGCTGCTCTTCGCGGTGGCGTTCTCCGACATTCGCTGGTGGCTGCGCGGCGCCTATCCGCTCTATCTGGTGGCGCTGCTTCTGATGATCGCCGTCCCGCTCATTGGCATCGAGAGCGGCGGCGCCAGGCGCTGGCTGGGTTATGGCGAACTCACATTCCAACCGTCGGAGATGATGAAGATCGCGCTCGTTCTGGCTCTGGCCCGCTACTACCAATGGCTGCCGCCGGAGAAAATCTGGCGCCCGGACGCCCTGTTGCCGCCGGTCCTGATGATCGGCTTGCCGCTGTTGCTGGCCTTGGCCCAGCCCGACCTCGGCACGGCATTGCTGTTCGCGGTCATCGGCGGCGGGCTTCTCTTCCTCGCCGGCGTGAGCTGGCTGTACTTCGTTGCGGGCATTGTCGGCATCGTCGTGGCGTTGCCTCATGCCTGGGAGGCACTGCACGATTATCAGCGGGAGCGGGTGCTGACCTTTATCGATCCCGAGCGAGACCCGCTCGGGTCCGGTTACCACATCCTCCAGTCGAAGATCGCCATCGGCTCCGGCGGGCTGACAGGCAAGGGCTTCATGCAAGGCACCCAAGCCCAGCTCAATTTTCTGCCCGAGAAGCACACCGACTTTATTTTCACCATGTTTGCCGAGGAGATGGGCTTTATCGGCGCCGTCGCGCTGCTCGCTCTCTATCTTCTCGCGCTGCTGTTCATCACCTATATGGCGCTGAGATGCCGCAGCACCTTCGCCAGGCTGGTCGCCGCCGGCATGGGGCTCTGCCTCTTCACCTATGTGTTCATCAACGTGGCCATGGTGACGGGGCTCGTGCCGGTCGTCGGCGTGCCCCTGCCGCTGGTCTCCTATGGTGGAACTTCGATGCTCACCATGATCGTGGGCCTCGGTTTCGTGCTCAACGCCCATGTCAATCGCAAGGTCACATTTCGGCCCGAGGAAACTGGTCCTTTGTGGTGAGCGGATTTGGGGCAAGCCGAACTGGACAGGCCAACCAGGGCAGTGGTAAGGGGAGCACCCTTGGGTTTCGAGAAAGCCCGGGCCGGTTGGCGCCTCGCTGGGGCAGGCGGCATTCTGAGGGCGCATAGCTCAGGTGGTAGAGCAGCTGACTCTTAATCAGCGGGTCGTAGGTTCGAGTCCTACTGCGCCCACCAATCTTTTCAAAGACTTATACCCCGTCTGTGACGGTCATTCTGACAGGCCTAACCCGTCTTATTCTGACTTTTGGCCTCTATCCGTTCCTGTTCGACCCATGCCCGGCGTTTGCGGGCGGCGTCAAGTCTCTGCCGCTCCGTCTTCTTGACGTAGCCGCGCGCGGCGTCCGGCGTGGTGTGCGCCGACAGGGCCATGATGCCCTGCTCGGTGAGCTCGGCGTCGCCCAGTTCGGTCATCCCGCCGTGGCGGCAGGCCGTCAGTGTGACACGCGCAGGCAGCCCTGCCTTCTCCCGGGCCTCGCGCACCAAGCGGCGCGCATAGCTGTAGGAGTAGGGGCGGTTCTCGCCGCGGGTGCCCGGCGTCAGCACGATCGGAGTACCGATCTTGTCCAGCTCGGCGAGGTAGTCTTCGACCTCGGGATAGAAGCGGCCTTCGCCATCCTCGAGCGGATGCCAGACCATCTTCCCCGTCTTGTGGTGTTCGATCTGGACGTGCTTGGGCCGGGCAGGGGGGCGATAGCCGCCCCAGGTGGTGAGCCCGGACAGCACATTCTCCGGGCGCTGCAGCCATTCAAAGCAGATCAGGGGCGCCGCCCCGAGATGCGGGTGACCGAGGTCCTTGAGCGCAACGGCAAGGGCGTAGGCTTCCGCGCGGCTCGCAGGCGCGATCTCGCCCTTGTTGTGGATGCGGTCGAGCCCTTCGAAGGGGTTCGTCGCGTGGAAGAGATCGGGGTAGCGGCGCTGGACGATGCGCCAGGCCTTCTTGGCGATATCGATGGTGAGGTTGGCGGTGCGGTACTTGG
>Ga0209386_1000205_pt1 | contig 30509 bp, 27 predicted proteins | sample NGEPertwo_FD_184510 | JGI IMG/M metagenome (GOLD analysis project Ga0209386, IMG submission 184510) | Arctic peat soil microbial communities from the Barrow Environmental Observatory site, Barrow, Alaska, USA - NGEE Permafrost154B-two... | ecosystem: Environmental > Terrestrial > Soil > Wetlands...
TATCCATACAATATTTTACAACCTGCACTAACTTACCTGATTCTTCTAGTTCTATACATAATGGCAAAATAACATTATAAATTTCCCGTGCCCTTTTATAATTTTTATTGATCACAGCTTCTTGGTAAATTGCCGATGACAGTTCAGGTAATGCATTACTGATTACCGATACCCAACCCTGAGCTCCCAGGAAAAATGATTCAAATACAAGCTCTTCACTACCACAGAAAGTAATAATGTTTCCGTGACTGAGTCGTTCGATTTCTCTTAAACGAATGATATCTCCAGTAGATTCTTTAATATATTTAATATTTTCTTTTTCAGCTAAATTTAGAACGGTTTCTAACTGGATATCCACTCCAGATGCCCCTGGATTATTATAAATCATAATAGGAATGCTGACAGCATCTGCTATGGTCTCATAGTGATAAATAATTTCTTCTTGTATAGGGTTATAATAATAAGGCGGTAGAATAAGAACAGCATCAGCTCCAATCTTTTCAGCATGCTGAGTATATTCTATCGTTTTAGTTGTTGTTTCTGCAGTAGTACATATACATATTGGAAGTCTATTATTTACAACCTTAACCACAAATTCAACTATATCATAACGCTCTTTTTCGGTTAAACTAGCCATTTCACCCGTACTACCCAGAGGAATCAATCCATGAGCACCTTTTTCAATATACCATTCAATATTTTCTTCCATTGCCTTAAAATTAATATTTTGATTTTCATCAAAAGGTGTAACCATTACCACAAAAGTCCCTTTTAATTCTTTTATTTCTTTTTCCACAAAAAACCTCCCTGAGTTTAATTTAATTTTTATTTTCACCATTTTTTAATTTTATTTATTCTATAACATAAATAATAATTGTTGATTATTAGATTAGGTAATATCAAGATCATGCAGTGTTTCAGGTAATGGTTTACCAGTTTGTTTATCCCATCCTCTAGCCTCGTAATATTCATCCAGCATCTCTTCAAAATTCTTTATCTCGCAGCCTTCCTCATCTTTGTAGTCACCAAATTGGGGTAAATTTTTCATTCTTTCCGGTAATAGATCGTCCTTTCGAGAGAAACCTTCCCTCATATTAAATAACCTCTGTAAATTATATACTCTTTCTCCAATTTTTAACAAATCTCTATCAGATATATTCCAGCCAGTAACGACAGATAATATCATTGCTAGATGTTCCAATGTACAACCTACATACATCATAAATTTACAAATATTTAAAACATCTGGTATGATTAAACCATCTTGTAACAATTTTACTATCTTACCTTTTCCTTTTTCTTCCCATCTATCCACTGTCTCTGGATCTGGAAGACCATATTTCATCATCCCGAAATCCATTTTCCCCGAATCATACCCCTGAGCCTCCAGTGGATGAATATGGCACATTCCCCGGTTTGCAGTTCCATAGGTAATAGCTAAAGCTTTCCCCGATCTAGGATCATGAGCAGGGGCTTCCAAGCCTTTCCCATGAATGGCAAATTCTTCTGAGCCATTTCCCAGTTTTTGGGCAGCTTGTTTGACTCCATCAGCAAGAAGTGCTCCAATTCCATCTCTCAAGGCAATCTTTTTAACCAAAATCGGTAAAACTTCTGCATTACCCCAGGTTAAATTTAAACCATCAACATCATTTTGATTAAGTATACCTTTTTCATAACATTCCATAGCAAAAGCTATCGATGCACCAGCTGAAATGGTATCAATCCCATATTCATTGCACAAATAAGTACAATTAACCGCTGCATCTACATTTTTATTTAACACAAAAGCAGTAAATGCGGCTATTGATTCATACTCTGCCCCTTCATGTATAGGGGTTTTATATGGTCCATTTTTAACTTCTACAATTCTTCCGCATGCTATAGGACAACCCCGATAGCACATATTGTTTTTAATTAGATTATTGTGGGAAAAATAATTATATATCTCCTCTCCTTTCCCCCATGAATTAGACTGCCAGTTTTTGGTAGGAAAATCCCCTTCAACATCAATCCCCGGCATATCCCCTATAGTTCCGCGTTCTTTAAAAGCGGTGGTATTAGGATTTTCCTTTATCACCTTCATTACCATCCGAACAGCTTTCTTAAATTCTTCAGGTTGAGCGGGAGTTATTTTATTTGTCCCTTTAACTGCTATCGCCAGTAGATTTTTAGAGCCCATTACAGAACCGGCACCACATCGACCTGCAACACGACCTCCAAACATCACAGTAGCATACTTTACTAAATTTTCTCCGCCTGGGCCAATACACATAACTTTAAAATCTGAATCACTCAGGTCGTTTTTTATTTTCTCTATTTTTTCAGTTACTGTTTTGCCTTTCAGGTGATCAGCGGGTTTAATGATTACTTTCTTATCATTAATAACCAAGTACACCGGTTGATCCGCTTTTCCTTCAATAATTATAAAATCATAACCAGCTTTCCTTACTTCTGGTCCAAAATCTCCGCCACATCTGGATTCTCCCCACCCATTGGTTAGGGGTGATTTAAAACATAACTCTATACTTCCTCCACCTGGCACAGAAGTCATTGTTAAAGGGCTGGTAGCAAAAATTAGCTTATTTTTAGGACTTAGTGGGTCAATTCCTTCTTTAAGTTCATCGTATAAAAGTTTAGCCCCATATCCTACTCCACCTATATACTTTTTTAAATCATTAAAATTTAAATTTTCTTCTTTACCCTTCTTTTCATCAAGAGAAACTCTTAATAGCTTTCCTGCATAACCATTAACCATTAATATATCCCCTTTTATACATTTTTATATTTCTCATTGTAATTGATTAGCTATCTTACCAGGATATAAAAATAATATTTTATAAACTTTTTGTAAAAATTCTTTTGTTCTAACATTTTTAGGATTGTTTAGTACTTCTTGGGTCGGGCAGATCTCTCCCACTTTCCCATCATTCATAAATAAGCAATATTCAGGTGGTACATTTTATTTAATCACAATTATTTCTTTTGTAAAATTATTTAGTACTTCAGGCCCATCTGCTCCAATTACAACGATATCTTCAATTCTCAAACCAAACTTATTTTGCATATAGATACCTGGTTCTACACTAAATGCCATTCCTCTTTCTAGTATTTGTTTGTTCCCGGTCTTTATATAGGGTGATTCATGAACACTAATCCCGATACCGTGACCTGTTCTATTAAGAAAATATTGGCCATAACCTTCGCTTTTAATTATATCTCTTGATGCTTTATCCACATCTTCTGCTTTCACACCTTGTTTTACTGCATCTTCTCCTGCTTTATTTGACCTTAAAATAATATCATAGACCTTTTTTTCTTCATCAGTTATTCCACCTACAAATACCGTCCTTGAAATATCAGAGCAATAGTCTTTATATTTATACTTTTCATCTTTTTAAAAAAGTTTGTTTTTCTTTTACTTTACCGTTCATACTTATTTTTCTACTCTATAAATCGGGTATTTATTAGCTTTTCCATCATCCCATGGAGAGTGTTTATATACCCAGAAAAGTTGGGCACTTCCGTCCTCGGAAAAAGTCTTATCTCTCTTTTTTAAAGCCTCTAACTCCGTTCTTAAATCCGGATTATTTTTTAGATAATTAGCTGCCATATCTTCAAATACAGGATTCGTTATGTCTCTAGGTTGAGCAAAATCATCACCTCCCGGTCCCAATAAAGCCTTATCTAAAATGCTATCAAAATAATTCCAAGCAAAAAAACTATTCTCCCCTTCTGGTTCGAGAACCTCCATAACAAACCTGTTACTCTCTTGATTCATCGGAAGTAAATAATCTCCTTTCCTAAAGTTAATCTGTTCCTTGCTTTTCTTTACCCTTACATTAGAGTGCAAGTTATGTTTTTCAAAAGCCTTTTCGTTTGTCTTAAATTCCTTGATATGATAAACGGTTACTTGTAGCATGGAATCTTTTTCTAGTTTTTCTAAGGTTACCCCATTTCTTTTAAGGTTATCGACTACATTAAGCCATCTCTGTGGAATGATGTAAGCTCGAGGTTTTTTGATAGATATTTCTGGATCATATCGGTCGAACCATTTCAACTCTGTAGCAAAAGGTTTGTTTTGATCATAATATAAGATAGGTTGTCCTGACACATCGCTGATTTTCTGACTTGATTCATACCCTAAATAATTAACCATTTTAAATTTTTCTTGATTTAGTTTGTAATTTAAGGGAAAGGATTTTTGAGTCTTCACAGCTTTTCGATCTTCCTCTGTCATACGGACTATGCGTTTTCCATCCTTATCCAGTACTTCCATAAAAGTTTCAAAAAGTGCGTAAACAGAATTCACCCTTTCTTTGTAAGGTTTGAGCCTGTTCATTTCTGGCAAAAAACCTATAGTATTAAAAAGCGCAACAAAACCAGCGCTGTATCTTGCATTTTCGTTAGTTTGTTTCAAACCAGCAGATAAATTTCCGCTTTCCATATACCGAACAATAGGTACCATGGGAAAATTTTTTTCTTCCATTCTGTCAAACAATGAAGGACGCATTTCCTTTTCCAGATAATTTCCAAGCTGGCCGCCAAGCCTGTTATGCTGAGTAGTAATCAAGGTCACGACATGCTGAATATCGTTGAAAGTATCTTCATGGGTATCTATAAATATATGCGGCTTAAGCCAGTGGTAAATTTCTTGAAAGGATTGAGTATTTCGTGTATCTGCTTTAATAAAATCTCTATTTAAATCAAGATCTTTGGCATTCTTTCTAGTACCATATTCTAATGGACCGTTTTTAATGGGATGACTGTGTCCTCTATTCAAGTGCCCACCGATATTGCAAACCGGTACGATTGCCAAAACTATATCATCAGAAATTTCAGTCTTACCTAATAGTACATCTCTCAAAAACATCATAGAGGCATCAATGCCCGGTGGTTCTCCGGCATGGATGGCATTATTAATAAAAACTATAATCTTTCCATCAGCTTTCCAGAAATCAGGTTGAAAGGTTTTCCCTGGATCATAAACCACCAGGTGAAGTGGATACCCGCTATCGGTAAGACCCATTTCGTTTATTTGCACTTGTGAAAAATCAGCCGCAAGGGTTTTATAATAGGAAATTATATCTTGATAGGCAGGGCTTCCCATACCTTTTGTTTTTTCAAAATAAGTGATATATTTATCCTGTATTTCATAAAGATTGTTAGTAAGTTTTTTATTTAACATTTTTATTCCTTTCAGTTTATTTTTACATTTTTTTGATAATCACTGTCAAGTTTTAGATGTTATAGTTTTTCTACTTTAAACAAACTTATATTCTTTTTAAAAGGTTTAATCATTATAATATTATAAAATTTACCACATATTCAAAGGGTATATTTTTATAATAAACCAAAATGAGCAACCAATAAAGTCGCTTATTACTCAATTATCAATATTATCAATTTGTTTTATCAATCCACTCATTTTTATTATTTATCATTGCCAGTATATTTATCGTAGCACCTTCATTAGTTTTTAGTTTAAACTTTCTTTCATACTTGTCCCCAGTCAAAACCTTTTCTTTAATCTCTTCTACCACAATCTTATGGCTTGCCCCTGCAACCCTTGCCACTTTTCTCTCGCCTTTTTCAAGCAAACCAACTTCTTGATTATCAACCCAAACATTATAAGTAGTATCTGCGCTATAAGCAATCTCACCAATAAAAATATCTTTATTATCAATAAGTACTTTATGTCCTTTTCCTATTGTATAAAGAAATATCCCAATTATTATCAAAGCAACCATGAGAGTTATTCTAATTATGATTTTTTTTCTCAAAATTTATTCCCTCCTGCCGTGTTGGTGCTTTGCAATAACACTCTTTTTAAAGCCATGGCCTTTCGACGTTCGTTTTCTTTTTCAACTCGTTTTCTCCAAGCGTACAATGCCAGCGAAAAAGCAATAACTCCGTAAGAGACAAAAACTCTAAAGTATTCTCCAAGTTGTGCCTGACCTATAAGCGCCTTTCCTGCCCGAGGTGATACTAAAAACATCGTATGAAACAGAATGACTCCTATAAATACATTAGGAATAGTAGCTTTACTCACTGACGCTCCACCCACTAACAAAGCAGCGATAGCAAATACTCCAACTTGTTCATGGCTATTATAAGTATTCATAGTACCGATATTTTGTAAAAATATAATCTGTCCATAACAGGCCAGTACAGTTGAAATAGTAATTGATAAAATACGTGTTTTCCCAACATTAATCCCTAAAACTCTGGCGACATCATTATCCTGCCCCACTGAACGTATTTCCTGACCAAGTTTTGTTTTCTTAAACCAGATAATAAATACACAAAGTGTAGCAATAACTAAAAAACTGGCAACAGGTATTAGTATACCGCCTATTTTTAAAGGAACTAATCTATCCAGGACTTGTCTAACCTCAAGTAAACTTATTGCATTTCTGATACCATATTCTCTCGGTAATAGAATGCTGGAATTTGAAATAGGAATAATATTGCCCATTCCATAAAGCACAACAAGCTGATAAATACCATTCATCAAAAAGGCAAGCATAAATCCGGTCACCATTTCTTTTCCCTTAGCACGATTAAGGACCATCCCTCCAAAATAACCTAATAAAATTGCTAATGGTGTTGAAATCAACATGGCTAATAATATGCCCGGCATCCCTACAATTTGCCAATCTGTAATAAAGATTAAACCAATCTCCCCAGCCATTGCTCCAAGAACTATACTAAAATTCATGCCCATCCCAGCCATTACCGGAATGAGAAGTGCAAGAATAATAAATGAATTTCTTGCAAGCCTTGTCATAAGCTCCCGAACAAGGTATTCGCCTGAAAGTCCTGACAAAGGAATTGCAAAAGCAATCAAAATGGTAAATATGATAGGCACAGAATAATTTATTAAGAATCGAACACCCGGATTCGTTGCTTTAGTTATGCTTTGTTTTTTCATGATCTTACCCTTATTGTTCTAGTTAATGCATAGACAATCATACCGTTAGAAACAACTATTCTAATGGATTCTGACATATCAGACTTGATAATATTATTAATTACTGATGGGGTCATGGTTAAAATACCCTGAAAAAGAAATACCCCAATGATAACGTTGATAATAGATGCCTTTCCAACAGAGGCACCTCCAAGAAGCAAGGCCGCAATTGCTGGAAAAGCCATGTAAAGTGGGGCCATGTATAACTGGACAAAACCAAAGCTCTCTTGATAGACAATAATTCCAATGGCGGCAATAATAGTAGATAACATTACCGAAATAATTCGGATTTTATCCACGTTTACACCACAAGATTTGGCGTATTCAGGATTAGAACCAACAGCAACTATGGCTGTCCCTGTTTTTGTTCTGAAGAATATCCAGACTAAAAAAACTAATAAAGCAAAAAATAAAATAGTACCCGTAGGAAAAGCTATATGATTCCCAATTTTGATTTGGAGAAAATCAGTTAAAACATGAAACCAATAACCTTGATTACTTATCGTTGTTCTTAATCCTGTTCCTCCAAAGGGCCAGATCATATTCGGACTCTTAAAAGGAAGGATTAACCACATAATACACATAAAAGAAACCGAAGAGAAACCCACATATGTTGCTACAACCATCTCATCTCCCTTAATTTTGTTAAGAAGTGTACCATATAAAAAACCTAAAACGACAGCAACTAAAATTGCAATCCCTATAGCCGTAAAAAATCCCGCAAAACCTGTTACCTCCAACTCTATACTGGTAACCGCACCTAAGAGCCCAGCAATAATACCTAATTGTAAACCAAAATTTAACCCGCAGCCTGATTTTACCATGGGGACCAATGATAAAACTAATATTCCATTCATACCAAATCTGACAATAACATCATTAATGGAAGCATCTAAACGAATCCCGACAACTGGAGCTAAAATAAAAAGTAAAACTAAAAAAAAGAAGATGATAACTCTTGGTAAACCAACATTTTCAATTATGTTTTTAATCTTTTCCTTCATCTGTAAACACCTCCTCTGTTTCAGATTTTTTTCCCAACATAAGCAACCCAAATTCTACAGATTTTGCAGTAGGAGGTAATATTCCAGCAATCTGTCCTTCATTAACAATTGCTATACGATCACAAGTCAATCTTAATTCCTCAAGTTCTGAAGATATCATGATAATTGTAGTGCCGTATTTACTATTATAGCCACGGAGTGTATCCAAAACGAGACTCTTTGCTCCAACATCAATGCCCCGTGTAGGCTCTGAAATAAACATTATTTCTGGTCTTAAGACAAACACCTTGGCCATACATAGCTTTTGCTGATTTCCTCCGGAAAGCTCACGCGAAAATTGCTTTTCGTTTACGCATTTAATCTCCAAAGCCTCAATGTATTCTCTTGCAACTTCAATCATGGCTTTGTCATCTCGCCATTTGATAATCCCGCCCAATAAAGACTTGGTAAAGTTGTCTTTAATCTGCATTGCTGTAAAAGCAATATTCCAAAAAATAGGCTGATCAAGAAGCAGCCCAAGTCCATGTCGATCTTCGGAAACAAAAGCCATTCCCTGTTCTAATACATATTTAGGATTATTAAGATGAATAGATTTACCCTTAAATTTTACTTCTCCTTCTGCCATATAAAGCCCCATAATGCCATTAGCAATACCCAATTTCCCTTGACCAGTAAGGCCTCCGATACCAAATATTTCTCCTTTATTTACTTTAAATGAGGCTCCGTTAACCTGTTCTCCGGGCATATTTACCCATAATTTATTAACTTCTAGAATAGTTTCCTCAAACTTTCTTATTTCTTTGGATTCCCAAATGTCTTTTACAAGTTCACGACCAACCATATTTTCCGCAATTTCTCTTGGGTTAGTTTTTGATGGTATTAGCTCCTTTTGAATAGAACCATCCCTAAGCACGATAATCTTATCACAACTATCAAGAATTTCTTGCAGTCTATGGGAAATGAATATTATAGAAACACCTTTAGCGGCAAGTTTTTTTATTACTTTCATTACTATGTCGGCTTCAGATTCCGTCAGCACTGCTGTTGGTTCATCAAGCACCAATAATTTCGTTGATTTTTTATTAACTTCCCTTGCAATTTCTGTAAACTGTTTATAACCTACTGGCATTTCCTTAACTATCATTTCGGGATCAAGTTCAACTTCTAACATTTCTATGGCTTCAATGGCTCGTTTTTTCATTTCTTTTCTATCTAACACATTGAGTTTATCTCCAAAAACTTCAGAAAGTAAATTATATCTTGTCGGTTCTTTTGTTAGCAAAATATTCTCAGTTGCAGTGAAACCAGAGATCAAGACAAATTCCTGATGAACCATACCGATTCCCGCGTTAATTGCATCAATCGGTGAAGAAAAATTTACTTCCTCCCCATCAAAAATTACCCTCCCTTTAAAACCACCGGTTTCATGGATGGTAGTATCCCCAAAGAGAATATTCATCAAAGTAGATTTTCCAGCCCCATTCTCTCCTACTAAACCGATAATCTCACCAGGTTTTACAAACAAATCAACATTTTTTAGGACTTGATTACCATAAAAATCCTTGCTAATATGCTCCATTTTCAATAAATATTTTTCTTTTGATTCCATTTTATTTCATTCGGCCACCTTTTATCTTATTAAAGAATCAAAGTACGCGGGAAGAGGAAAAACCTCCTCTTCCCGCGTACAACAACATCAATAGACTATTGTCTCAATCTATTTTTTCCCAATATTCCTATCATAATATTTTTCAGGTACTATTTCAGATGTCAGTTTTAAGTAACCTTTCCCAAAGATGTAGGTATCTTGATAGATAAGCATGTAATTTTTTCTTTCTACACCATCTGCATCAACATAATAACTGCTATTCCATTCTGTACCAGGTGTAGCTTTATTAAATGCATCCAGAATATCATCTTTATTTAATAATTCGGATTTACCCTCAATAACCATCTTGGCATGTTCTGCAAGTCCAATAACACAAGAGTAAGTAATAGAATAAGCCCATGTTGCCATACGTCCGGCGCCACCAGCTTCGATAACAGCATCTTCAACTTTCTTAAGGATATTTGGCCAATTGCCCTTGTCTTCTTCTGCAAACGCAATTCCTAAAGCACCCGGATAACCCAGTATCGGAGATGCTAAAGCAGGCTCAATATAAATAGCACCAAGTTCTATAACTCTTCTTATGAGGGGTTCTTGAAGTGCATCGTTTGTAGCGAAAAAAGCGGAATTCTTGCCATATTCCTCTATCCAGGAGGGAACTTTTTCAAGAATAAATTGCTGAGCACCGGCAATCCCAACATCACTGGTTGGATCTGGAGCACCTACACTGACAAATTTCAAACCAAAATCTTCACATGCCGCTTTCATAATATCTCTCATCCTGGAAAGAAGCTCGACACTCATATGTCTTGGGAAGGTAATGTGCACAAAAGTATCTGCACCTAATTTTTTGGCTTCTAAGACAGATAGGTAACCACGTGATAGCGTATCCCCATATACACTGAGATCAGCAACTGCGCTAATCATTTTTGGGTCTTCTTGTGGACCTCCCGCAAATAAAAGAATGTCCGGTCTCAACTCACGAACCCTTCTAAAGCCTTCAACTGTTCCCGGAACTGCCGTCTGAACAACAATAGCCTTCATCTTGGGGTCATCTGCCCAACTAACAATTTGACTAATTGTTGTTTCCATTTCCGTCATAAAACTATCAGGCCAGGTTAAATGGCTAATCATGCCGCCATCTGAAACCTTCCCATATTCCTTGATTAACTGCTCTGCACCCCTCATTTCATCTTCCGTCTGTGAAACTGTACCTGTCATTACTCCAATATGGAATGGAGCATCTGCTAAAGCGATGCTACAAAATAAAGCTACAAACAACAAAGCTAATAAGACTTTTTTCATTTAATTTATTCTCCTTTAAAATTTTTTAAAATATACTATTTATAAAAATCTTAACTACAAAATGATTTTTCTCTTTCAATCACCCCCCTTATTATTCAGTAGCAGTGCTTTCACAAACTAGCTCCAATTTTCCCTTTATCGAGGGAACATATTTTTTGTTCCCCAGCCACAAAAGACTGCTACACAATTTTTACAGCGGTATCCTGGTATCATCTTACCTTTAAATACCGAAGTAGCAAGATCAGTTGAGAAATATCATCTAATAAAATATTGCAAAGGAGCTATTTTTATTTTTCCCTTGTTTAGTATTTTTCTTATGGCTTTGATTACATTTACTACGTTTTTATTATCTCCGTGAAGACAGATGGTATCAATTTGCAAATTAATTGTTTTGCCACCAATTGTTTCTACTTTTTGCTGGTCGATCATTTTTATTACTCTTTTGGCAATTATATCTGGGTCAGAAATCACTGAATCTGCAATACTTCTTTTAACCAATGTGCCATCTGAGTTATATGCTCTGTCGGCAAATCCTTCTCTGGCGACTCTTAAGCCTAATTTTAGGGCAATATCAATTATTTTTGATTTTGCTAACGCTACTAATATAAGATCTTTATCAATTTTAAGAATAGCTTCTACTACTGCCTGGTCTAATATTTTATCATTTGCTATCAGGTTATAAAGTGCTCCGTGAGGTTTTACGTGCTGTAAACTCATTCCTTCAGCTTTGGCGATTGCCTGGAGAGCTCCAACTTGATAGGTTATAATATTTTTTACTTCCTCTGATGAAATATCCATTTTTCGTCTACCAAAACCTTGTAAATCGGGAAAACCGGGATGAGCTCCTATGGCTACATTATTTTTCTTGGCAAGTTTTACGGTATATCTCATTACATTGGGATCACCTGCATGAAATCCGCAGGCAATGTTTGAAGAGGTAATATATTTGATTACTTCTTCATCTTGACCTATCTTGTAGTTTCCAAAGCTTTCCCCCATATCACAATTCAAATCGACAACTTTAGACATTGTTCTCCTTCCTTACCTAAATTTCTTTTATCTCAACCGTATAAATTTTTTCTTCTAATTTTACCTTAAATATTCGAGCATTACCAGATTTTGATTCAATGGTTTCTTTTTTTTTAAATTGTAAGTCAGTAATATTTTTTTCTCTTTCGCCTAAGAGCCGATGTGCTTCTTCTAAATTTATTGGGGTGAATTTCATTTTATTTCCTGGTTTCATCTGCGCCAATTTATCAATGTCGGCCAAAATAACTGTAGCGATCTTTGCATATCCCCCGGTTGTTTGCCGGTCAGCTAACATAACGATCGGCATTCCATCTTGAGGTACCTGAATACTCCCCAAGGGGATTCCATCAGTTATTATGTCAGAACCATTTCTACTTTCAATTTTATGACCTTTTAACCGGTAACCCATTCTGTCTGAATTAACAGTGATTTCATAAAAAGAATTTAGAAAAGCGTGTAATCCATCTTTGGTAAAATAGTCATCTTGTGGTCCTAACATAACTCTTATTTCATTTTCTTCGTGATAATCAGGTATATCAATTGATGCTGCTTTTCTGCCAATGATATTTTGCAATTCCTGATTTGGCTTACCTATACTGATTATATCTGCTTTCCTTAGAGGCCTTCCTTTTAATCCCCCAATTTTTCCTCTTACGTAAGTAGATTTACTTCCAAGTATAATGGGAACATCAATACCTCCGGCAACTAACAGATAAGAGCGGCATCCATTTTTAATTTGGTTAAAAGAGATATTATCTCCTTTTTTTACTTCTAATGCCTCCCATATCGGAGCTGGTGAATTATTAATTGTAGGATTAAAATCTGCTCCGGTTATGCCAATAACTGTTCCGCTTAGTACTTCTAAGGATAGGCCGGGTGAACTTATCTCTATGCCAGCTTCATTCTCTTTATTCCCGAGAAGTCGATTGCCGATCCGCAAAGCGTAAGAATCCATTGCTCCACTGACCGGCATTCCATACCGCTGAAAGCCAAATCTACCTAAATCCTGAATGGTATCAAAAATACCTGAATTAATAACTTTAAACCCTTCCATAGGGTTTTACCTTACAATTATAATTTTCTACATCAATCTTTTTTTCAATTTCTTTAAACTGTTCCTTAAACTGTTCCTTATTTATCGGGTAAAATTTTATGTAATCTCCTGATTTTAATAAAAAGGGAAATTTTTTTTGCGGGTCGTAAAGTTTAATAGGAGTCCTTCCTATGATTTGCCAACCCCCGGGACTCTCTATGGGATAAATGCCGGTTTGTTTTCCTGCAATACCCACAGAGCCTTCTAAAACTTTTAATCTTGGTTTCTCTAAACGGGGAGTATTAATTTTATCTGACATTCCACCAAGATAAACAAATCCTGGTAAAAATCCTAACATATAAATAAAATATTCTTTCTCGGTATGAGTGTTAATTACCTCTCTTATAGAAAGTTTACTGTGTTGGACTACAAATTCTAAATCAGGACCATATTCTCCGCCGTACAAAACGGGAATTTCAGTAATATGAGCAGTTGGAAGGGTTATCTCGGTAACAGATTTTTCTAATTCTTTAAGCTGTTGGATAAGAGAGGCATAATTTACTTTTTGAGGATTATAGTAAATGATTAAAGAGCGATAGGTGGGGACTATCTCTTCAATTCCTTTAATATTTTCTTCGCTGATGCAGTAATATAATTTTCTTACCAACAAATTTACTTCTTTGCTGATTTCATTTTTAAATTCAAGGACAATTGCTCTATCCCCAGCGGGTAAATATCTGGTTTTTGGTTGCAAATTCTATTTCTCCTTATTTATTTAATAAATTGTATGTTTCTGGTCTTCTGTCTTTGAAAACTGGTATTTTATTTCTTACTTCGTCAACTAACGATAGATCTATGTCTACAATAAGAACATCTTCTCTTTCTTCAGTTAACTCATCTACAATTTCTCCCCACGGATCAATTATCATAGAATGTCCAAAAAAAGTGTTACCTCCAGATTTTCCAACCCTATTACAAGCTACTACATACATTTGATTCTCTATTGCTCGAGCTATAAGTAAAGTTCGCCAATGATTTAAGCGAGGATGAGGCCACTCTGCACTCACAAATAGCAACTTCGTTCCCGATAAAGCAATAGTTCTAATAAGTTCACAAAATCTAATATCATAACAGATAACACAACTAGAGGTAATCCCATCTAAATTGAATAAATTTATTTTTTCCCCGTTAATGAAATATTTATCTTCATCCATTAATCCAAAAAGATGTATTTTATCATATGTATTTATTAATTCACCTTTGGGGTTAATAACCTGGGCTCTATTAACAATTCCTTTAGGTGTGGACGCCATAACTGAACCCCCAATAAACCATACACCATATTTTTTGGATAATTTCCCTAGAAAATTTGCTGATTCTTTTCCTTCTTCTGATACCATATCTTTAATGTTGTTTAAAGAATACCCAGTAGTCCATAATTCAGGAAGCACTATAACGTCTAGCTTCTCTTTTAATTGCATAATTTTGTTTGTCGTGACAAGAACTTTGTTAAAATTAACCTTGGGATTACCCAATTCTATATCCATTTGAATTATTCCAATCTTCAAAAATTAACATCTCCTTTCTAACCTCATTACTGTAACATAATTATTTTATACACATGGTCAGTTCTTTATTTAATATCAAATCAAAAATATAATCAATTAGGGATAATTAATTTATCTACCATCCCCTTATACCAACGTACATGCCGTTGGGTATGCGACGGTTCACAAAACACTTAAATTTTATAATAACAATTTATTAAGCTAACAAGGTCAAGGTTAGCCCAATAGGTATAGGTAATGCAATTCGCAACTTTCTTCTAATCCCAGCCTCTAGCTTATATAGAATACAAAGGGTATTAGATAGATAAAAATATCCTACCCAACCTCTTAAGTAGAGATTTATTCTTAAGATTCGTTTTATTATGTTATGTCCGTTACTCCTTGAAGTTATTTCACGAATTCTAATCTTAAATCTTCTAATGGCTTGAGAAGTTATACGCATACGGATATGTTTGTGGTAATGGTACAGATTTAAACCTAAGAATTTCCTATTATGGGATATATCTTCTGCACTCTTTTGTAAGTATAGCTTTGGTCTTAGTTTAACCTTTAAGAAGGTAGGTATACTTTTTATTACCCTTTGGCCTGCTCTTTCGCTTTTAATGTAGATATTATGAGCTACTTTATATATTTTTATATTAAAGAACGAACGGAAAAAACGGGAAAATGCTCTTGCCCTCACCTTTACAGGTGAGGAGTTCCCACTATATTAAAAATTAATTTGTTAGAGCTGATATAAAAAATAACTATTTATTCTATTTTTTCACTCATATTCTCTTACTTATCATTTAGTTGCAAACAACTGTGTCAGAGGTCGAATACTATACTGATACCGTATTGACCTGTTAAGAACGGGATCAAGCATTTCCATCTCAAAAAAATCAGCAAAGATCAGACCCTTCAGTGTAGCGATTGTACCTGAAAAGATGGGGATACCATCTAAGTTGTGTGCAACCTTAGAGCGTACAAAATCTAATAATACCGAATATGGTAGCAGAGCAGCCAACGTATCATCCTGATAAATGACCCTTGTCCCATCTTTAGTAACCCATGCGCGTAAGTGGATTTGATCCCAATGCTCGATCACTTCTGTCACCGGCCACAAACAACTAGCCAAAACATTGGGACATGCTTGTTTTGATTTTTCGACACTGAACTGTTCTAACTCCCGATCAGTATGGTCACTTCCTACAGTTACAAACCATTCCCCGGCATGCAGAAGCAGAACAAACTCTATTTCACCACTAGTCTGCTCTCCTTGAACATCAATTTGCTGTTCCTGCGTCGCTTGATTAAAAGTAATAGGAAACAAGATTGGTATTTCTGTAGGTCCTGGTACTCCTAGTTTTTCCAATTCCTCGATATGTTCCCGAACCTTTTCCTGGGTTCTTCCTGTATATCCTGCATTGAGCATATAAGATATCTGGACAGTTATCTCCTCACTTCCAGACGTCCGATTGACAAAAAAATTAAACATCGTGATTTTTCCTCCCATCTATTATACAATATCACATCAAACTTTTTTTGCCTACAACTAGAGAATAGAAACTCTCTCGCGGAAGACTCATTATATCTCTGACAGACAGACCCAGCTACCACTATCCCACGAACGCAGTACTGCTTCAAGGTCAGAATCAAATCTTAATGAAGGCTCTCATGCATTTCAATACCTATACCATGGCCGGTCCTGTGAATGAAATATTCCTCATATCCTGCATCTTGAATTACTTATACGGGCTAACATGTCTACTTCTCCTGCTGTCATTCCAGGTTCTATGACCTCCCTTGCTGACTTTTGGGCTTCATATACTATATTAAATACATGCTTTTGTTCTTTAGTCGGTTCCCCAATAAAGAATGTCCTCTCGTTCTCTGCTCTGTAACCATTTAAGCCTACCTGTCTACTATGTATTATTACATCTCCTTGTTGCAGTTTTCTTGTATTTGAAAAGACATGTGGTATTATAGTCCTTTCGACACCTGAAGGGGACTGTGAATAGTAATATACCGTTGAATTTGGATATTTTCTTGCTACTTCTTCTAACAATGCTTTGTTGCCGAATTGGTCTAGTTCTAATTCACTTATCCCAGCACGAGCATTCTCAAGAGATGCACTAAGTGCTATGTTTGCTAGTTCTCCGGATTTTATTAACATCTCTATTTCGACTTCGTCTTTAATAGATCTCATTTCCGCTATTTTCTGCCCTATATCAACTGGTTTAAAGTCAGCCATTCTTAAATAGGTATAGAGATATGCAGACACAACATTAATCTCTACACCTATTCTTATCCCTTTAGCATATTTTAAGATTATTTTGTCTATAGCATGCAAATAAGACGTACCTTCATTTGCTTTCTCTGGGTGCTCATAATAGACAAATGTTTTATCAGTTCTTGCTTCATGAGCCGCATGTTCTTTTTCTAACGCTGGTATTATTAAATTAGTCAGTGATTTTTCTACAATAAATACAATAGGTCTGGAATAAATTATTGCCTTAAACCCACTTAAATAGTATTGGTTCCTTGGTTGCATCACAATGCATAAATCAATTCCTTGTTTATCCATAAAAGCTCTTAGATCTGATAACCTTCTCTTTGTATCCATTATTGTTCCCGCTTTTATTTTATGTATAATTAAAGTTTCGATTTCCTAACTCTGGCTTAGAGAAAATTCAAATTCCACTGCAGTATAAGGCATTGCACCAAAATCAACGTATACCATAGGTATAATAGACAAAATTAACGTAACCTGAAATTCTTCATCAGAGTTCCATAAACAAATAATTTAACTTTAGCATCTAGTGAAGACATGACGTTCATTTTTTCTTGAACTTTTAAAAATTTTATAGGGTCTCGATTACCTTTCTTATGCTCTGTGAATTTATTATATCTAAAAATTTATTTATTGTCAACAATCTGTTGACATATGTCATTTAAAAATTAAAAGCAAGCATTTTTTAATAATTTACATGCATTACTTCTAAGTTATATTTAATTATTTAATGAACTGATAACATCAAGAAGTAATCTCTGAAAGTATAGAATTTTTCACACGTTCTAAATGTCGAATTAAAGTAATAGCAACTAAATCTTCCTCATTTTTTTCTATGGCTTCTACTATACATAGATGATCTTTTATGGATTCTTTAAAAGAATAATTTTTCATAAACAAATTTATAAACCAGTTCGTGTGATCTTCAAAATTATCCAAGATCTCTATAAGTTTTTTATTTCTACATTCTTCGTTTAATAATTTATGAAAATCTTTATCTAGAAGAAAAAAAATACTCTTATTTTCTTTATTTTCTGGCTTAGAAATGAGTTTTATAAAATCTTTTTTAATCTCCTCTAACTTAGACCTTGAGATTCTAGACAAGGATTCTTTAGCTGCAAATGGTTCAAGTAATTCCCTAATTTTAGATATGTCTTTTACTTCTTGAGCAGTAATATTAGAAACCATGGTCCCTCTGCGCGGAATAATAGTAACAAAACCTTCTTTTTCTAGTCTGTTCAAGGCTTCACGGATAGGACCTCGGCTTATATGCATACTTTCAGAAAGTTTTTCTTCGGCTAAAAATAATCCGGGTTTAAGATTTCCTCTTATTATCTCTAATTTTATAACTTGGTAAACTTTATCTTTAAGAGATAATATTTTTTCTAATTTTTTAAAATAATTTATCAAGACCCTAAATTACCTTTCTTGTAATCTTTGAATTTATTATATCTAATTAATTACTAATTTGTCAGCAATTTGTTGACAAATTGCTTTAAGTTTCTCATTTAAAAAACCTTCTCTCGCTCATTAATCAGTTCGAGGTCTTCAAGACTGTGGCAGCATAATTCTGGAAAGGTGGGAATCGAGGGGGTATTAACCTCTTAATTTTACCTTCAGATTAAACTTGCTTAAAATCATTGCAGACCCCATTCTCTTTAAAACTAAAATAACCATTCCCACCGATTATAATATGGTCCAATAAAACAATATCCACAGTTCTGAGGGCAACTTTTATAGCCTTTGTTATACTGAAATCATCTTCTGATGGCTTTAAGGATTCTCCCGGATGATTGTGTGAAATAATAACGCCTGTCGCATGATTGTGTAATGCCCGTTCAACAATTTTTCTGGGATATACTACTGATTTATTAACCGTCCCTTTTTGTATAGTCTCAACTGCCAGCAAACGATTTCTGCTGTTTAAGAACATAACTTTAAACTCTTCGTCAGTTAGTCCTTTTAAAGAAGCTTTCAGGTAATCATAGACAACATCTGGTGAAGAAACTAAATCCTTTTTATAGAGTCCTTTCTCAAGGTAAATTACTGAAATGTCTTTTAAAAAATTGAGAAACAAAGCACTATGTTCGGAAATACCACAAACTTTTTCCAGCTCTTTCCTGTCAGCATCCAATACACCATTGAGTGTTTTGAATTCAGACAACAACTGCTTTGCAATAGACTTAGTGTTTTTTCTGAAAATGGTAAAGGATAAAGCAAATTCCAACACCTCGTAATCAAGCCATCCTTTTATCCCACCGCTTTTATACTTTGCCTTTATTCTCTTGCGATGTCCAAGATAATCTGGTTTTAAAGCTTTACTCACCTATCTACCTTCAGCCTTTCACTGTATTTCTCCCAATCCGGCAAGAAAGCAAACATCAGACTTTTGAATAATTTGCCATGATTAGGGACTTTCATGTGCAGCAGTTCATGAACAATTACGTAATCACAAAGTTCTCTCTCTATTTCAAGAAGTTTAGTGTTAAATGTTAATCTTCCATTTTGCGATAATGATGCCCACTTGTTTTTCATAGAACGCAAATGTATCTCTTTCGGCTCAACATCCAGTTTCTCTGCCCATTTAAAAATGTTTGATTTAAACTTCTCTGCCTCATCTGATTGGTTCAGGCATTCTCTATTTTTACTTAGAAGCATTGGCATTTATCTTCTCTCCAGTTTCAGAATCTTCTCAACAAGTTCAACAGCCTTTGTTTTATTTTCTTCTTTCAGTAGTATCTTATACAACTGTGTGGTTAGCTCTCTCTTCTCCTTACTGTTTAATCTCCAATTTTGATAATCTTCAAATATGCCATTAATCTTTACTGCCAATGTATCTGGCTTTGAAATTTCGCTCTTCTTAAATAGCCAGTAAATCGTAAATGTATTAACATCAAAATTCTTTTTAGCCTGCTCTCTGCGTGCCTGATTAATCTCTCTGATAATTTCTTCTAATCTTTTTAAAGCCTCAAGAGTCATAATGCGTCTGTCATCATACAGCTCAATAACAGTCTGTGCCTTTTCACCTATGGAGATCAAATATGGCTGGGTGTCCCGATTATCATCAATAAACTTAATAATGCTTTTTCTTAAATTAATTATCTTAACATTATTAGACTTATCGCTTTTCTTTAATACCTCAAGAGTATCTTCTTTTATCTCATAAATCGGAAGCATGGAGGAAATGTCTGTTGTATAAACATGCTTTTTAACCAGGTCAGAGGTCTTCCGCATCAACTCCTTATCCAGAAGAATCCTTTTGGCAAAGGCATTTCTGATAATGGTGTAAAGATAAGAAATTTTCCAGTAATCATTTATATAATCCCTTAAGAATTTATCTGGTGAGATAATCTCATAAAGCATTTCAAGCTGCTTAAAGAACTTGTAAAAATCTTCTCTCTTGTCTTTATCACTAAAAATTTCAATTGCTCTTTCAACCGTTTTATCATCAAATCTACGTCCTATCAATTCAAGATATGGCCTGGCTTTACCTTTCATCAGGTTTTCAAAGGTTGATTTCAATATATCTATATTTCTGATAACGCTTGCCACAACATCTGAATCAAAAGCCAGTGCCTTTTCGAGTCTTTCAAATATACCAACAAAATCAAGAACAAATCCTGCAGGTTTCTTTAAACCATCTTCATCCTCGTAAGGCCTGTTAACTCTGGCTATGGCTTGCAAAAGAGTATGATCCTTCATGGGCTTGTCTAGATACATACAATAAAGAATGGGGGCATCATATCCTGTTAATAACTTATCAGTAACTATCAATATCTTTGGCATCTTTTTTTTGTTTGGGAAAATCTTGCCTTTCAATTCCCGCTCCTTATACTCGCTTAAATAGTGCTCTTTTAAGAATGCCCTGTCATTTTGAGCCTGACTATAAACAACTATGGAATATTCAGAAGGAAGATATTTATCCAGTTCTTTTTTATACAAAGCACACGCTTCCCTGTCTACCGCAACCAGAAATGCCTTATAGCCCATAGGTTCAACATTCTCCTTATAGTGTTTAGCTACAAACTCAGCAACTTTCTTAACACGGTCTTCGGATTTTAGGAAATTCTTCAAACTTACTGCCTTATCTAATAATTTGTTTAATTCCTCTACATCACTAACGCCTTCTTTTTCCATCAATGCAAAAAATTCCTTCTCAAGTATTTCTTTGGGCACTCTTATCTCGCTTGGTGCAAGTGTGTAATGCAAGGGGAGAGTAGTACCATCTTCAATTGATTCTGCAATAGAATACTTATCCAGATATCCTTTTTCATCCTCTTTGCCAAATATCTTGAACGTGCCTTTGCCATAAAGAATCTTATCAATTGGCGTGCCGGTAAAACCAAAATAGGTTGCATCGGGAAGCGCAGCCATAAGATAATTGCCCAGGTCACCGGTAGTAGTTCTGTGCGCTTCATCTATCAGCACAAAAATATTATCTCTTTTGTTGATATCCTTTGGCATGCCTTCAAATTTGTGAATCATTGAAACTATAAGCCCTCGGTAGTCTGAGGAGAGAAGTTCTCGCAATTCCTTTTTGGAGTCTGCTATTTTCATTCCTTTTCCTTCTTTAAAACCGTAGGCATCAAGATTTCTGAAGAGCTGACTTTCCAGCTCATTTCTGTCAACAAGTATAATCACTGTCGGCTTTTCAAATTCCGGCTGCTGCAATATTTTTTCTGCTGCTACAATCATGGTGAAGGTTTTACCTGCACCTTGTGCATGCCATATAAGTCCTGTTTTCTTTTTCTCCTCCAATGCCCTATTAACTATCTTTTCAACTGCTCTTGTCTGGTGCTGGCGCATAATTATTTTGGATAATACGTCATTTTTCCGGAAGAAGATAATATAATCCTTTATAAGTTGCAATATACGACCCCTATCGAAAAAAGTCTTGACCTTCTTCTCAAAATTTCCTTTTCCCACATCCTTCCAGTTAAAAAGTCCTTTTCTGTCAAGATTCCAGGTTACTCCATAATAAAAATCAAGCAGATGCGTGATATCAAATATCTGGTTTGAAGCCATCATCTCGGGCGTTTCAGAATGGTAGCGTCTTATCTGAGCCATTCCTTCTTCAATTCCTTCCCGCTTGTTAGCATTTTTTGTCTCTGCAATTATTACAGGAATACCATTTATCAGAAATACAACATCTCCTCTGTTGGTAAATTTGCCGTTGGTGTATTGCCATTCATCTGTTACGTGAAACTGGTTATTTTCAATGTTATCATTATTAAAGTCAATAAATCTTATATTTAGCTCCCGTTTATCTCTCTCATAATAAACAGATTTCTCGCCTTTGAGATATTGCAGGATTTCCTGATTGCCTTCTATTGAACTCTTTACATTACCCAGCCGATTGATGATTTCATTGGCTTTCTCATTATTGATTATTCCTTTATTTAGGTTCATCAACTGCTCTTTAAGGATATTATAAAAGAATAATCCTGCCTCGCCTTGCCTTAAAGCCACGGCTTCATCTCTAGTTAGATAAGCCCAGCTAATCTGCCTTGCATATTTTATTAATGGCTCTTGAACTATTTTCCGTTCAGACATTTTAATTAACCTCAAAATCAAAATCTTTTACTCTAATTTTCCCGGTCATCAATTGATTAAGCATGGTTCTGAACAAAGATTGAAGAGTTTGTTTTTTGGATTCGACTTGGGAAAGTTTTTTATCTACATTTAAAAGAATGTTGGCGATTTCTTTTTGTTCTTCAACTTTAGGTAGAGGAATCTGCTGTCTTTTAATATCGCCATCGGTGACTGCTGGATAACTTGCCCCTCTTTGCAATTTTGCCAATTCTTCAATATATTCATCGTTTTGAACACAATAATATAAATACCTGCTTGATAAGACATTTTTCTTGCTTCTTAATACACAAAAAGCTGTCGAGCATACTTTACCATCGTAATCTTCATCAACATAAGCGATTCGTTTAAGTGTAGGACGGACAGTTGCAAAAATCACATCATTTGTCTGAATAAGTTTTCTCGCTCTGCTCGGAGCCTTAGAACCATTATATGTCCTGTATTCTATAATCTTATAAAATTCATTTGAAATACCAGAAACATCAATATATTTAAAAGATAGGTTGGGAGTTTTTCTTGGATCTATTTGCTTTGTATTCTCAACAACATTAGAAATACTTTCACTTTTCCAACTTTTCGGCATCAGCCCAATCTCTGTTTCTTTTTGTTCTTCGCCATGTAAGCCTTCAGTTAAAAGTTTATTCATAAGGGATTTCTTTAGTTCTCTTGTTGTTTCAATTATTCTATCCTGTTGTTCAATAGCCTGCTGGATTTTGGAGAGGACAAAGGCAATTTTCTGCTGTTCTGAGAGAGAGGGGATAATTACTTTAACGTTTTTGACTTCGGATAGATTCAAAGTAGGGTATCCGTCCGCTTTATCTTTTGAAAGTTCAATATTTCTCAATTCATAAAATAGAAATTTTTGGTTTACATTTTTATCGTTAGAAATTACAGCACAAAGGTGGCTTACTATATATGTATCTATTGGAAGCATCGCTCTTTTCTCTAAATAAATTGAAGCACCACTTTTGGGGAAAACTATTGTCCCCTTGGGATATATCTTAAGTTTATATTTCTTTACAGCATCATCAGTTATTAAATCCCATTTGATTACCTTGTCACCTTCTCGGTCGATATGCTGCACTCTAATAAATGGATTTTTGCCATTAAAATAATTGTCTCCTTGGGGTGCAGAACCTCCAGAACTAATTTCTGCAACATCTCCTAATTTCACAGTTTTCCAATCCTCAGGAATCAACCTAATTTCAGTTTCTTTAAATCCGTTTTCCACTACTGTTTCAGTTTTCATTCTTGTTTCAGGAATCCTCTTTGTGTGATTTTTTTCATTATCTCGTTAAGTTCTCTGTCTGTCTTTTCTCTTTCCTCTTCAAGCTCTGCCAGTTCAACAAGTATCTCATCGACATCTCGATATTCTTCTTCCTTACCATTGCCAATATATCTTGAAGGGCTTAAATTATAATCGTTTTTCTCGACTTCTTCGTTATTGATTATTTTGGTAAATTTGTCTATGCTCTTCCAATCATGAAATACCTTGGCTATTTTTTTAATTTTTTCATCTGGTATGAAATTCTTAGGTCGTCCTTTTTCAAACTCTAAAGAGGCATTTATCAATATAATTTTGTTTTTTCTTTGCTTTGGCTTGTTTTTGTTCAGTATTAAGATGATTCCTGGTGCAGTTGTGTTATAAAATAGATTTTCAGGCAAAAGCAAAACTGCCTCTATCCAGTCACTATCTACGAATGCCTTGCGGATTTCCTTTTCTCTGTTACTTCCTTTGTTTCCTGAACCCCTTGCAACAGAACCGGTATCCAGAACTATTGCAGCCTTTCCGTTCTTTTTTAATGAAGCAAACATAAGCTGGATCCATCCCCAATCAGCAGAGCTTGCAGGTGGGTAACCATTATTAAAGCGGTTGAATGTATCAGACTCATAAAACTCACTATTATAGCCATCCTGATTCCACATAGGATTAGCCACAACCAAATCAAAGGTTTTCAATACACTCCCCTCAAGAAATTTCGGGTTACGTAGTGTATCTCCTATTGCAATGTCGCCTTCCATATCGTGAATAATCATATTCATCTTTGCCATTGCATAGGTAACGTAATTCTGCTCCTGTCCGTAAAGCCTCAAAGGTTTTGAAATCTTCTTCTCTTTTTCCTTAAGGGCAAGTTGGGATTTAACAAGTAATCCTCCCGAACCACAGGCCGGATCATAAACCTCTTGACCTTGCTCAGGATCCAAAATATAAGCCATAATCCAACCAACTTCTTTGGGAGTGTAAAACTCTCCTGCGCTCTGCCCCTGCCCTTCTGCAAACTTGCGAAGCAAATATTCATATGCTCTCCCAAGAATGTCAGATTCAGCATCTTTTAAGCCAAGCCTGTTCCTGCTAATAATCTCTATCAAACTGCTTAACTTACCATCATCTATTATTCTCTGCCCGCTTACAGTGGCATTAAAATCAACTATGTCAATTACCCCCTGTAATTTCGGATTTTCTTTTGCTATCGCGCGAATTGCATCCGTCAATTTCTCTCCGATTTTGGTTGTCTGCTTTCTTATTTGTTGCCAGGCTGCCTGTTTTGGAATAAAGAATCTCACCAGATTATGGTCTTTTAAAACAATCTCCAATGCGATCTTCTCATCACCAAATTCTTCAGAAAGCCTTTTAATTTCATCCTCAAAAACATCAGAAAGTCTTTTCACAAAAATCATAGGCAGAATGTAATCCTTGAATTTCGGCGCATCCACAGCCCCCCGAATACTACAAGCAGCATTCCACAACCATGTTTCAAGAGTTTTAATGTCTAACATATCTTAACCAATCTCCTCGAAATTTAATAAGTTTTCTATATTCCTTCCAGTTACCAGAAATCTATAGTTTTTGTAAGGGTATAAGTTATTATTCTTTTTTATTTGATAATCTTTCTAAACTTTCCCAAAAATCTCTATTTTTATCATTTATTTTTGATGGTTTTAATTTTAAGAGTCCACTTTTAAGTTCAGCTTTTATTTGCTCGTTGCCTTCAATTTTTACTCTATCAAAAACGTCATCGAAATATACAGAATAATCTTCATATTTTGGGTTAACTTTCAAAAGTATTTCGAAACCCGGCCTAATATTGTCTAGACTAACTCCCCGTTTTATGAGTTTGTCAAAGACAAAATCAATATAGTCACTTTGGACAGGCGATTCCAGAACATTCCAATTGAGAATAACACTTTTGATAGAATATGGCTGTCCGGCACTAGATGGTTCTAATGAGCGTAACCATTCCACTGTTTCCCTAGCAATTTTCCTTTTGGCTGTTGCTGAGATATGAGTAATAGCACCCTGCAAGACAGAGTAACCAACTTGTTGTTGGTTACTATCGGGGTTATTCAAAAGAGATTTGATTTGTAAAACAAGATTATTTCTTAGTTCAGCGTCATTAGCACACTTCATTTCATTAACTGCTTCGTATAAACCTCCCTTTTCCTGAATTGCAACTCTTTGAGCACTTTGTAACAATGCTTCAGCAACTTTTCTTTTATCATCAACCTCATGCTTGAGATCTTTTAATTTAGCTAATGCTCTCTGTGGGTATGAAGTTATTAGCCCTACTATCCATTGAATGCGAATATCTTGAGGTGCCAAAGGGTAAAATAAATCAAATATTGGTTGTTGCTGCATTACTCTTTGTTGAAATACGCCTTTGTATCTTTCAATTAATTCATCCTTTGACTCTTTGTTTAACTTATCAAAAATAAATTTAATGTTATCAATATCTGCATTAGTAAAAAAGTTTTGAATTTGTGTATTGATGCTTGATTTCCAAGAGCCTTCGAGCATATCAACTATCTTGAGACAAGTAAAAACAAATATCTTCTTTTGATTCCAATTCCCTAATGCATTCATTCCCTGAGCGACAGTATCTGCAAAAGAGTTCAAGAGAGCTTTATCTGAAATATTTACAATTTTCTTATATAAAATGTCAAAGATATCTTCGATGTGATCTAATAGATTTTCTTTTTCTTCGCGATAAGCCTTCTGATTTTCGTTCTTTAGTAAATTCTGCAAAGATGTAACAATATTTTGAGCTACTTCGGGCGTGATAACTTCTTTGAATCTTAAAAGAAGCTCAACTTTATCATTTATACTTTGTTTGTTCTCTATGTCATCGTTTGAAAAAGTAGAGACGAATTTTGAAATAGTTTCTTCAGAAATAAAATCCTTCTGATCTTCAATACTATCTTTAAAGAGGGAAAGTATCCTAAGAGAAGAATAATATACCTCTGTTAAACATTGTTGCACATTTTTTTTCTTGCTCTTGAGCCACCCCTTACGCTTTGCCAATTCCTTGATTAGACCATATGCATAATCTATGGATATATTAGATTCTTTTTTGTCTGCTTTCTGTTCGCTTAGGATATTAACATATTGAGCAACAATGCCATTTCTATCTTCTTCATTACACCGTGTAAGAATTTCTTCAAAAATCAGCGAAGGATCGAATCTACGTAATTCAGGCTTAAGAGTTTTATCGTCATTCAATAAATCGGCAATTTTATCATAAAATTCTTGCCCCATTTCTAAGTTGTGATATCGAAAAGCTTCCAGTGAACAGGATGTTATATTGAGAAGAGGAATCCTTCTACTTATGTTTCTCTCTATCAAACCCGGAACAAATCTTTTTAAGCTATTAACTTGCTCAGGATCTACCTTTATGGCTTTTAATTTTTCCTCAACAGCATCTCGCTTATCATCAACCAACCCCAATTCTAATTCTCTTATCCCAGGGATGGCAAGTTCTTCCTTTGATTGTTTCAAGTAAATAAACGGACGAATATCATCGGCTATGATTAGTTTTGTAGCCCTAAGAAAATCTTTGAATTTTTTACCTCCGATGTCTTCCATCTCTTTAATAGTTAACTGATGTTTTCTAATCTGCTGATATTCTGAAGGAAATAGCTGGCGAATTATTAAAAATTTTGCTAGAAATGCGACATTATTAGTAATTATCCCTTTTAGCACAATCAATGGTTTTTGACCACTTTCCCTTTCCTGAGCAAGAAGAAAATGAGCTAGCAAGATATTAATAAATTGTTTTATCTGACGTGGATTCTCACGAAAAGCATTCGTGATAACATAGGCAACATCTGGTGAGTCGAATCGAGGAATACCGATTTCCTTTAGCAAATCTTCGGTATAAGCCTGGAGTTCGGTATCAATGAAATCTGGAATCCGTAGGAAGACATTGAAAAATTTACGGAGAAACTCATCAGCACTAAAAGGCTCCGTACACCCTCCTTGTTTACCCTGCATTTTAGTATATACACTTTCAAGATGTTTTTTAATGGCTTCATCATCACAGGCTATAAGAAAAATACATTTATTGTTTTCACTTGCATCTGTATCTTTCGCCAAAAAGGTTTTGATTGTTGAAAGAAGCTCAACCGCTCTATCATGAGTACATCGATCTAAATTATCGATTACAATAAGCAATCTTTCAGGAGAAACATTCTTGACAACTCTTTCAAACTCTTCTTCAAACTCATATGGGTCTTTGAAAGGTTCTAAAGTGGTAGTTAATGTTTCGGATGTAATTGTCTGTTGTAATATCCAAAGAAATAGAACTGAGATAAGAGAACCGCCAAATATAATAGAAAGGTAAGTTCCGAGTACTCCAGGATATTTATTATCTAAGATTACTCCAACTCCAATTGCTAATATAATGAGGCCTAATAAAAGTAGCCCCACTTTCCAATTCCATGTAAATTTCCCGCTTATTGTCTTTCGGACAGGAGTTTTTAATCTCGTGCTTAGTTCAAAATCCTTTGGAAGATATTTGCTACTTTTGGATTGTTTTACCAGCTCTTCTAAGAAAGCCCTTCGCAAGGAATCTTTTTCATGCTTCCATACATCAAATTTTACTACGGCAATTTTGTTATCTTGTAATTTTTTCTTGAGTATATTGATAATTGTAGTCTTACCACTTCCCCATCTTCCAAATAACCCAATTGTAAAAGAGAGGGGGCATTGAAGAATTATTTCTCTCAAATTATCAGCTATGCCAAGATGACCAAAACGTACATCTTGTTCTCTGCCTGCAGCAATGGGCATATCTGAGAAAAACTTTATTTTTTCTACTTTTGCATTTTGTTTCCCGTCCTCTTTCTTTAGCATTTGACTGCTCCTCTTTTCCATTAATATTTAAAGCAACATAATGTGTCTTTGTCTCTCTTTATATTAATCTTATATCGTTCTCGTTCTTAATAAATTCCCCAAACTCTCTTTCTATAATTCCCTTAATGAAATTTAACTAATATAACCAAATTCTTTTAGTAGAAAATTAACGTGTTTTCTATAATCTTCAACTAAACTATCATTAATTGTTATTTTTCTATATTTCCCGACCAATGTAAATATAATAATATTTTTAAAGTTACTTTTCTTCTCATCCAACTCCCAATGAGCCATTATATTTCTCAACTTTTGGACAAACCTTAAAGATTTTTTAATCCTGGGGTAACCTTTTAATTTTTTAAAATATGGTATTGTCTCATAAAGACTAATTTTTTTATCAAAATTTAAAAGTGGCGTATTAATAACATTCCAAAAAAGAATTGTTGCTTTACTGTTAGTTTTAGGGAAAAAATAAGTTCTCAACTTATAGCCCAGAATAAAATCAATTCTTGAAGTAGATGAAATAATTTCTCCTCTAATTGAATCTAATTTTTCTCTAGTTTCTGTTATTTTCATCACCCAATATTATTCCTCTTTTTTATAAACCTTTCCAAATCCTCCGGCTTAATCTACTATTTCCACACTTTTAACTGTTCAAATTTCACTTTAAATTTCTTAAAGAATTTCTCAATCTTTTCCTTTTGCTCATAAGGCATCATTACACAACCTGCGGAAAGTTTCTGGCCGCCTATCTCCTGCAATAAACCTTTATACTTGTATCCTTCTCTTGTCTGTTCGTAAAGTTGCCTGTTAAATCTTACCTTTTCTTTTTGAAGTAAGCTGCTTATCTGGAAAGAATAAATCAGATAAGGTTTTTGTTGCAGTAATATAGCGGATGGTATATCGGATTGCTCTCTCAAATAGAGAATCTTCCCTTCCTGAAAGATGTTCTGCAGTAAACCAGTATCTGTTTTCTGTAATTCAGCTATAGTTCTTATGGTTGGCTGGATATTTCTGCCTATTTTGGATTCAAGCTCTATTACTTTATCGTGTATCTCTTTCTGGGTCTTATGCTCGGTTGTAAGTATTAGCAAGTCAACGTCTGACCTCGAAGTAAATTCTCCTCTGGCAAGACTACCATAAAGGATAATAGCTTTTACATCTTCAATTTTGGAAAGCTCTTTTGCTATCTTTTTAAGCATCCTCTTCATTAATCTTCACTTCAAATCTTTTTTCAAAAAATTCAGTTATTATTTTGAGATTGTCTATTACTGTCTTGGCTCTTTCGCCATTGATTCCGTCATAACCCAAATCCCCATAAGCAAACCATATCTTACGCATTGCTTTGTTTATTTCACCAGGAAAATTTTTATTTGATTATTTATGTCTGCTCTGCTTGTTGTGATAGGCAGTTACTGTTGCTTTAAATTTCTCTTTTGTTAATTCAAAATGTTTCTGAAAATCACCCATTTTTCATCCTTTCATCTTTCGTTATTGTAACGAATTATGGCTATTTTGTCAAGCTTTTCGTTATTGTAACGAAGTCAGTTCGAGATCTTCCAGAGTATGGCAGCATAATTCTGGAAAAGTAGGAATTGCCTGGGAGTATTAACCTCTTAACTTTACCTTCAAATTAAACTTCCTTAAAATCGCAGATACCTCGGATAATTTTTCTTCCGAAGGAGGTTGTACTGTAGTTCTAATCCCAGATCCATTATGCATCGAATATCTTTGAACATTAAAAACTGTTCCTGTAGTTATAAGAAAAGACTTTGTCAAATAACCGTCTCCTGGCAAAGTTGAATGATTTTTTGGGCAATTTTTTCAGGAGTAAAACCGAAATAATCGGCTAATTGCTGACCCGGTGCACTTTTGCCAAAAGACTTCATAAATACGGTATAATAAGACTCGTTTAATAACTGATACCAGCCCTGGCCGGTATTGGCTTCAATGACAACCCGAAGTGCGTCTTTGGGTCCCAGGGTTTCTTTAATATATTTTTT
>Ga0209386_1000206_pt1 | contig 30395 bp, 22 predicted proteins | sample NGEPertwo_FD_184510 | JGI IMG/M metagenome (GOLD analysis project Ga0209386, IMG submission 184510) | Arctic peat soil microbial communities from the Barrow Environmental Observatory site, Barrow, Alaska, USA - NGEE Permafrost154B-two... | ecosystem: Environmental > Terrestrial > Soil > Wetlands...
GTGCTAATTCCAGTCGCTTCACCCCTCTTTCACACTTCTAATCCCAAGAACCACCCAAACCATCCTTCCCCCTTGTCATTATGGTCTGTTCCTCCCTCCACATCTGCCAAAATAATTTTACATTCCATCAACTATTTTCAGTGGAAAACCTCCGTTTATTGACTGTATTTTAAAAACTGTTGAAGTATATATATCCCCGTCAGTGTTTGGAGCCCTGACAGGGATAAACGTTCGCAGCGCTCCAAAAATAGTTTGAAAACTGATATTTAAGCATATAAACTAATGCAATTATCCTAAATATACACCTTAAAAACATAATAACTATCTTATAAAAATGTTTGACAACATATTCATAGCATTTCACTTTTAATTTAATTGATTCTTTTTTAAATTTGATTATCATTTTACCAATCGCAAATATTAACCTTAAAAAAAGAAAGTTATGAATGAAAGAAAACTGATCAAGCAGGCGACCGCCGTGCTTAATATTCCTAAAGCTGTTCGCGATTGTATTCTCTTCGCGCAAAAAGTGGGCAGAATGATGGGCGTCAGCCCCTACTTCCCGGCATCGTCTGCATTAATCGCTAAACTGGTTGCCGACACAATTATACTCGATGACCTCGAAACGGTTTGCGTTACCACTCCGCTTACAACCAATACGAAGGCGCGCGATGCCGCACGAATTGTCGTTGAAAATGATTTACGCGACCTGCGCCTGGATGTGCAAAAAGTTGCCAATGCTGATCCATTGAATGCAGAGATCATTATTACAAGTGCCGGTATGTCGGTGAAAATGCCTGGAAATCGAGGCAAACAACAAAACGAAGCCGTTGATGGCGTTGAAGAAGGCACCATCGATTTAATCGCTGAAGGTGCAGGACCTCACGAATGGCGCATCAGTACAGACGAAAAAGAATGGACAAAATTAGACTCCAGCCGGACATCTACAACAGTCGTCAGGGGTCTTACACCGGGTGTACTTTATTCCGTTCAAAATCGGATGATGCTTACAAATAATGAAAAAACCGAATGGAGTCAAAGTGTTAAAATCAGGGTCCGATAGTTTTTTATAAATACATTTAATAGCAGATAAGGCACCCGGATCAACGATGAAATATCAGTTGGTTTGGGTGCCTTCTTTATTGTTAAGAATTTAACGATATTTGATAAGAGTGGAACCTTCCTTGCGTAGGGATGTTCAATTCTTATCAAGGGTAGTTCCTCCGTCATCAAGGATGGTTCCACCGTAAACAAGAGACGAACCATCCTTCGTAAGGATTGTTAAATCGTCAACAAGGATCACTCCATCGTCAACAAGGATGGTTTCACCGTTAACAAGAGACGAACCATCGTTCGCAAGGATTGTTACACCGTTAACAAATATTGAAAATTTAGAGTTTCATCGGGTGCAGATTAAAATCATTATTAGCCGGCTTTTCCCAAAAGCCAATTATCTTAGGAAAATATTTTATACCTCTTTTTGACAATGCTGGTAAACGGAAAGAATCACCATACGATCTGGGTTCATCCAGATAATAAACATGTTATTCAGGTAATCGATCAACGCAAATTGCCTTTCGAATTTCAGATCATTGATCTCAAAACATCGGCTGATGCTTTCGAAGCGATCAAAAATATGACGGTTCGTGGAGCCCCTTTGATTGGCGTCACAGGTGCATATGGAATTTACCTTGGTTTGATCAACGGGAAAGAAGAGAATTGGAAATTTAATCTGGCAAAGTCTGCTGATTACCTGAAATCAGCGAGACCCACGGCTGTCAACCTCGCAATACTGGTTGATGAGATGGTACGACTATTGGCAGATTGCGAGACAAAGGAAATTGTCTGCAATGCGGCTTTAGAAGAAGCGAACAGGATGAAATCGAGGGAAATAGCATGGTCGGAAGCGATCGGTGATTTTGGCTGTGCCCTAATAGAAGCAATCAGCAAAAAGAAAAACGGTCAGCCGGTAAATATCCTGACGCACTGCAATGCCGGTTGGTTGGCATGTATCGACTGGGGAACCGCCACGGCACCCATGTATAAAGCATTTCAAAAACAAATTCCTATCCATATATGGGTGGATGAAACAAGACCCCGGAATCAGGGAGCCCGACTGACCGCATGGGAATTATCTCAGGAAGGGATTCCGCATACGGTAATTCCGGATAACGCGGGTGGCCACCTGATGCAACATGGGATGATTGATCTTTGCATTGTCGGAAGCGACCGGACCACCTCATCGGGTGACGTTGCCAACAAAATAGGAACCTATCTAAAGGCTCTTGCAGCTTCGGACAACAACATCCCGTTTTATGTCGCACTCCCCTCCTCTTCGATTGATTTTACGATGAAAGATGGTATTCACGAAATTCCAATTGAGCAAAGGGATTCAGAGGAGGTTAGCTGGATGGAAGGTAAACTTGAAAATGGCGAAATCAGAAAGATCAGAATCGTCAACGAGCAATCACCTGTAGCTAATTTTGGTTTTGATGTAACACCGGCAAAATATGTTACTGCACTGATTACTGAAAGAGGGATTTGTAAAGCGAATGAAAAGGATATTCTGAGTTTATTCCCGGAGCACAAGAGTAAAGGTTAAGGGTTAATGGATAAAGGTTAAGATTTAAAAAAATTGCTATCAAATTTTAAATGTTCAGGTAACACTTAAAGCACAATAATCTTACTTTCTCTTTTTCACTTTAACCTTTATACTTTTCACTTTAACCTTAAAAACTCCGTACCTTTGACCAAACTTAAACTGGATTTATGAATACAGCCCAGCCACAGGATGGCTATATAAAATTTGATTGTCACCTTTCTACCGAAAAGATCGTAATCCCATCAGAACTATTTGATCCGTTGAACTACTGGAGAGATGAGCTGTGGAGCAAATGCCTCATTGGCGCCTATCCCGACGGAATAGGTTATGGGAACATTTCCATACGTATACCTCAATCCGATAAGTTTTATATCTCAGGTACAGCTACCGGCGGAATCCCGGAACTCGATCAGATTCACTATCCCTTGGTTGAGCGATGCAATCCTTTGATGAATGCGATCTGGTGCCGCGGTTTGATAAAGGCTTCAGCAGAGTCAATGAGCCACGCAGCTATTTATGCGGTCAGTACAGAGGTCGGAGCAGTGGTCCATATCCACAGCCTTCAATTATGGGAAAAATATCTTGATGTGCTACCGGCTACTTCGAAAGAAATTGAGTACGGAACGCCTGAAATGGCATTTGAAATCAGTAAAATCATGACCCTCCCGGAAACATTAGATAGAAAAATTTTTGTAATGGGCGGTCACAAAGAAGGAATCATCGCATTCGGCAAAACAATTGAAGAGGCAGCATTAACCATTTTGGCATTGCATATGGACAATCCTGCGTGATCGCCCATATAAAACGACGTCAGAAAATCGAAAGGGCGATCACACAGGATCGCCCCAACAATATATACAATCAAATAATGACAAAAATCGCAATCATCGGAGGATCGGGTCTTGAAAATCCTGAAATTCTGAAAAATCCGAAAAATATTTCGGTTAAAACACCTTATGGTGACCCAAGTTCTGACTTTATTTGCGGTACGATCGGGCAGGTAGAAGTAGTTCTGCTATCGCGACATGGGCGCCAGCATACCATACCGCCATCACAGGTTAACAACAAGGCTAATTTATTTGCCATTCAGCAATTGGAATGTTCACATATTCTTGCAACAACCGCTTGTGGCAGTCTTCGTGAAAATATAGGAAGAGGAGACCTTGTTATCCCTGATCAGTTTATCGATTTTACGCGGTACCGTGAAACAACCTTTTTTAAAGAGTTTCTGCCCAATGAAATGAAGCACACTCCAATGGCAGACCCTTTCGATAAATACCTCCGGGAGAAACTGATAACAGCCGGTCATGAACTTGATTTAAACATTCATCAAAAAGGTTGCATAATTACAATTGAAGGACCCCGGTTCTCAACACGGGCTGAATCACGTATGTTCAGAAGTTGGGGGAGGTGACATGATCAATATGAGTACCGCACCGGAATGCATCCTGGCCAATGAGCTTGGAATACCTTATGCAGCAGTAGCCATAGCAACCGACTACGATAGCTGGAAAGAGGACGAAACACCTGTATCGTGGGAGGAAATCCTTGCGGTTTTCGGAAAGAATGTCCACAACGTGATCGATATTCTGCTAAAAGTGATTCCAGCCATTTAATTTATCAAAAAACATTTGCGAAATACAGTACAATTGACTAAAATTGCAAACCGAAATTCAATACCGAATTTTGAGGGCCTATAGCTCAGTTGGTTAGAGCATCTGACTCATAATCAGGGGGTCCCAGGATCATGCCCTGGTGGGCCCACCCACAGAATACCAAGCGTTTACAATTACTTTGTAAACGCTTTTTTTATTGGGCTTTGCACACAATTTGCACACAACATTTCTTTTCAATATTTTTAAAGGCTTTAAATGAGCCATTACCTACAGAAAAAAATGATCTATTTTTATTCCTTGAAAATAAAATTTTACCCTTTCATTATTACAAATCTCTTCCTGATTAGATTGTATTGAATATTTTTTGTAACGTTACATCATAGATTCACAAATGAATAGCCAAAGACGTAATTGAATAATTAACAGTAGTATTTTCCCTAACATACTTTGTTTATGCCATGCAGAAACAATTAAAGAATCCACCCTCTTAGAAGGTGGACTTGAAAAGCCCCTATAAGGGGCCAATGTTCATCTCTATTAAGCGTTCTTAATTATTAATCAGAATTGACAGAGTTTTAAAACTACTCATTTCAAATTAATAATTTCAGGCATAGCCATTTAAACATTACCACCACCCAAGGAGGTGGATTTAACGTTTATATTAAAAATGTCCGCTAATGATTTGAAGTTATACGATACACTGGTAGCGGAACTTCGAAAAAATCCGCTATTAAGCGACTGCGATTTCAGTACTTTGGAGATAATTGCACTTTCAAAAAAGGCTCCACCCAGGATCATTGAGGAAAACCTTGATAAAGTTATACGGAACTTGGAACGTCAAATCGCCTTTAATGGTACCGATAAAATACTAAATAAAAAAGGTCTATGTAAAGCGATGGGTATCTCACGACCTACGCTGGATAAATGGTGTGAATACGGATTTATTTCAACTAAAACGACAACACAATTTTGGGGCGGATATGAGCCTTTTGAACTTGGAATAGTCCTAAAACAATTAATAGAACTGAAAAACAAACAATAATTTCTTTTATTTGAACATATAATACTAATTAGTAACCATTTATATTCAAATTGGATTGCTTTAGACTCTATTTCCGAAAAAATAATTTTTCAACCTTACTTTGAAACCCATTTGCCTCTATTCTACACTAAACTGTATGTTTTTGTAAATACAATTAATTTTTTATCTAATTACATTGAATTCACTTCACATCATTTTATGCAGTTTGCAATGAAGAGTAAATCACTTAATATCTGCAATATATACAAACAGATGTCTACATTTGTAATCAAATCTGCTTTGAGCAGATCATGTTGATAGTGTATGTATAACCTTAAAATGTGCGCAAAATGTCGACAATCATTGTAACCACCCCCGAAGAACTTAGAGCAATCGTAAACGAAGCGATCGCGGAATTTTTGCCAAAAACCCAATTGAAGGAAATAAAATCCGACCATATTTCTTTAGACACTGCTATAGAACTGCTTGCAGAGAATGGATATCCTACCTCGAAGGCAAAAATCTATAAACTAACCTCGTCCGAAGATATGCCTCATCTCAAATATGGCAACAAGCTTTTATTCTCACGCAAAGAGCTACTGCAATGGGCAGTGGGCCAGACCAAGCGCGTTGGGAATCCCTCAGAAGTGGCTTTAACCCTCGCCAGAAGTGCCAGACGAAAGAGGTAGTTGCGGATTAATGAAAGGGAAAGTTGGCTTCCTAAATCCCCTCGGCTTACCCTTCTTTCAATGTAAACTTGAATCCTGATTTTATAGTGAACTCATGTCTGTTTTGAGTCTGAAATTATTTGCAATTTTCAACTAAAATAAATTTGCGGGTAATCATCTATTCCCAATAATTGATAGTATTTTATATGTTATTTTGGTTAGTTTGGTTAGTTTTAGTAAAAGGATGGAGGCACCCGGTTTCATTCTTTTCAATTTTATGAAACTGAGATCATTAGCGGTCGTATTCAACTACCTTAAAATGAAATATGGCTGGCTCTGAAGGGTTTGTACGGTATGCCCCAATCCGATATATAGGATCACCACTACGTAAGAAACCTGCTTCATCACCATTGTGAAGTGCTTTTGGTGTCCAAACGCCCTTTTCATAGTTTCCTTCCCACGCGTCTTTTAGCCACACTTCTTTTTTTGAGTTTGTGGAAATGGTATTGACCGAAAGGTTATACCCTGCCACAATAAACTCATTTTCTCCGGTTTGTATGAAAAGACCATACGAAGCAGGAACTTTCGGTCTTCCAAAAGAATCTTTTGATTCTGCAACAGGACCAAAGCGCCATGGCTTTTGAAACTTGACACACACGGTTACATTGTTATTTAATTTAATATTGCGGCCAATGGTATCATTCTGACTTTTGAAAAATCCGCACATCTTTCCGCTCCCCTGATATTGAGCAATCACGGGCATCAGCTGGCCTAACAGCCCATACTCTTTTTCCATGACATCTCCCCGGTTATCAATTCCAAAAGGAGAAAAACAGATGGCATCGTGTTCCGCAAAAGCATAAGTTCCGGGTCCGTCGGTGGTATTCGTTTCAGGAATAAACAACGGATTGTCGGTACGGTGGAAGAAATTAGCCTCATCTTTGAAATCACCGCCATAAAGGTCGGGCGACAGAAAGTCAATCGAAGGAGCACCTGCTTTCCAAATATCCAATACAGTCAAAATAGGACCGCCGCTTGGGTAGTTTCCGGGCTTTCCCGGATTGGGTCGTGGATTGGGCATCCAAGTATTGGCATACATCGGAATGTTGTAGGCTTTCTTTCCGGATTCAGCAATAGCATTTAAGTACTGTGAATAATTCCATGCCATAAAGAATAAATCGGTTTGGTCATTCTTGCCAAAAACTTCAGTCCAGGTACCATTGGTTTTTGAACCATTGTTTTCCCACGCAGTTTTCAATTCAATTTCAAGGGTTTTCTTGTTTTTAGTGATGTACCCCATGAGCTCAGGTGGCACCTGCGATTCAAAAGCTTTATTTGCTTCGGCACTGAAATCCCGCGTCTGGCCCAATGTTCCTACTTCATTTTCAACCTGAATTACAACAATCGTATTTTCCTGACTATCGACCTCAGCGATATGTTTCATCATCTGTGTATAAGCTTTTGAATCAGCAATACGCGTCGCGGCACAAAGTGGTGTCAGCGTGCGTGCATTCTCGCCTTTGTCGTTTTTAACCCGTGCGAACCGTTTGGTATCACTTATCACCCATATTGGCGCATAGGGCGAAAGGCCATTCTTCCATGAACCAAACCACAGAATCCCTAATTTCATGTTGTTTTCACGCGCAACCCTGATAAGTTCATCTACCGACTTGAAATCGAAAACGCCTTCCTGCGGTTCAATAATTTCCCACGATACAGAAACAAGAATAGAATTCAGGTTGGAATCGTGCAGTGCTTTCATTGTTTTTTCCATGTGCTCAATATGGGAACCCGATGTATTATTCGCTTCTCCACACAACATCAGGAAAGGTTTTCCATGAACGATCAACTGGGTCGCACCATACTGGTTTTTCTTCAGTTCTGGAATCTGGGCATTTGAAGAAGTGATTCCTACAACACATGCCATTAAAAGCATTAAAGTTTTCAACCTTTTCATAATGAACTAAGTATTGGTTATTGCTATTATTTTTAATATCGGATATTATTCTTTGAACTCCTTGGTTACCCGCAAAGTGTTTCCGGTATCTTCCATTTCAAAAATATGTGGACGAGTATCGCCATTATAAGGAGAATGAAGGATCATCATCAATTTTCCTTCGAAGGTTTTAAACAGCATGGCATGTCCTCCGTTGGCTTTAAAAACAGGTTCATCCTGCTGCACCCATGGACCGGCTATTTTTCCTGATTCAGAAATGGCAATTCCTGTAGTCATTCCATCCTCCTTTTTCCCACCACTTGTCCAGATCATGTAAAGCTTTCCGGTCTTTCCTTTATAAAGATAAGGGCCATCGGTAACTCTGTTCCCATATTTTTTGTCACCCCGGCTCCAGGCAGCTTCATCGCCAAAAAACAGCCTAACTGGTTCACCATCAGCTTCCGACAAATCATCTTTCAACTTCATATAACAAACTGATCCGTTGGTAATTTGAACCCATTCGTTGCAAAATACCATGTATGGGGTACCATCCTCAACCCACAAAGTGCCGTCGAGTGTCATCATGTCAACAGGTGTAGTGGCATGGTTTTGAAATGTTTTGAATGGGCCAAATTGTGATTCGCCGACCAACACCTGAGAACCACGATAAACGCGCGGTAACCATTCGCGCCATTGTTCCTTAAATTTGTTGTGGGAGTCGAAAGTCAGGAACAAGTAGTACTTGCCTTTGTAAATGTGCATCTCAGGCGCCCAGATACCTGCAGTTTTTATTGTATCCCAAACATCTTTCGCAGGCGTATAAATTGTTTTTGAGGCTGACCAATGCAACAAGTCTTTACTTGTACGCATGTTTACTCCCCCCCTTCCGGGTCCAACCATGTAATAAACTTTTACAACAGGATCGGGTACAACACAAATATCACGTGTGCGTATATTGTTTAATTTAAATGTATCTACATAGGCTTCAAGTGACTGCGCCTTTGCCCAGTACTGGACTGATAATACGATTAATACCAGTAATATTCCAATTTTATTTTTCATTGTAATTTATTGTGAGATAATAAAAAATTAATAGAGGATCGTTCAACCCTATTTTAAGAGTCTGTTCATATTTCTGTTTCGATTCAAAATGGGTTATTTGGAATTATTTTCAAACTTAGTCTGCTGCTGCTCAACTGCTTTTATTTTGATCTGATTCAATTCAAATTGTAATTGCCTGATCTTATTATTCAACAGGTCAAGCTCTTCATTGGAACTTTCATTATTTTTCATTTTTGAAGAAGTTTTAGTTGAACCAATTTCAGTGAACAACATTGGTTGTGATGATGGGACACTTTCAAATGTCAGGGTGGCGGGTAAAGCGGTATTTTCACCTTCATAAAGAGTATGGGCTTTAATTGTTATTTTACCTACTTTTAAAGTTGATTGTATAAGGCAGGGAGCCGTACCCCATTCTATTTTCCTCGGATTGGCCCACGATTCATCCCCGGCAATCAGACTTCCTTCGCCTGAAATTTCAAAAACAATTTCTTCTTCTCCCAAACGCTTTACATTCCCGTTCTGATCAACTAATTTAGCAACAACGGTAACAATATCAGAGCCATTTGCAACAATAGGCGTTCCGTCAAAATCAGCTTCCAGAACCAATTTTATTTCTCTTTTTGACGGGTATTTAGTTGTTGTCGCTACAACCTTACCGTCAATGAGTCCTTCCACCACCATTTTCTCCTGCTCCGGATTTTTAGAACGGCCAGCTCTCGATAGAGAAGACCATGTATATACTTCTTTAAACGTAACAGGTGGGTGTGGCATATTTGCGCCCAGATCTTTCACTTTAATTGTTTGAAATTCTTTGCCAAATATTGAAAGCCTAACCTCTTCACAATTAGTAAATACCACGACATCATTTCCCGAGAACGGGGTCATCTCATTGGCAACATACACCATCGGTCCATTTTCAATATTGGGTACTTTTAAATTGGGATCACGCATGCTTTGGAATAAATAATAGGAGTATTTAGGCTGACGGAAGATATCCATAATGCCACCATAGAAAGGATCGGGATGGTAACCGCGATTATGATCGAACGAATGCCATAAAGCACCTCCTATTGCCTGCTTTGGCATTGAATAAAAACGGCCAAGCCAACCACTATAGTGAATCGCCTGAATTATTTGAGGATGCTCACCCCATGAAATGCGCGCCCGGCTGTTTGAATTTTGAGATGACCAGTCTTCAACATTGTCGCCAAACTCCCTTACAAAGGATATTTCATCTGAGTTATTCCCACCATATCTTATATCAAAAAACTGCGACCCTTTCGCACTTCTGTCGCACGCTGTAAAACAACCCTGGAAAGGATACTCTTCGTGCGTGATATTATGAACTTTCTGGGCAAAATAATCGGGGTAATCTGTTTCATTCAAAATGGGTTCCCACATGATCACACTGGGATGATTTCGATCGCGGCGAACCATATTTCGTATATCGGAATACACTCTTTCTTCAAAAATTGGCTCTTTGTTCCAGAACTGCCAGCCTGGGGTAGCAACAATGAGGAACATCCCCATTTCATCGCAAGCATCTACAAAAGCGGGGTCTTGAGGATAATGCGCAGAGCGGATAATACGCATACCCGCATCGCGTAGTTTTTTCACATCGCGCCAGTGCAATGAATTGCTCAAGGCATTACCAATATACGCATAGTCCTGGTGTCTGTTTGCTCCCATGAGCTTATCCCCAAAAGGTTTGTTATTGAGGAAAAAGCCCTCTTTACCTTTGAACTCAATTTTTCTGATACCGATTTTTGTTCGAATTCCATCAACGGTTTTATTGTCACTTTTTATCTCTGAGACAACAGCATGAAGATATGGATCGTCAGGATGCCACAAATGCGGCTTCTTAATATTTATTTTCTGCACGACTGTTACGTTGCTATTGGAAGGTACACTCACAGGCTTATCAGCAGCACCAACTTTTTTCCCATCTGCATCAAGGATGGAAGAAGAAACGGTAACTCTCTTCGATTTGTTTGTTTCATTAATAACATTCGTCGAGACAACTACATCAACCAGCTCATCAGACAAGTTTTCGTAATGAACAAATATCCCTCCGCCAGCAATTACATCAGAATAATTCGGATCAGTTATGTGTATTGGATTAGTGCTGTACAACCACACATCACGGTAAATACCACCAAAATAGGTAAAATCAAGTTCAGTTTGCGGTTTTCCAGGAGGATAGGTAGGGTCATTGCTATTATCAACCCAAACCGCCACAATATTTTCCTGCCCATTAAACTTTATTTCTCCGGTAATGTCGACAATTATAGGCAGATAGCCGCCAAAATGTTCCTTCATCAATTTACCATTTACCCAGATTTTACTTTTCCCCATCATTGCTTCAAAATGGAGAAATACTTTCTGACCCAACAGGTTTTCTGGAACTTTAAAATGTTTGCGATACCAGGCTTCTCCCTGATAGTTAATACATCCACTCGCCTCCTCCGGGAGATATTCAAGTCCATGTGGTGTATTTACAACTATCCATTTCGAATCATCGAAACCGCTCTGTTCTGCTTTATTGGCTGCCCCTTTGTAAAAACGCCACCCTACATTAAAATTGAAAACTTCTCTTCCTCCGTTTTTGATCTGGAAGAATCCGGCAGTAGAGAATTCTTGTCCTATAGGCATCGATGCATTTATTGACAGCGAAAAAATTAGCAATGAAAATAAAATTGTAATTCTTTGTTTCATTTTATGATAATTGGTTTATTTAGAGGTTAATGGCCGGCCATTCGCTCCTACCCCAGTTAATTTCCCTGACAATCAGTTTTGAGCGGCCATTATCGTGCTTGTCATAACCATGGCAAACGAAGTAATATTTGCCATCGGCATAACAAATTCCGTTGTGCCCAACCCCGGCCCAGTCTTCGTTACCTTTGGCAACAGAAGTACCTCCGCCACGACTAAGTAAAATGCCATTCTCGTCGACATAAGGACCTTCCACATTTCTGGAACGACCTACGACAACATTATAATCGCTGTTTAATCCACGGCAGCAGTAATCGAGCGAAACAAACAAGTAATAATATTGAAACCGTTTCATAATGAAAGGAGCTTCGATCGTTCCGTCACCAGGATCAGTATCATCCAGCGCAAAAGTTCGGGGTTGGCGTGCCAGCGTTTGCCACACTTCGGGTTTGCACACGGATAAGAAATCGGGGGAAAGCTTCACCAACTTGATTCCGCCCCAGAACGATCCAAATGAGAGCCATCCCTGCTTTTTCTCATCAACAATCAGATTGGGATCGATGGCATTCCACAAATCGCGGTTCGGAATGGACTGAACGACCATCCCATGATCAATCCATTTATAATCAAGAGAATTTGGATGAAGTGTTTTATTGGTTGCCACTCCAATTGCCGATGTGTTTTTTGCAAACGCCGAGACAGAATAAAACAGATAATAAGTTCCATTGAAAAACTGAATATCAGGAGCCCACATGCTGTTGCTTCTCCATCCCGGAACGATTTCAGGCGTGACCCACTCCGGAGCTTTTTCAAAAACTGGTTTTTCACGTTTCCAGGTAATCAAATCTATACTGGAAGCCATAGGAACACCCATGCCAGTTGTAAAGACATAATAAACACTGTCTTGGTTTATCATTACCGGGTCGTGTGCACCAAATCCTTTCGAATCGTCGGGTAGTGGAGGACTCAGTTGATTTTGTGCATTCAAACAGTCAATGCTAAGAATTAAACTAAACAACAAAATTGTAAATGCGAATTTAAGTCTCATAAGAAGGTGAATAATTGCATAATAAATTTTAATCCCAATTAAAATCTACCACTTCCCCATTTAGTTTCCATTTTTTAGGAAAAGCATTTTCCATCCAGTCCAATGGTTCTGCAACCGGCAAGTTTTGTGACGCCAATTTGAAAGACGCTTTTATCGTTTCCTTTTGTTCTGCGCCTGTGGCATCGGGCTGTGCTGATATAAAAAGCGGTGTACCGCTCCTGGCAAGAAGTTCCATCCACTGTTTGTTTTTCTCCCATGGCACTTTTTTAGTAAGTCCCACACAATCCGCATCGGAAGCATAGAATGTACCCTGATGGATGCTTCGGAATGCTAACGTGTTAACACCCATTTTTCGGGTCCTCTCCCATTCATTCCCGGAGGTATCGTCACCTATCCGGTTTAATTCGAACAACCCGGCCGAAAGGTGACTGATTGTATTGCAGCCAATAATGTAGGTCTCGCCGGCAGCTTCGCGAATGGTTTTATAGAGATTGAGGATAATTTCGGCATTTGTTTTCGATTTATCGTACATGCTCCAGCCTGATGCTGTCATGGAGGCGTCTTTGAGCATATCGAAACCCCATTTGCCAAGGATATCGAAAGTAGTGAAATCGAATTTCACCATTTCGTAGCCCCATTGATTGTATAGCTTGAAGTAATTCTTAATCTTTTCAAGATTCTCCGGAATAGTTGGGTCGAGTACCGGCTTTTTTTCTTCGCGCCCGTTAATGAGCGGAAGCATCAGCGAGACCTTGCTTTTTTCGCTTCCGCACAAAGGTCGGGTCCAAATGCCGGGTCGCATACCGATTTTTCGGATCTTCTCAGCTAATTTGCCCATATCGGGGAAATTTTTGTCGGGAGTACTCATATTGTCGCCCCAGCAACAATCATTTTCAGCCCACAACGGTCCTACAAACCAACCTGCATCGATCACCGAAAACGGACGGTTAGCCAATCCTTCGGCCATTGGCGCCATCAATTCGGTATGTTCGATGATAAGTTTTTCGGAAGTGTTGCCATAAGTAAAATACCAGTCGTTAATGCCATATACGGGTTGCTTTGGCATACGGGCCTTACTGCACATTACCTTCATAAAGCGTCGGGCGCTTTGGAAAGATGTTTCGCCGGGCAGGCTTTTTGTGCTGACAATTTCTGCTGCCATTAGTTTTCTATCACCCAATTCAACACCTTTTCCTCCCGAAAGGGTGTCGAGGTTTAAACTTAACTTGTCGCGGCCAATCATCCACGAACAAAAGGTACTGCAGCCCGTTTTTACCCCAAAGCCATTGGTACTTTTGTCGTTGTACTCCATGAAATACCAGGGTAGGATCTCTGTATCAACTGGTCTATGCCACGACACATCGCCATAGGTGCGTTCCCAATGATCGTTTAGAATTTTAGACGTGCCTTTGCCCGGGATTTTCCAGTGCAACGTAACGGCACTGACCGATACTTTCGGAGCCTGTATTTCAATAGAAGTTCCATTGCCTGAATTTATTAAGGTAACCACAACCTCTTTGTAAGTCCATTTATTCTCTTTTCCAGTCAGCTTTACGAGAAGGTCGTTCACAATAGCAGTAACCATGTCCGGGTAATTTACCAACAGTTCATTGCCATTTTTTGTGATTCCAAACATAGAATCACTTAGCAAAACGGCTGCCATTGACAAACCGGTTGTTTGAATAAAATTTCTACGGTCCATATCTTAATCTATATTTTGAGTTTATTTAAAAACTATGTTTCCAATTTCCCCCCAACTCCTTTTCTTGATAAAAGAGGAAAGTCCGATAGTATTAAAAAGTATCTTCCACTTCAACTATCGTCTGAGCTGCCAAATATCTACCCATACATAGAATAGATTTCAGATCACTATTTTGTGGGCCGGTGTATTTTCTAGAACTGTCAAAGAATAAAATAATGAAGGCAAATATCTTATCATTTTATCTTCATTAAAAGACAATAAAAACAATCAGATGTTTATTGCATTTGTCTGATCCTTATTACTGTAAATGAATAGGGCGCAAGTACTTGATTTAGCTTTTTTCCCTTGATTATCACCTCCTGCTCAAAGGGGCTAACCAGCATAGGAAATTCCAGTGAATTCACCTGATCCAGGTTATCACTTTTCAAAACGACCATTTTTCCTTTGGTCGCCAACCGCTTGGTACTTTCCAGCGCAACATTGACAGTTTGGGCTTTATCCGATGAATTCACCAGTTTCACAATGACTTCATTCGAATTTTGATCAAAAGCTGCCGAGCCGTAAATTCCACTCTGTCCTGTAAGCGGCTTTTTATCAAGAAGCATTGGCAATACCTCAGTCCCTTTATTGTTCGAAAATAATTTCTGAACGTAATAATTGGCCGTTCCAAACGACTTCAGGTTATCAAACCATATCAGATCAGGCGTCCATTGCCATCCATCAACATGCGCAAGTAATGGAGCATAGGAACATAGTTGGACCACCTCGGCATTACGTTCCAGGCCAGTCATGAAGGCAGCTTCAGACAAAGCACATTTCCAGTTATTCTGATTGTCCGGACTGCACGTAAATTTACTTTGTGCAGCATATTCACCCGCAAATATTTTGTAACTGTTGCGGTCGTAATTGTCATAACGCGAAGCATTCTTGAAGAACCATTCTGGATTAGCATAGTAATGTTCATCAACGATTTGTGCATTTAGTTTTTTCAGCGCTGCAGCTGCATAATCAAAATCCTTTCCATCCGGGGAGGGACCTGTTCCTGAAACTATTTTAATATTTGGATACTTCTCGCTGATGGCTTTTGCAAATACAGCATAGCGCTCAATGTATTGTGTACCCCACTGCTCATTTCCAACACCGATCAATTTCAGGTTAAACGGAGCCGGATGCCCCATCTGTGTGCGTATTTTTCCCCATTTAGAATCAACTGATCCATTGGCAAATTCGATCAGATCAAGTGCATCCTGAATGTAGGGATCAAGTTGATCCATCGGAACCACTTCGGCTGTATTAAACTGACAGGCCATTCCACAGCTCAAAATTGGCAGTGGTTCGGCACCAATATCTTCCGCCATTTGAAAATATTCGAAAAAGCCCAACCCGAAGGTTTGAAAATAATCGGGTGTCTGGCGATGTTTAAATTCTGTATTCCAACGATTAACTATCGCCTGGCGGTCTTCAACATTCCCAACCGTTTTTTTCCATTGATAGCGCGTTTCCAATTCCCGACCTTCCACGATACAACCACCCGGAAAACGCAAAAAACCAGGTTTTAAATCGGCCAGCAATTGTACTAAGTCGGCACGTAAACCACCCGGACGATTTTTCCAGGTATCGTCTGGGAAAAGTGAAATCATATCCAAGTCCATAGCTCCTTTTCCTTCAAACCAAATATTCAGTTTTGCTTTCGGTTCAGTAGCTGTTGCAGAAAAACTAACGCTGAATTTTTTCCAGTCTTTCGATTCCGGAATAACATTGACACTACCGATTACTTCTCCTTTTGGACTCTCCAATTCGAGATGCATTTTCAGGGTACTTCCTTCCAACTGCCTGGCCAATACAGAGAAATGGTAGTTCATCCCTTTTTTGATGCCCATTCCCCTGAATCCTTCGTTGGATAATGCAAACGATTTTTCGCCTTCAGCAATTGTAATTCTGGCAAATCGTGGATTGGCAGGACTGATTTTACTTTGATTGACAATTAGCACCCCTGTTGTTGTATCGGGTTTCATGATTTTCCATCCCATTAATGGTTTGAAAAACTCGAATGAACGGTTTTTGACCAGTTCAGCATAAATACCACCGTCGGCTGCCAGATTGATGTCCTCAAAGAATATTCCCCACATTGTTGGCTGAATGGCGGCTATAGGTTTATCAATATTTACAGAAATTACAATGGCCTTTTGACCGAAACAAAATTCTTGTGTCAGAATAATCAATGCAATCCAGAATATTCTTTTCATGATTTATTTTTTACAAAATTCAAGTTTAAAATTATTTAAAATCGATCCAAATTTTCATTTCATTTTGATTGCGAAAAACAACCATCTCGCAGCGACTGCCAATAACCGTCATCCTGGCTTCCATCAAATCTCTGATCGTATTTGTTTTCTTTTGGTTTAACGAAAGGACGACATCGTTTGGTTGCAATAGTCCAGTTAACCTACTCGATCCGGGAACGCTTAATACCAAAACGCCATAGGTACCGGCCATTCCTGTTGCTGAACGTTCGCCCATTGTACGGAGGTTTTTTATTTTCGCTCCCATGAAATCAAGCGTTTCATCTTCAGTGAGATTACCCAGTTTCAGCACTTCCGGCAAAGGGATCTTTTTAGCAATTGCCTTCAGGTTTGGTGAAACTACACCAAAATTATCCATCTCGAAATTTCGAAATCCGACCGTCAATGCCAGAGAACCTTCTTTCACCCTAAAGTCACCGGATCCAGGATTTAAATATTGTGGGTCGCCACAGACTGAATGTTCATCGGTATTACGATCTAACGAGGTTTTAAGGGAAACAGAGTCCGGGAAGCAGTTGTAATCAACCTCTTTACCCCAACTAACGACCCAAATAGGCAGATAACCGGTCGAAACAATATTCCGCACAAATACATCACCACTATTTTTAAACCACACATGAGGATGGAACGAATTATTAATGATGATGTTGTTTTCAACAGTACGGTTCACACCTTCGCGTAGCTTTAATCCACCATTGAGCAGCAAGTTATTGTAAATATGGTAATTACTTGATCCGTCGTCGAGATCGATATCCCAGCCATGGTCGCAGCGAAATCGGTTATTTCGGATGATTATTGGTTTGATCACATCAAGCAAGGCAAAATCGGGATCGCGTTCAACTATGGAATCAAGAACTTTTTTATTGGGATGCCAATAGCGGTCACGTCCCCATGAGTTAAATGCGCCATGGTCGCCACTCTCTTTCACTGTATTAAAAACATCGTTGAACTCGATGATATGTCCACCCCAGGTACCTTCGCTTATATTGATCCCCGCACGGGGAACATCGTAAATTGTGTTGTGACTAACGGTTATTCCAAAACACATGGAAAGCTGAATGCCGGAAGACTGTTTTTCTACCTGACCCAGATCGAACATCAGGTTGTTGTAAACCAAACATTCGGCAGGGAAATTATTGGTTTTTGGGCCTGGAATTCTGTCAATTTGATCGCTCGGTATGAATTCGTTGTATTCGAAACTTGGTGAACGTACAGCTTCAGGATCGCCGACGAATGATACAGCAATTGCGCCAATGTTCGAAAATAAACATCCCGTGACTTCGCATTTCCTGTTATACTTGTTGAAGTAAATGGCATTTCCGCCAACCGAATTGAATTTACATTTCCGGATGAAACAATTTTCTGCGCCGTTCAATAAAACTGCTCCACCGCGGTAGGTTGTCCAATCGCTGCGAAGCAACGGTTCTTTGTTCTGCATAAAAGTCCGCAAGGTCTGGGTCAATTCAATTCCTTCTATTGAAATATTAGTGACTGGTGATTTTTCCGTTCCCCTGAATTCAAACAAGTGCTTGATTTGAGGAATCTCAACCATGGTATTTTTCAGATCAATAGATTTTGGTGGATAGAAATAGAGAAACTGATCATTTTTGTTGTAGAACCATTCTCCGATGGTATCCAGTTCTTCAAAAATATTTTCCACAAAGCGGTACTTGTCGTGCATTCCCATTTTACGGTTATTCTGCCAACCGCCCTCAAGAACCAGTTCGCCATTTGCATCTTTTCCCTTAATAAGGTAATGAAAATCACCCCACTCATGCTTGTGTAAGGCATGAACATATCCACCTTCAGGATTCGACCAGTTAGCAGCTTTTGTTTTGCTTACCGCATCGGAAGCAGTTCCACCTAAAAAACGGGCTTCGAAATTGTAATTAGGATACCGGGCCATTCGTTGCATTTGGCCATTCACAAATAATTGGTCGAAAATTAAACCCAAGGGAACCTGTGTCCGCTTGATCCCATTTTTGTAATTCTCCCAATTCAATTTCAATGGAACGCCACCGCTGATCACCACCTTTTCGTTTTCGAAATTCTTATAAACAATCGAATCATTTCCTTGCCGGGAATCGTTGGAAGTAAACACAATTGGAGCACTAAGATAGTAAGTCCCTTCGCGAAGATAGACCGTTACTGACCCTTTTGTATTTCGGACTTTCTGTTGTGCCCTTGAAAGAGTAGCATATGGTTTTCCCATACTGCCGTCATTTATGTCGCTGCCTTGCGGTGAAACATAAAAGGCCGTTTGAGCGAATAATCCACTAAAAAACACTGTGGTAAAAAATAATGGAAGTAGAAATTTCATTCTCATTTTGTTGACTGAAAGACACCGAATATTTAGTTCCTAAAAAAGTCTCGGAGCAAAATTGTTCAAAGCCCTTCGCCAGGTTTGCCATTCATGCGCAGTTCCCTCAGACTCAACATACACATGTTTGATCCCGATTTCTTCAAGTGATTTATGGAATTGGTTAATTCCTTTATAGAAACGTTCACCCTCTTTGGTTCCGATACCTATCCAGAGCAATTTTACTTTTTTATTGAATGTTACAGGATCGTTAAAAATTCCATTCTGATAACTTTTTAAATCCGTACTGCCTTGAGGCATAAAAGCCCCGCTGAATGCACCTATGTATGAAAATTTATCCAAATTACTAAGTGTAATCTGCATGGTCTGCATTCCACCCATTGAAAGACCGGCCATGGCGCGATGTTCGCGATCGGAAATGGTTCGGTACGAAGCATCGATCATCGGGATTATTTCATGAATCATCACCTCGGAAAAGCCACTGAATGCGCCCATTGGGGAACGTCCATTTTCGAGTTTTTGAGGTACTTGTTCTTCTTTTTTGGTAGCATAACCGCAATCCATCACAATGATCATTGGTTTTGCTTTTCCGCTAGCAATCAGGTTGTCCATAATATTGTTGACTTTCCCCTGAATTGGCCAACCACGTTCGTCCTCACCACCACCATGCTGAAGGTACAATACCGGATAGCGTTTTTTAAGGTTCAAATCATATTCGGCAGGAATATATACGAAAGCCCTGCGCCATTGTCCTGTTATTTTAGAATAGTAAATTTTAGAGCGGATGTCGCCATGAGCCACCTCTTTAGGATCATAGAAGTCAACCCCTTTTTCAGGAATTTCAATACCACTTGCCATCCGGCTCATACCATAGAACGATTCACTTGCAGGATCAGCCACCCACACATCATCAATAATTAAGGTATAATAATGGAATCCAGGAACCTGTGGATCTGTTGTAACACTCCAGACCCCACTGGTGTCGCGGACCATATCGTATTTCTTGTCCAATTGAATTTGCACTTTGGTAGCTTCTCTTGCTTTGATTGAAAACATCACGCGCAGATCGGGCAGAATTCGTGGATATTCTGAACTAAGTACATTAGTGGTCGCTCGTTTTGAATCCGTCGGGTTCTGAGCTATACAAAAACTGGCAGCTAAAAGCTGGAACAGGAAGAAATGAACTAATAGTATGACTGATAATCTATTAGATAAATATCTCAGTTTGAAAGTTGATTTCATAATATGCTGAATTTAATATTATCAGTTATCATTTACTTTACCGGAGTTATCTTTCCGTGCAATACAACCGACTGTCTATCATCAGGATTAACCATTACTTTAAATAGATACTCAACGCCTTTATCGAAAAGTTTACCGCATGGAAATTCAATTTTTGTTTTTTCGTAAGGTTTAAGACCTGGAATTGTGCCAGTAGCTACATTAATTTCTTTATCATCTTTATAGTAAGCTACTTTCAGTTTTGCCTTTTTCGAGATAACCTGTCCAAAGTTCTGAACCTCAACTTTTAAATTGAATCCATTGGAATTGGTTGTTATTACTGGTAACAGGGGCGAAAGTAGGGGTTCAATAAATTTAACTCCCGGGAGGCGTGCATATCCGAAAAGAAGTTTCCCATCACTTGTTTTGCCCAACATTTTTGCGGCAAATTCATCATCTGGAAAATTGTTTCCAATTGCATCGAAGGTGACAACCAAATCAGCCCCCATCTTTTCTGTTTTAATCACCTTACCACCTTTACCGAAATTCACGGCTTCTGGTTCTCCGAATTGCAAAGAGTTGATGTCGACGTCTGTCTGAGGATTAAATCCTTGCTAGGCAGCAATCTTAACCCTGATCGTTTTCGTGCTGGCCGTTATTGGTTTTTTATCAAGAATTGTAAGTAAACGACCCACGGTGAGTGGAATACCAATGTTCTTTGAACTATGAATATCACTCGCTTTATCGAATTTCTTCTCAACATCAATAACTGCGAAATTGCCCTGTGTTGCCCGCCCGTATTTGTCCTGAAAGATTTTCAGGCGTTCGTATTTCCACCAGCCTTCAACCGTTCCGTCCTCATGTATTGAAACTCCGGGGAGATAGGCTTCACCCGACTCGACTTTCCAGTTTACACCGTCTTTAGAGCGCTCATAAACGGCTATGCGTCCCAACCAGTCATTTACAATCAAGTTGTATTGCACATTATCACGCCAAACCACTGGATCTTCAAAATTTCCAGGTCTTTGTGGATAAGCCCGTATTGGGATAATTTTTTTGGCAGAATCAATCCGCGTCCCTGTAACCTGGTTATAAGCAGAAAGCCCTGTTTGGCTGAACCATTGTCCTCCACCACGGCATATCATCAAATACGACCCATCTTCGCGTTGGGCAAAGGTGAAGTTTGAATTGCCTTCGATCAGTCGCCGGTCGCGGTTCAGAAAATCAAACTTGCCATATTTCCAGGGACCATTACAACCATCAGCAATATAATAACCATCAATTACATAAATAACATATCTCCCATCTTTTAGTTTGAAAACCTCAGGGTTGTGCCCTTTCCCTATTGTGTCTTTTACAACAAAGGGACCGAAAGAATTATCACAAACGGCATGAAAAACCGTGGAATTCGGCCACGTTGCGTGCCCTTTAGGCGAACTTTCAAGCCAGCCACATATATACAAATGATATTTACCATCTTCACCCAGCTTAATATTGCCTCCCCAGAAGGACCATTTTCTGTTTTCAATGCCATTGTCGGTATAACGAGGCAAAACATTATCAGCTCCCCACGTATCGCGGGTTAACTGGCCCATATCCGGCATTGGCAGAAACCTGTCCATAAACCGGCCTCCGAGAACAAGGTTGCTCCACTCCGCCGGGCGGGGACGCTCTGTTGTCTGGGCATTAACCTGAAAAACAAATAAAGTGATTAGTGCAAAGAATAAAATATTCAATTTCATGATAGGGGGGTATTTTGTCTGTTAAGACCTGACAGGTTTTTGAAACCTGTCAGGTCTTAATCCTTATTTTTTAACTGAAATCCGGTATAATCCGGAAGCATGTGTTTTAATAACCGGCGCAAAATCTTTACTAAAACTTCCCAAATTCTGGTTAGTCCAAACATCAGTAATAGTGCATGTCCCTGAAATACCAAGTTGTTCCAGACTGACCGATATTGCTGAAGATTCGGCTGGCATTGCTCCTGAAGGATCTTGGGTATAAACTAAGAATTTAGCATTTCCTCCAAAAAATTCTTGTTTCACGGCATCAATATCGAGACCTGCTTTTGCTTTAAATCGGGTATAGCCTTCCGGAACATTAAATTCGATGATTGAATTCGCATAAGTACCTATGCCATTATTATATTCCTTGTTGTCGACAGTCAGCGGTTTCTCAGAAATATTTTTATTGATTTGTGATTGACCGCGTCCTGAACTCGCATTCACCCATTTCAGATCGGTAAGTTTCACCGAATCTTTTTCGTTATACAAAACCGGTGAAATCCAATCGGCATGATGGCGGTTAAACTCTTCGCCAACATTCGAAACTGCCAGGTAGAGTTTTTTTGCTCCGACAATATTCAAGTCAAAATCAACACTTTGCAAAGGTAGGGTGTTGGTAAGGTTTGAACTTTTCCAAAGCGCTTTGTTTTCGTCAATTTTAACCTGATCCTGAGCATTGAAAACTGCCAGGAATTTGTCTCCGGTTTTTGGATCGTCGGCCACCCAGGTAATCAGGTCATCTTTCCTGAAAAGTTGATGGTTGTTTTGGCTGTATTTGTTGATATACAGCACTTCTTTATTATTCAGCAAAGAGAGTGTAAATTCATCGTTATCAGGAAGATTTCCCCCAAACATTAAAGGAGAGCGGAAAATTGCGAAAAGCGACATCATGGTTGTTTGTTCATCTTTCGAAAGAGCACACATGCGATTATCTCCCCGTTCGGCGCGAATACCAATCCGGCCAAGTGGAAGCATGTCGGCATCGGGGAAATGGCCATCGCCAATGTATGTGGCCCATCGGTTGCAAACTTCAAAATGTTCTTTCATCTGGGTCCAGTTATCCCAGAAATCGCCAACAATACGCCACATATTAGCATGACTTTTAATGTGTTCCGCATTTTTAACAGGCGTTTCACCAGGTGAAGTGCTTAAAACAATTTTACGGCCAGTTTGATCGATCGCTTTGCGAATCATCTCAATTTCAGGCTGGTGGTAAGGAACTGAAAGATCGTCGATCTTAATAAAATCGAGACCCCAGGAAGCATATAGATTGAAAAGTGAATTGTAATATGCCTGCGCACCATCCTTTTCGGCAACAATCGTGTACATATCTCTAAGCCAGCGACATTGCCCTTCTTTACTGTAAATATCCTGAGCTTTGGCGTTACTTCCCAGAATCGGCGTGTTTCTTTTCACCGCTTCTACAGGAATTCCCCGCATGATGTGGATCCCGAATTTCAAGCCATTTTTATGGATATAGTCTGCCAAAGGTTTAAATCCTTTACCACTGGCCGAAGATGGGAACTTAGTGAGGCTGGGTTGCAAACGTCCGTATTCGTCCAACACATAAATCGCATCTTTTTCGTTGTAGCCATGCGCTTTATCGTTCTCGACATACCAACGGATATCGACTACAATATATTCCCAACCAGATGATTTAAGGTATTTGGCCATGTAATCGGCATTGGCTTTTACCTCACTTTCTGTAACCGTCGGGCCATAACAATCCCAACTGTTCCAACCCAAAGGGGGAGTTGGCGCCCATTTTAGAAAGGCAAGACTGTCTGTTTTAAGTTTGGGTTGCCCATTCACGGCGAAGATTCCTGCGAATATGGCAAAGACTAAAAAGAATATTTTTTTCATACTTGCAATTTAAATATATTACCTGATTGGTTTTACAATGAATTTATACGCGTAATTCTGATAAGGTAACCGGTATTTTTCCAATGGCCATGCACCCCACGATTCAATGCCTCCTACTCCCATTTGTTTGAAGTCTATATGCAATTGGGTCTGTTTGCGAGGTTTTAGATCGCCTGAATGTTGCTGATGTTTCTGGTCACCGTCATCCAAATCATTATCAAAGAAATGCAAAGCGCTCATACTTAATAATGAATCCGATTGAATCATTAGCCCCTTCCCTTTATTATTCAATATTTTGAACCATCGAATCCCCGTTTTATTGCCATTTTCCTGAGGACGAATATATGGATAAAACTGTTGATCCACTGATTGTTTGTAAATTCCGGTTGGCGCAGCATAGTTACGGTCCTGGTAGTTTTCATTGGATCCATTCCCGTAATATTCAATAGCATCAAAACCTTCAGGCAAAATCCAGTTCATACCAAAACGAGGCAACATTGGTACAGATTGCATTGCATTTTCATTATTCCTTCGGAAAAACCTGGGCATTGATGAAGGAATCCGTTTGGAAGTATCTGCAAGCAATTGCTGGTCAATCTCCAATTCACCTTTTGAATTGATTGTATACTGAATCCTTAATTTTGCAAAAACATCCGGAAGGTCAAAAAAGGTCTGAACTTTCAACAAATCTTTGTCTTGCGTTGCCTTAAAATCGGTTAACTTCAGGTTTCCTTGCGCTGTTTTCCAGAGTTTCAGTCTCCGTTGGAAGAATGCCCCCATGTCGTTATCCGTTGGAGCGCGCCAGAATGCAGGTTTTAATGCTGAAACTTCATCAAGATAGTTTTGACCGTTTACAACATACTTTTCCATCAAACCGGATTGTTTGTTAAAACCGATGTTCATCACTGAAGAAGTAACTGACAGGGAATTGCTTGTCTCATTCATCGAAAGTTTCCCTGATGGAGCCATACCTAAAGCACTTTTGTAACTACCTGCCAGCAAAAGTTGTTCCTCTGCAACGATAAAGTCTTTCGGAACCAGTAGTTTTTCTTGCTTCTGTTTATAAACTATATTTAGAAATACCTCACCGTCAGCAGGCAATTTCACAGGAATATTAAATTCTTTTGATGCGTGAGGAGGAACATTCACATCTGCTAGGATCCCTTTTTGTTTGAGTTCTCCATTTACAATCACATTCCATTCCATCCTGACATTGGATAGATCGGCAAAAAAGTTTTCGTTATAAATGGAAATTGCATTTTGATTCACCAGGGTGGTATGAATATTCTGGTACACTTTCTTCATTTCCCAGGCATGAGGATTCGGTTTGCGGTTGGGATAGAAAATACCATTACAAACAAAATTGTTGCTGCTCGGTAAGTCCTTTGCCCCGTAATCGCCTCCATATGCAAAAATGGTATCTCCTTTTTCAGTAATTTTCTGCAACCCCTGATCCACAAAATCCCATATAAAACCGCCCTGAAAATGTTTGGGGTTACCCCTGATAATATCCCAGTAATCTTTAAAATTGCCCAACGAATTACCCATTGCATGGGCATATTCGCACATGATAAAAGGTTTTACCGGAGTAGGAATATTTTTCGCATATTCAAGCATCGAAGGTGGATTGCAATACATTGGATTGATAATGTCAGTATTGAATTCTGTTGAATAAGTTTTGTAATCACTAACAGCCCTTTCGTATTGAACGGGGCGAATCGTATCCCGTTGTTTCAACCAAAGATAACATTCATAAAAATTATAGCCATTCCCCGATTCATTTCCCAAACTCCAGGTAACAACCGAAGCGTGATTTTTATCTCGCTCAAACATCCGTCGGACACGCAACATGTGAGCATCTTTCCATGAAGGCCGGTTGGCCAAGGTAACTGTAATGTCATAACCAATTCCATGCGATTCATTATTTGCCTCATCGACAACATAAATGCCGTACTCGTCACATAGTTGATACAAATATTCATCGTTTGGATAATGGCTGGTACGAACTGCATTAATATTGAATTGTTTCATCAGTTGGATGTCTTTTAGCATCCCTTCTTTTGAAATGGTTTGTCCGTTAACAGGGTCAGCTTCATGGCGGTTAATACCCTTAATCAGAACTGGTTGTCCGTTTACCAAAAACAATCCGTCTTTTATTTCAACTTTTCTAAATCCTGTTTTCTGAAGGATAACTTCAATAATTGCACCCGTCTTATCTTTTAAAGTGATTAGCACCTTGTAAAGATTAGGTATTTCTGCTGTCCATAATTTAGGTTGGCTTACCGGAATAGAAATCTTCTTTTCCGCTTCGTTGCTGAACGAGATAACAGTTTCTTTAAACGGTTTGTCACCATCAGTTATTTGGATTGAAGCAGTTGCAGTTGCCGGATGATTCAATTTTAGTTTTAGGTTTAATATGGCGTCTTTATAACTGGCATCCAGATCAGTCGTTATCTCAAAATCTGCAATATGCGTCTCATTTCTTGCAACGAGGTAACAATCACGCATGATACCACTCAGCCGCCAAAAATCCTGACCTTCGAGATATGTCCCGTCACACCAGCGCATAACCCTTAAACAAATCAGGTTTTTGCCCGGAGTTAAAAATGGTGTAACATCAAATTCCGATGGCAATTTGCCATCTTCACCATACCCAACATATTTTCCGTTTACCCAAACAGTCAGGTTTGATTTTGCAGACCCGATATGTAAGACTACTTGTTGTCCCTTCCAACGATCACTTATTGTAACTTCTCGTCGGTAAACACCAGTGGGATCAAAACTTAGAGGAACAAATGGAGGATTTGGTTTCATCAAATTTTGAAACTCATAGCCAACGTTTATATATATTGGATCTCCATATCCATTTACTTCCCAGGTTGCCGGAATTTTAAACATTGACCAAGACGAGTCATCAAAACTGGTTGATTCGAAGTTTTTCGGCAGATCATCCGGTTTCTCAACCCATTTGAATTTCCATTCTCCATTCAGATTCAAATAATTAGCCGATTGTTTCCAATCTCCTTTTTTTGCAAGCTGCTCATTTTCAAAAACAAAATATGAAGCATGCATGGGAAGCCTGTTTTCTTCGTTGATCCGCTCATTGAGCCAAAAAGGTTGGACTGGTTTTGTTTGGGCATTTAAAAAACCTGCTAATAAAAGCAGCAAAATTCCAGAAAATAGTTTTTTCATTCGTTCATTTAGTAAGAGATTTTGAAATTACCCATCAAAACTCAATATTAAAAACCAGAATATCAATAGCATTCCGGTTTCATTTGACCGCAAAGCATTTCGCAAAGCTTTGCACCGGTAGAAATCTGCTGTTAAACATGTTTTTACAAATATTTAGTTTGGCATAAGAGCAAAATAAGATATGGATTTCACACAACATTTAATCACTTATTACAAAGGGCAACAATTTGAAGCCGTACTTCTAACAGCTTTGGGGGTTGTTTTACTGTTTATTGCAATCATAATGTGGCAACACCTTAATCAAAATCAAATGCTGAAAGGACTTTTCTATCCCATCGCATTTCTATCTGTTTTTAGTTTGTTTGCCGGGGGATTTAATTCTTATAGTAATAATCAACGAATCAATAATTTACCGTTGCAATATGCCACTTACCAAAATGAATTTGCCAGATCTGAGCTTTACCGTTTTGAAGGCATGAATGGCGTTAATTAATGGTGGATGCCTTTAAAAGTTACCTGGGTATTATTGTTTATTAATAGGAATGGCTTTATCCTTTGTTACTAAGAAAGACCTCGTTAATGGCATAGCCATAGAATTGATATTCTTTGATGCATTGGGTTTTGCTATAGATGGTTTTGCACATCAACGTGCAAAAATATATACGGCCACTATGATGAGCCAGACAAAATAAAAACAAATTGAAAAACATAAAATCTACTATCTGGTGGAGATTCCCCAAACAGTTTCCAACCAAATCTGAAGAGTGGAAAATTAACTGGCTTGACCATTTGACAAATAATTATTGTTGCAGGACTTGTAACGCAAAATAGTCCACCAGAAACAATAGTTTTTAATGGAACAATTGCAATTATGGTTATGCAGGTTTTTATAACCTATATTTGGTGGAGTATAAGTATTTAATGGATGCGCCGGTTACTCTTACCATCTTCTGCCGATAGAATAATCAAAACCATACCACATTTATCGACAAATACTTAGCATGGATTCTTATCGATCAATTCGACCCGGCGAGGAGCGGATAATTTAGTCGCTGAATTCACCTGGCACACCTGTTGAATTCAGCGAAACAAAAAATTTGAATTGGAAAATTGAAATTCCGGGGAAAGGTCATGCCACACCTATTGTCTGGGGGAACCAGATTATTATCCAGACTGCGGTTGCAACTGACAAAAAACCAGAAAAAACCGTTGAATCTGCAGCAAGTCCGATTGCAGCCAAGTTCAACCGAATTTATTCATCAGTTTATCGTGATTTCTGTTGATAAAAACACTGGAAAAATTATCTGGAAAACTATTGTAAAAGAAGAATTACCAGCTGAAAGAACACATGATCTTGGTAGCTGGGCGTCCAATTCACCGGTTACTGACGGTGAATTCATCTATCCCTGCTTCGGTTCCCGCGGGTTATTCTGTCTCGATATGAAAGGAAATATTAAATGGGAACGTAATTTCGTCCAAATGGAAATTGTGGCCAGTTTTGGCGAAGGGAGCTCTCCTGCAATTTCCAAAGACAAAGTCTTTATTCAATGGGACCATCAGGGAAAATCTTTTATGTATGCTCTGAACAAAAAGACCGGAGAAGATGCATGGAAAAAAGAGAGGGACGAAATCACCTCATGGGCTACACCATTAGTTGTTGAAATAGGCGGAAAAACACAGGTAATCACAAGTGCAACCAATAAGGTCAGAAGTTACGATTCCGAGTCAGGAGAAATCATATGGGAATGTACAGGAATGACCAGCAACGTTATTCCATGTCCGGTCTACTCAGATGGGATCGTTTATCTGAGGAGCGGATTCAGGGGCAACGCCCTCAAAGCTATTGATCTGGTTCAGGCAAAAGGTGATCTGACCGGAAGTAAAGCAATACTTTGGGAATACAATCAGGATACACCCTACACGCCGAGTCCAGTGTTGATGGATGGAAAATTATATTTCCTGAAAAATAACAACGGAATTATGACATGCCTCGATGCCAAAGACGGAAAAGTCATTTACAGCAATCAGAAACTGGATGGAATAACCAACATCTTTTCATCGCCCACGGGTAATAAGGACAAGATCTATATAGCGGCGACAGGTGTTGTAGATGTAATAAAAGCCGGCGATAGTTTTGAATTGCTTTCACAGAATGCATTGGATGATACTTTTGAGGCATCTCCTGTAATAATTGGAAAAGACCTCATATTACGGGGATATAAATTTTTATACTCTTTTTCGGAAAAATAAACTGATTGCAACTTTAAATAGTAAATTCGTGAACCTCAAATTATTTTGAATTTCTTAAACACTTTTTGATATGAGCAACAAAGTAATTTCAAGACGCAAATTTTTAGAAACCACAGCAGCAGCCGCAGCAGTTTCAGTCCTTCCTTTTAATTATTCATTTGCAACAGGAAGTAAAAAACCCAATTCCAAAGTAAATGGCGTACAATTAGGCCTCACTACTTATTCTTACCGCGCAATTTCGCACAACCTCGATGAAGTACTGGAATATGTGCTGAAGGCCGGGGTCAATGCATTGGAGATGAGAAGTGTCCTTGAAGAGGGACTGGGCATACCTGCTGGACCTGGACGGGGATCTCGCGGGGAGGGTTTAACGGACAAGGAAAAAGCCGAACTTGCAAAAGCTGCTGATGCAACAAGAGAAGAACAACGAAAATGGCGCTTGTCGCTGCCCATGCAAAAGTACACCGATATACGCAAAAAGTATAATAATGCAGGGGTTGATATACACATCGCAAAGTTTGCACCTTCAGACTGGTCGGATGAGGAGATTGACTATGCCTATAATGCAACCAAAGCGCTGGGGGCCTACGGGATAACCAATGAAGCCAGTGTGGCTGCCTGCAAACGTTTGGGGAAATTTGCTGAAAAACATAACAGCCTTGCAATCTACCACACGCACGGACAATTTGGAGAACCGGGCTTTGACATTGATAACTTGCTCGCCTATTCACCTGCCAACAGGCTCAATCTGGATGTGGGACACTATTTCGGTGCAACTGGGAAACATCCAAACGATGTAATTATAAAATACCATGACCGGATCCCGATGATCCATATGAAGGACAAGACCGGGCCAAATAACCCAACACCAAATGTGAACAAACCGTTTGGACAAGGTGAAACACCTATTGCAGATGTATTGCTTCTGCTTAAAAAAGAGAAATGGCCCATTGATGTTTTTGTCGAATTGGAGTATAACATTCCGTTTGATTCGGATCCGGTGAAAGAGGTCATTAAGTGTATCGATTACATGAGAAATATTCTTGAGTGATTTTTGAAGCGATTGAATCATAAAAAATCACTATCATTAGTTCC
>Ga0209386_1000207_pt1 | contig 30383 bp, 26 predicted proteins | sample NGEPertwo_FD_184510 | JGI IMG/M metagenome (GOLD analysis project Ga0209386, IMG submission 184510) | Arctic peat soil microbial communities from the Barrow Environmental Observatory site, Barrow, Alaska, USA - NGEE Permafrost154B-two... | ecosystem: Environmental > Terrestrial > Soil > Wetlands...
CGCAATGAGAATCTGCGAACCTTGTCAGGTCCGGAAGGAAGCAGCAATAAGTGGAAGCTCTTATGTGCCGCAGATAAGCCTTCTCCTTCACCTTGCGAAGCTACTAAAGGGCAATTTTTTTAGGGGGTAAATATGTACAAAGCATTATACAGGGCTTACAGACCGGAAACATTCCAAAGCCTTTTAGGACAGGAACATATCATTAAAATATTGAAAAATCAGATAGAGACTGGCAAGACTAGCCACGCCTATCTATTCTGCGGGACTAGAGGCACAGGCAAAACAACAGTTGCGAGAATACTTGCCAAGGCACTTAACTGCTCAGCTGACGGAGAAAAACCGTGTGGGGTCTGCCAAAGCTGTCAGGATATAAGAGATGGCGTTTACATGGATGTCATTGAAATAGATGCGGCCTCAAACAACGGTGTTGATAATATCAGAGAGCTGAAAGAAAGCGTAAAATATCCTCCGGCACTGGGAAAAAACAAGATTTATATCATTGATGAGGTTCACATGCTTTCGCAGGGAGCCTTTAATGCACTATTAAAAACGCTGGAGGAACCCCCTGAATATGTGACATTTATATTGGCAACGACGGAAGTTCACAAGTTGCCGGCAACCATTCTGTCCAGATGTTTAAGACTTGATTTCAGGAGAGTTTCTGAAGCAAAACTAAAGCTGGGCATGAAAAACATTTGCAAAGACTTAGACGTAAATGCGTCTGATGCCGCAATTGGAATTATTGCAGCAAATGCAGACGGGTCTGTCCGTGACGGCTTGAGTATTTTAGACCAGTGCATATCTGCAGGGAATTCGGAAATTTCAAGGGAGGATGTTCTTGAATATCTGGGAACTCCGGGAGAAGAAATTTTTATTAAAATCACTGATTTTGTTATCAGCAAGAATGCAGGTGAAGCTTTATTGCTGTTAGATGGCATTCTTTCAGAGGGTAAAGAAGTTCGGCAGTTTATGAAAGACTGGGTTTCTCATTACAGAAATCTGATGCTTGCAAAATTTATGAAAAAGCCGGAAGAATTGCTGAATATGTCTTGCGAGAATGTTGACCGAATTCGAGAACAAAGTGAAAAAATTGATATGTCGGAAATTAATGAAGGCATTATGCAACTGGCAAAGACAATAAATGATGCAAGATGGACAACGCAGCCAAGGATATTACTTGAACTATGCATAGTTAATCTGGCCTGTAATAGCGGATTCCAAATGCCAAAAACGACAGGGGAACAGGTTCAAAGGGCAGAGGCAGTTCAGGTGCAAATGCCTAAAACGGAAGCCAAAGAGACTGCAAAAGTTCTGAAAAGCGAATGCGGCGCTGATTTGGATTCGCTCTGGCACAAAATATTTGAAGATGGAGAAGCAGTCAAAGGCAGTTTTAATTTAATTAGAACAGGTACTACACTTAAAGAGATAAATGACGCTGTTTTTAAAATCGAAGCAATCACTGAAATCAAAAAAAATTACGTAATGGATAATAAATCGGGGCTTGAACACCTCATGGAAAAACACACGGGTAAAATGAGAATGCTGGAATGTTGTGTGCTGGGTGTTGAGAAAAAAGCAGAAGATAATATAAGAGCTGAAGAACAAAAGATGAATATTGAAAACAAATTTGGCATCAGCATAGAAATAGAATAAAGAAATTCGGGAGGATTATTATGGGAAAAGGAATGAGAGCTGGAAAAAAACCTGGAAGCGGCGGCGGCGCAGGCCCTGCGAACGTTCAAAAGCAAATGCAGCAGATGCAGGTAATGCAGAAAAAAATGGAAGAAGTTCAGGCTGAAGTGGATCAAATGGAAACTACTGCTACAGCTGGAGGTGGCGCCATAGCAGTTACGGTAAACGGCACAAAACAACTTACGAAAATTGAAATTAAACCTGATGTGGTTGATCTGGATGATTTGGAAATGCTTCAGGATTTGATTATGGTTGCGACGAATGAAGCACTCAGACAAATGGAAGAAATTTCAAGCAACGAAATGAGTAAATTGACAGGTGGATTTAATATTCCAGGAATGATGTAATGAAATATTATGCAAAGCCGTTAAATAAATTAATCGGGGAACTCTCCAAACTGCAGGGTATTGGGAATAAAACGGCTCAAAGACTGGCATTCAATCTTTTGGCCGTTGATAAAAGCGAAGCGTTGGCTCTTGCTCATGCAATCATTGACGCAAGAGAAAATATGAGTTACTGTTCTGAATGTGGGAATCTGACCGATCAGGATCCCTGTTTGATATGTAAGGATACTCAAAGGGATAAGGAAATTATCTGTGTTGTCGAAAGCCCAAAGGATGTAGCCGCAATAGAAAGAATGAGAGAATTCAAAGGCCAATACCATGTTCTTCACGGTGCGATTTCTCCTATGGATGGAATTGGACCGGAAGACATTAATTTAAAGGCATTAATTATAAGACTCCAGAACTCCGATGTGAAGGAAATAATACTTGCCACAAACCCAAACATTGAAGGGGAAGCTACAGCTATGTACATTGCAAGACTAGTGAAACCTTCAGGGATAAAGGTGACAAGGATTGCTCATGGAGTTCCGGTTGGAGGAGATCTGGACTATGCGGATGAAATAACTTTATCAAAAGCAATGGAAGGAAGAAGGGAACTATAAAAATAGGAAGGAAGAAGGGAACTATATATTAAGAATAAGCAAATATTCTGAATATTGGCGCTGAAGTTTAAACATAAAAATGCTTGAATTTCAGCGTTTTTTCGTAAAAAATCTTGTATATTTAATACAAAAGGCTTGTTTTTTTATTAACAAATAGATATAATAGTTGATGGGCCATAAGGTTCAAAATGTTATTATTAGGAGGATTTAATGAGCACTATATTTTTTCTAATCGGATTCCCGTTAGTTGTAGCGATTGCTTTATTAGTTCTCAAGGCTGATGCGATAAGAGATATCGTGGTTAGGGTAGCATCTGTTATTATAGGTGTTGCATCCATATATCTTACATTCCAGTATTACAGTATAGGAAGCGAGCTTTTTGACTTCCAAAGCGAAACAATCAATTCACTCATGATGGGGATTGAAATTTGTTTGGCCATTGTAGTATTTGTTCTGGGTATTAAATACAAAAAATACCTGGCGTCAGTACTTGCGGCTGTTCAAACACCTGTAATGGTGTGGTTTGAGCTTACAAAGGGACACAGTATAGAAGTTATTAATAACATCTATATCGACAGACTATCTATAATCATGGTTTTAATTATTGGAATCATCGGTAGTTTGATTTGCGTTTATTCACTGCCTTACATGAAGGATTTTCAGCATCACCATCATGGAGAAAAAGACAGAAGACCTTGGTTCTTCTTCCTGCTTTTCTTATTCCTTTCAGCTATGTTTGGATTAGTGGTATCAAATAACCTTGTCTGGTTATATTTTTTCTGGGAGATTACAACCCTGTGTTCCTTCTTCCTGATTGGTTATACAAAGACCAAAGAAGCTGTCGACAACTCCTTCAAGGCGCTTATCTATAACCTGATTGGCGGAGTTGCGTTTGTACTGGCTATAGTAGTTCTGGGAACGTATTACGGAACATTAGAGTTAAGCACAATGCTTCTATTTGGAACCATGGGTTACAGTGTAGTTCTTCCGGCGGCACTGCTTGCATTTGCCGGCATTACAAAAGCGGCACAGATGCCGTTCAGCAGCTGGCTGCTTGGCGCAATGGTTGCACCTACCCCTACATCCGCATTACTTCATTCATCAACAATGGTTAAAGCTGGTGTATTTCTAATTATTAAATTATCACCGGTTCTTGGATGGAACGTTGCAGGGGTCATGGTCATGATGGTAGGCGGAATAACCTTCCTGTTTGCTTCCTTTGCAGCGATTTCACAAAGCAATGCAAAGAGAGTTCTCGCTTATTCAACAGTAGCGAACCTTGGACTTATCACAGCCTGCGCAGGAATAGGCACTTATGCAGCAGTATGGGCAGCAATTATGCTGGTAATATTCCATGCGGTTACTAAATCCCTTCTATTCCTTTGTGTCGGTACTGCAGAACATAATATTGGCAGCCGGGACATTGAAGACATGGATGGATTATTTGGAAGAATACCAAGACTGGCCATATTCATGATTGTTGGTATATCAGGTATGTTCCTTGCACCTTTTGGAATGCTGGTATCAAAATGGGCAGCAATGACAGCCTTTATTGATTCCGGTAACGTTATTCTTGTAGCAATTATATGCTTCGGAAGCGCAGCGACTGCTTTCTACTGGACCAAGTGGCTTGGAAAAATGACAGCTATCATGGCCAGGAGAGAAAACATTCAGAATAATGTTCATAAAGAAGAATGGATTGTTCTTGGAACACTGACAGGCCTTACCATTGCAGCAATACTCCTGTTCCCAGTCATTTCAAGTACTATATTAGTACCTTATCTGACATCAGTATTTACAGGCGTAAACGCGGCATCACTGCTTTCGGGTAATATGTTTATCATGACGGCAATGCTGGCACTAGTTATCCTTCTTCCTTTGTTGTTCTTCGGTAAGACAAACAAGAAGATTGTACCAATCTATCTTTCAGGGACCAACCTTGGAGATGACTTGACATTTACAGACTCTATGCAGCAACCCATGCCGGTTTCCTTAAAGAACTGGTATATGGAGGATTACTTTGGAGATGAGAAAATGTGCCGATATGGCGGAATCATCTCCGGAATCATTATTGCTGGTGTTTTGGCAATCTTGCTGGGAGGTGTGCTATAATGATGACTAATATTTTATGGGTAATCGCATACCTCGTTTTGGCACCAGTTATTGGTGGCCTGCTGGCTGGTATTGACAGAGTGATCACTGCCAGAATGCAGGGAAGATTCGGTCCGCCGGTTCTACAGCCTTTTTATGATGTTTTAAAGCTTACTGAAAAAGAAGGCATAACGGTAAATAAGGTTCAGGATTTTTATGTTCTTTGCTTTTTTATCTTTGTTGTTATCACAGGATGCTTCTTCTTCGCCGGCGGAGATCTGCTTTTAGTAATTTTCGCACTGACACTAGCCAGCGTATTCCTTATTATTGCAGCGTTTTCATCGAATTCTCCTTATGCTCAGATTGGTGCTGAAAGAGAATTATTACAGATGATGGCTTACGAACCGATGGTTCTGATGACTGCAGTTGGTTTTTACATATTTACAGGAAGCTTTAGAGTTTCCGGAATCCTTTCATTTGGAACCATGCCTTTCTTGTATATGATTGGTATTTTCATTGGATTCGTGTTTATTCTTACAATAAAGTTCAGAAAATCACCATTTGACTTAAGTATGTCACATCATGCGCATCAGGAACTGGTAAAAGGATTAACTACTGAATTTTCAGGAAAGACCCTTGCTTTAATTGAAGTTGCTCATTGGTATGAAAACATATTTTTATTAGGGTTTATATTCCTGTTCTTTGCAAATGGAACAGCACTCGGCACAGTATTAGGACTTGCAGTTTGTCTTGCCACTTATTTCCTGGAAGTATTGATTGACAATAGCTTCGCAAGAATGAAATGGCAATTTGCACTGAAGTCTTCATGGATTATCGCAATTACAGTAGGATTTATCAATTTAGTAGTTCTACGATTTATGTTATAAGGAGGTGTGACGATGTCATATGTAACAAAATCACCATGGGTCATCCATTACGATGGTTCAAGTTGCAACGGTTGCGACATAGAAGTATTGGCATGCCTTACACCTATGTACGACGTTGAAAGATTCGGGATTATCAATACTGGTAATCCAAAGCACGCAGATGTATTCCTGATCACTGGCGCAGTAAATGAGCAGAATAAGGGAGTAGTAAAGCAGATTTATGAGCAGATGCCAGAGCCAAAAGTGGTAGTGGCAATAGGAATATGTGCCACTTCAGGCGGAATATTCAAAGAATGCTATAATATTCTTGGAGGCACGGATACAGTAATACCTGTGGATGTTTATGTACCAGGATGTGCTGCAAGACCGGAAGCAATCATAGATGGCGTTGTAAAAGGCCTTGGTGTGTTAGCTGAAAAGAGAGAAACAATGATTGCTAAATCGATGGCGGTTGCGCAAGTATTGAAATCACAAAAAAAAGAAACAGCAAAAGCTGAAACTGCAGAAACAGAAGCTGCAGAAATTGAAATTAAGGAGGAAGCATAAAATGAGTGTTCAAAGTTTTAATGGCAGAAACATCGTTCCTGTCGAGTCTTCTGAATTAATCGAAAGAATTACAGACCTGAAGGCAGATGGATACAGACTTGTGCAGGCTTGCTGCACAAAAGTATCAGCAGGGTTTGAGATACTGTATTCGCTGGATAAAAACAACAATTTATTGAATTTAAAATTAACCATTCCTGAGGAAGAAGAAATCATGAGTATAACCGGCATTTATTGGGCAGCATTTATTTATGAAAATGAAATGCAGGATCTCTTTGGTGTTAAGTTTAAACATATGGCGCTAAATTATGGCGGCCATTTCTTCAAGGTTTCCGAACCTACTCCGTGGAATCCAAAGAATTAAGAAAGGAAGATTATTATGGGTAAAAGAACTATTATTCCTTTCGGACCACAGCATCCGGTATTGCCGGAGCCAATACATCTTGACCTGGTAATTGAAGATGAAAGAGTTGTTGAAGCAATCCCTTCGATAGGTTTCATTCATAGAGGGCTGGAAAAGCTGGTGGAAAAAAAGGAATATACCGAGATGGTATATGTTATAGAAAGAGTTTGCGGCATTTGCAGCTTTGGACATGGGTGGGGATATTGCGCATCTATAGAAGGAGCCATGGATATAGAAGTTCCAGCGAGAGCTGAATACCTGAGAACTATCTGGCATGAGCTGTCAAGAATCCACAGCCATTTGTTATGGCTTGGATTAACGGCAGACGGTTTTGGCTTTGAAAGCTTGTTTATGCATTGCTGGAAAGTCAGAGAAACTATTTTAGACATTTTTGAAAAGACTACCGGGGGAAGAGTTATTTTTTCCGTATGTAAGGTTGGCGGAGTAAAAAAAGATATAGACAAGGCAACCTTAAGAGAAATTTCGGAAACCGTAACAAAAATCAAATCTGAAATAATGGAACTTGCGGATGTATTCCTTGAAGATAATTCCGTTAAGAACCGACTTTGCGGAGTTGGTTATCTTTCCAAAGAAGATGCCATGGAGCTTTGTGCAGTCGGACCGATGGCTCGAGCTTCAGGAGTTCGTATGGATATGCGTATTGACGGCGTGGGCGTTTATAATGAGCTTGGATTTGAGCCAGTTACCACGGATGAAGGTGATTGCTACGGCAGAGTCAAGGTTAGAATACATGAGGTTTATCAATCCATTGATTTAATCAAAACAGCAATAGATTTGATTCCAGAGGGAGAACTTTCCGTTCCTGTATCTGGACCTGTTACCGGAGAATATATTGCCAGACTTGAACAACCCAGAGGAGAAGCTTTCTATTACGCAAAGGGAAATGGAACCAAGTTCTTAGAAAGAATGAGAGTCAGGACTCCTACCAATATGAATATACCGGCCCTTGTAAAGACTTTGCAGGGTTGTGATTTGGCTGACGTCCCAATGTTAGTGCTTACGATTGATCCATGTATCAGTTGTACAGAAAGGTAGGTGAGAGTTTAGTGTTAGTATCAAAAATCAGTAAATTAGTCCTTCGCAGTTTGTTTAAAAAACCGGCAACTCTCATGTACCCGGTTATTCCAAGAGAATGGCAGGAAAGAACAAGAGGCCATATAGGGATAGTGCAAGAAGACTGCATTTTATGTGGAATTTGTTCTAAAAAATGCCCTACAAATTGCATCACAGTTGATAGAAACAAAAGAAAATGGACAATTGAAAGAATGCAATGCATACAATGCGGATGCTGTACAGATGTTTGCCCAAAGAAATGTCTGACAATGGAGCAAGCTTATACAACACCAGAGACATTTAAAGTAATAGACAATTTTGATATTCCGCAGCCAGCACCAAAAGATGTGCCAGTGCCAAAAGCTGAAACGCCTGTGGAAGCTTAAGAAAAATATAGAAATATAACTATTTTCAGACAGGTGTTAACACACCTGTCTTTTTATTATTCAGCGCAGAGTTGAATAAACATAAGAAGAGGGCTTTAAAAAGTTTAAAGGCGTTTTGAGGCATAAAAGGCACTAAATGGCATATGAAAACAATATGAAGGGTCTGTTAAATAAAGATTTAGGGTTGAATATTAGAAAAAAATATTGTATAATATATACGATATTATGAACACTGAATATTTAAAATACTGTCTTGACAACATATAGGGATTCCTATAGTCTCGAAAGTAATTATAAGAAAAATGGAGGAAATCATGAGCAAAAAAACGATGAAAACAATGGATGGAAACACTGCGGCAGCCTATGTATCATATGCATTTACTGATGTTGCAGCAATTTATCCTATCACACCGTCTTCAACTATGGCAGAAGTAGTAGACGAGTGGGCAGCCTATGGGAAGAAAAACATCTTTGGCCAAACTGTAAAAGTAGCAGAATTGCAGTCCGAAGGAGGTGCTTCGGGAACAGTTCACGGTTCCCTGTCTGCTGGAGCACTCACAACAACGTATACCGCCTCGCAGGGATTACTACTTATGATTCCTAATATGTATAAAATGGCGGGAGAATTGTTACCTGCAGTCTTTCATGTATCTGCAAGAACACTTGCGGGACACGCACTTTGTATTTTTGGAGACCAGTCGGATGTCATGGCAACGAGACAGACTGGCTTTGCAATTCTTGCCTCTAACTCAGTGCAAGAGATAATGGATATTGGAGGGATTGCCCATTTAGCGGCAATAAAGTCAAGAGTCCCATTTTTACATTTCTTTGACGGTTTTAGAACTTCACATGAAGTACAAAAGGTAGAAACAATTGATTACAAATACTTTGAGCAATTACTGGATATGGAAGCCGTCCAAAGGTTTAGGGATCGTGCCATAAATCCAGAACATCCGGTATTAAGAGGAACTGCACAAAATCCGGATATCTTTTTCCAGGCAAGAGAAGCCTGCAATCCATTTTATGAGGCGGTACCAGAAATCGTCGTGAATTACATGAATGAAATCAGTAAAATTACCGGCAGAACCTATCATCCGTTTGATTATTCAGGATCACCGGATGCAGAATACGTTTTAGTGGCAATGGGATCTGTTTGTGAGACGATTGAAGAAACAATGGATAGAATGATAAAAGAAGGCAAAAAAGTTGGACTTATTAAGGTTAGACTTTACAGACCATGGGTCAGTGAATTTTTCCTGAATGCTCTTCCTAAAACGGTTAAGAAGATAGCAGTGCTTGACAGAACAAAGGAGCCTGGAGCCCTTGGGGAACCTCTATATCAGGATGTAATCACCACTTTATTCAATAAGCAGGATGCACCTAAAGTGTACGGCGGAAGATATGGTCTGGGATCAAAGGATACAACACCTCCAATGATAAAATCTGTCTTTGACAACCTGATGACAGCAGAACCAAAAAGCCCGTTTACAGTTGGAATAGATGATGACGTAACAAACCTTTCGCTGCCTTATGACTTTCAATACTCAACAGCAGCAGAGGGAACAATAAACTGTAAATTCTGGGGACTGGGTTCTGATGGAACTGTTGGAGCAAATAAAACAGCGATTAAGATTATTGGTGACGAAACGGATAAATATGCACAGGGATATTTCGCCTATGACTCGAAAAAATCCGGCGGTGTTACAATTTCTCATTTGCGATTTGGAGACACACCAATTAAATCAACTTACCTGATTAATGAAGCGGATTATGTCGCTTGCCATAATCAGGCATATTTAACACAATATGATATGACCAAGGATCTTAAAAAAGGCGGGACATTTCTGCTTAACTGCTTCTGGTCAAAGGAAGAGGTTGAAGAAAACCTGCCAAACCATGTAAAAAGAGTGCTGGCTGAAAAACAGGCAAAATTCTACATCATTAACGGAACAAAACTAGGGGAAGAAATTGGGTTGGGAAATAGAATCAATATGATTATGCAGGCGGCTTTCTTTAAACTGACAGGCGTAATTCCTCTTGATGATGCGGTTAAATATCTGAAAGAAGGAATCGAACACAGTTACGGAAAGAAAGGCAAGAAAATTGTTGATATGAATAATGCAGCAGTTGATAAAGGAATAAACGAAACAGTGCTTGTTGAAGTACCAGAGATATGGAAAACATTAAAAGATGAAAAAACAGAGAAAGAAGTTTTACCAAAGTTCATTGAGGAAATTTTAATCCCTATAAACAGACAAGAGGGCGACAGCGTACCTGTCAGCGCGTTTACCGGCAGAGAAGACGGCACTTTCCCTTCAGGAACCAGTGCATTTGAAAAACGTGGCGTAGCAACATACGTTCCGCACTGGATATCCGAGAACTGCATCCAATGCAACCAGTGCTCGTTTGTATGCCCGCACGCTGTTATCAGACCAATCCTTCTAACTGAAGAAGAGGCGAAAACGGCACCTGAGAGTTTTGGGGCCATCAAGGCAGGAGGCAAAGAGTTTGAAGGGCTGCAGTATAAAATACAGGTTTCCCCGTTTGATTGTACGGGCTGTGGAAATTGCGCCGATATATGCCCTGCAAAGAATAAAGCATTAGAAATGAAACCTTTTGCAGAGGTAGCCGCCAGCGAAAAGGAAAATTGGGAATTTACATCAAAAATTTCAAGGAAAAATAAAACTTTTAACAAAGAAACAGTCAAAGGCAGCCAGTTCGCCAAGACGTATTTTGAATTTTCCGGGGCCTGCGCAGGCTGTGGTGAAACACCATACGTAAAACTGGTTACTCAACTTTTCGGAGATAGAATGATGATTGCAAATGCAACCGGTTGTTCTTCCATTTATGGCGGTTCGGCTCCTTCTATGCCATATTGCACGGATGAAGACGGAAGAGGCCCTGGCTGGGCAAATTCACTGTTCGAAGATAATGCAGAGTATGGCTACGGGATGCTATTGGCAAACAAACAAATGAGAGAAAAAATTGAGCAGTCAATGAATGTAATAATAGCAGGTTCAGCTCCTGAAGACTTGAAAAAGGCTTGCGGAGAATGGCTTGACAATAAGAATAACAGTGCCGAGTCAAGAGCAAAGAGTGAAGCAGTCATGACAATTCTTGAGGGCTATCGTCCAACAGATGCTGTTATGAAAGAAGCATGCGAAAGTATTATAGACAGAAAAGACTTTCTGGTTAAGAAATCCTTCTGGGCTTTCGGTGGCGACGGATGGGCATACGACATTGGATATGGCGGGCTTGATCATGTTTTAGCTTCAGGAGAAAATATTAATGTACTTGTTCTGGATACAGAAGTATATTCAAATACAGGAGGACAGGCTTCAAAATCCACGCCAGTTGCAGCAATTGCAAAATTTGCAGCATCAGGTAAGAGAATTAAGAAGAAAGACCTTGGAATGATGGCAATGGCATATGGTTATGTTTATGTTGCTCAGGTTTCAATGGGGGCTGACAAGACCCAGCTTATGAAGGCTATTATTGAAGCAGAGGCTTATGATGGACCATCCCTTGTTATCGCTTACTCCCCTTGCATTAACCATGGGTTGAAGAAGGGTATGGGGAAGAGCCAGGAAAATATGAAAGAGGCTGTGTCTTCAGGGTACTGGAATCTTTACAGGTTCAATCCAGCAGCGAAGTTGGAAGGCAAAAATCCATTCACGATGGATTCAAAGGCTCCAACAACAAGCTTCAGAGAATTTATTCTGGATCAGACAAGATATTCATCCCTGACAAAAGAATTCCCGGATGTTGCAGAAAAACTGTTTGCATTAACGGAAAAAAATGCAAAGGAAAAGTATTCTTCCCTGGTAAAGCTGTCTGAATAAGAGAGCAAAATAATGCGAATAAGCTGGATCTTCAAATCATCGGAATAACGCAGCACAATGCTGTCTGAATAAGAGAGCAAAATAATGTGAATAAACTGGATGGTAAGTGAAGAAATGTACTGATACTGATAGCGCTAAAAATTGACTAACAGTTATGTAAAGAGGTGTATGATGAAAGAACTTTTTAAAAATTGGAATTATGCAAAGCATGCTTGTACAGTAACGACATTTTATGTAACAGCAGGTATTGTTGGTAATTTGTTAATGGAAACGCCAAAAAAAATGAAAAATGTTGAATGCTGCTCTGTTTCGAAATATGTCAAAAAGCTTTCAAAAAAAGAAAAGATTTTTAATGCGATTGTTGTCGGCGGCTATATATTCGATATGACAGCAACGTACGGGATCATCAAACTTCTTCAGAGGAAATTCTGCAGGTAGCCAGTGTTGAGAAATATGTTGATAAAACTAAGTTTAAAATGAAGAATTAAAATGAATTCGAAAAATGAGTTCGAAAAATGAATTCGAAAAATGAATTCGAAAAATGAGTTCGAAAAATGAATTCGAAAAATGAAAGATTGAAATGAAAGATTCCCCTAATGAAGGGGAATCTTTTTTTATGGAAGGAAAGTCTAATAAAAGGTGATTAATGTAAATTGTAGGGGAAGATAGGAGTTCAAAGTTCGAAGTTGTGAATAACGATATTAGTGAAAAACCGGTAGGCAGTTTTGTATTAGATTTGTTCAATATATTAAAATATTAAAATATTAAAATATTAAAATATTGTAGTGATTATAAAAATGGAATATATTTACAAAAAGTATAAATAATGGTATTATTAATAAAACTGAATTTATTTAAATTGGAAGGAAAGAAGGTGTTTGGTTTGTATTTATCACGGGAATTGATTTTAGCGGAAAAAACCTATTACAATGAGCTAGTAGAAAAATTTGAAAAAGAATTGCTTTTGCTGCCAATCGGGTGTATCTCAAGAAAACGTATTAAAGGGAAGGACTATTTTTATCAGCAGACATGCAAAACCATTCAAGGCAGACCGAAGAAATCATACAAGGAACAATTTGACGTAGTGAAGAGGAAACAAATAACAAGCAAGTATTTAAAAAAAAGCGATTCTGAAGTTATGGCAGGGTTAAAAAGGAAAAGGTTTATTAAAAAAAGCATCCCTAAGCTAAATAAAATGCTAAAAATGCTTGAACTATTAACTGATAAATATTACCCCTATGATCCTGCAGAGATAATAAACAGTTTGTCAGAAATATATACAGATATACCAATAAGAGAATTCCTCAGAGAGGAAAGTGGAGCTAACGAGGAATGGCTTGGCTTAAGAGAAGTATCAAATGATTTCTATGCCGAAAACCTTCGACACACTACATCAAATGGAAGGGCTGTGAGATCAAAGTCAGAAGCAATAATTGCTGATTTGCTGGATGCTAATAATATTTTGTATAAGTATGAAGTGGAAATTTGCGTTGGAAATAAAAAATATTCTCCGGATTTTGCTGTGCTTAGAAAAAGTGATAATAAAATTATCTACTGGGAACATTTTGGCCTTATTGGAAATGAAGAATACGCAGGTACAATGCTGACGAAAATAAACGATTATTATTCTGATGGCATCATGCTTTGGGATAATTTGATTATGACCTCGGATAGTTTGGAAGGCAGTATCGACGCTATGAGAATTAACAATATGATTAAGGCAGTTTTACTTACATAGCGGGGCCTGACATGGCAAGCAGGAAAGGAAGAGATGTTTTCCTGGTGAAGATGCTGCAAAACAGAGAAGGAATGAATTTTTCCTAGTGAAGATGCTGCAAAACAGAGAAGGAATGAATTTTTCCTGGTGAAGATGCTGCAAAACAGAGAAGGAATGAATTTTTCCTGGTGAAGATGCTGCAAAACAGAGAAGTTAACCTATAAAGTGTAATAATGTAAAGAAAAGGTTAGCTTTATTTATTGCTGAGTAGAATGTAAAGAATTTTAGCTATTAATTATACTGATTTCCAGATAATATTGATGAGTATGCCTAACTGCAAGGATATATTTAACCTTCTTGTTTAAAATTCAAAAAGTAAAGGGTAGATTTATATCTGGATAATGTCATTACAAGATTTTGATAACCTAAAGTTATTAGAATTATTTAAGAAATGCCTAATAAAACGGAAAAGGTTATGTGAACTATGCGTGAAATTTGATGGGATAGTATAACTTCATTGTAAAAATAGCATTGCTTCATCAAGTTTAAAAGGGAGTTAACCTTTTAAATTCAAATAGATGTGGCATACATCTAACAAAATAGGAAAGGTTAGGTGATTTATGCGTAAAATCAGATGAAGTAGTATAACTTCATCTGATAAATAGTGTTGCTTCACCAAGACGAGAGGGCTGTTAAACTTTTACAAGCAAATTGAAGCAGAATTTGCCTAATTCCAGCTGGGATTCAAAAAGCCTCACTGCATCGTGAGGCTCTCAGCTGGGATTCAAAAAGCCTCACTGCATCGTGAGGCTCTCAGCTGGGATTCAAAAAGCCTCACTGCATCGTGAGGCTCTCAACTGGGATTCAAAAAGCCTCACTGCATCGTGAGGCTCTCAACTGGAATTCAGAAAGCCTCCCAATCTAGGGAGGCTTTCTGTTATATTCTATCAGATATATTCTATCAGATATATTCCATCGACTATATTTGGTTTGTTATTTTAATCCCATCAGTTCATCTGTAAAGATTCTGGCGTCCATCAGCTTTGGCGCAACATTCATTATTGGCGCAAAGTCCATCAAATCCAAGATATCTTTTTGAAGGTCTACACCGGGAGCTATTTCAACGAGATGCATGCCATCTTTTCTTAGCTCGAAGACAGCCCTTTCGGTGATGTACATTACCGGCTGCCCAATTTTTGCAGCGTAAACGCCACTAAAAGTAACCTGCTCCACCTGGTTTAAGAACTTCTTTTCAGCACCTTCCTTAAGTATTTTAAGCTGCCCATCCTTGATGTCCGCTTTGAATCCACCAGCGGTAAACGTCCCGCAATAGAAAACTCTTTTTGCATTTTGTGTAATATTGATAAATCCACCGCAGCCAGCTATTCTTGGACCAAACTTGCTTACGTTGATGTTACCTTTTTTATCTGCCTGAGCAAGGCCCAGGAAGGCAAAATCTGCACCGCCACCGTCATAGAAGTCAAACTGCTCATGATGGGAAAGGATGCATTCCGGATTGACTGATGCGCCAAACTGGGCCCCTCCACAAGGCACACCGCCAATGGGGCCGGCTTCTACCGTAAGGGTCATCCAATCAAGAATGCCTTCTTCGTTTGCAACTGCAGAAACATATTCGGGTATTCCTATACCAAGATTTACAACGGTATCCATGGAAAGCTCCAAAGCTGCCCGTCTCCCGATAACTTTCTTAGGGCTTAATGGTGGGATTGGAATGCCGCCAACAGGAACGGTCAAAGCGCCGCAGACAGAAGGATCAAAATCAATGTCGAATGACTGCTGATGATCTATCGGATCTTCTGTTATGACAAGAGCGTCCACATATATTTTAGGGAGTCTTACCAGTCTGGGATCAAGGGTTCCGGCCTTTACTATTTTTTCGACCTGTACAATGACAATGCCACCACTGTTTTTAACAGCCTGTGCAATAGCAGTGGTTTCCCCAGGCCCGATTTCATTTTGCATTGTTACATTACCAAGCTCATCCGCATAAGACCCTCTAATGAAAGCCACATTGATAGGGAAGGATTTGTAAAGCAGCTTTTCTTCTCCTAAAATCTCAATAAGCTCAACAATGTTTTCAGTAGTAACTGAATTTAACTTGCCGCCTTCCAGCCTTGGGTCGACAAAGGTGTTCAGGCCGACATGGGTGATGGTGCCGATTTTGTGAGCGGCAATATCTCTGCAGAGCTGAGATAATGTTCCTTGAGGAAGATTGTAACCTTCCATTTCATTGTTTAAAATCATTTTGCCAATTGCAGGAGCTGTGTTGTAATGCCCCGCAATCATTCTTTTCAGCATTCCCTTATGGGCGAAATGTTCTGCGCCTCTGCCGTCTCTATTACCTTGTGAACCAGGAAAAAAATAAGTAAGATTGTTTGGCTCGCCGGTTTCAAAAAATCTTTTTTCCAAAGCCCTGGTCAAAGCCTCAGGGCAACCGCTTCCAACAAAGCCGCTTGTTGCAAGGGTATCACAGTTTTTTACCATTAAGGCGGCTTCCTCAGCCGTTATTATTTTTTTGGTACGCATATTTTAACTCCATTAATTTCAATATATTCGTTATATTTACTTTAATTTTTACTTGTTGAATTTTTGTTGTTTTGATTTTTGCTTGCTATAATTTTTGTCTGTTTTAATTTTCCTGCAACAATTATTTGTTTTCAAATTTTGCCGGTCTTTTTTCAAGAAAAGCGTTCATGCCTTCTATTCTGTCTTCAGAACAGAAAGGTGCAGTACAAGCTTCGCCTTCAAGGGCAACTCCAGTTTTTAGATCAAGCATGATGCCTTGATTGACAGCAACCTTTAGAGCCTTTATAGCAATAGGTGCTTTCGCCATAATAGTATTTGCAATTGTTTCACAGGTGGAAATAAGGTCTTCTGCAGCAACAACCTTTTCAACAAGACCAATTCTTAAAGCTTCTTCAGCGCCAATGATTTCAGCCGTCATCATCATATATTTCCCCATGCCTTTTCCTACTAATCTAGGAAGTCTTTGAGTTCCTCCGAATCCAGGAATTATTCCAAGATTAACTTCGGGCTGACCGAATTTTGCGTTGACTGATGCAATTCTAATGTCGCAAGCCATTGCAAGCTCACATCCGCCGCCTAAAGCAAAGCCATTGATGGCACCTATGACGGGTTTGCTGATTTCTTCAATGTGATTCATTACTAAAGCCCCTTTTTTCATCAGGTCGTGGCCATCAATACCTGTAAGAGCTACCATTTGAGAAATATCGGCACCGGCGACAAAAGCTCTGCCTTCGCCTGTTAATATAACCGCCTTTACCTCAGAGTCCTTATCAGCAGTGGTGAAAGCTTCGAAAAGTTCTTCTAAAACCTCTTCGCTTAAAGCGTTTAGTGCTTTTGGTCTGTTAACGGTAACGGTCGCGATATTGTTTTTAACCTCATACTTTAAATTCTGAAACATGATTAACTTCCTTTCTTAATGCATAACGGATAAATCTCAACTAAATAAAACTATACTAGTTCCTATTGCCTAATGCAATCGATTTTATACTACAAATAGTAACACTTTGATAATCATTTATCAAGCGATAATAGGAATTTAATGGCATTTTAAGCAGAATTTCATAGTATACGGTATAATGTATTGTGTATACATGATAATTATGTTAAATATTTATCAAAATCTATTGAAATTACAACTAGCATACCTTATAATGATATTAAAAACATATACAAAATTATTACTAAATGGAGGTCTAAAATGGCAAACTTATTTTCAATACCACAGGTTATCATTTCTGGTGAAAAGGCACTGCAGATGAGCGGTCAGCATCTTAAGAGCTATGGAAACAAAGCACTTATTGTTACAGATGATATGATGGTGAAACTGGGCAATGTACAAAAACTAACAAATACATTAGATGAAATTAATGTTTCCTATGAAATCTATTCTGCTATAAATACTGAGCCGACACATTCAATGGTTGATGAAGGCGTGAAAATATATAAAAAAGGAAAATGCGAATTTATCATAGGAATTGGGGGCGGAAGTCCAATGGATTCAATGAAGGCAATAGGCGCGGTTGTAACAAACGGGGGAAGTGTGTGTGATTACGTTGGTAAGGTGATAGAACATGCATTACCACCGCTTGTTGCAATTCCGACGACAGCAGGGACAGGTTCTGAAGCCACCAAGGTATCAATCATTACAAACACGAAAACGGATGTAAAGATGCTCCTGAATGATGCAAAGCTAATTGCAAATCTGGCAATTGTTGATCCGGTATTTACTCTTACAGTTCCTCCAGCGGTAACTGCAGCAACAGGAGTTGATGCCCTGACGCATGCAATAGAGGCTTATACCTCTTTAAAGGCGTTTTCTATGAGTGATATTTATGCGATTTCAGCTATAAAAAGAATTTTTGATAATATATATGAAGTATATGCAAACGGATCAAATGTTCAGGCAAGAAGAGAAATGGCAATAGCAGCACTTGAAGCAGGCATTGCCTTCAGTAATGCTTCAGTTACAATTGTGCATGGCATGAGTCGTCCAATTGGGGCAATGTTCCATATCCCGCATGGCCTTTCAAATGCGATGCTTTTAAAAGTGTGTCTGCCATATATTAAACCGGGGGCAACTGCAAGCTTAAACAATCTCGCAAAGGAAATAGGTGTTTTCAGACAAGGCATGACTCCTGATGAAGGTGCAGATGCTTTCGTTGTTGCAACCATCGCTCTGCTTAGAACATTAAACATTCCGTCACCGGCAGAATTTGGAATCAGCAGAGAAGATTTCTTTAATGTGGTTCCTAAAATGGCTGAAGATGCGTTGGCCAGTGGAAGCCCTGGGAATACAAGGCGAGTTCCGAGTGAAGAAGAAATAGAAGAATTATATAAGAAACTTTGGTATTAAGCCCTGATTTTGTATGCAGAATACATACTGATAACAGGCGTATAAGGATATAATTCCATTGACTAGGTGAGGTGAATCATATAATCTATTACCATGGGTCTTCTTTGTGAAGGCCACTTGGATATTAAATTTAGAGAAGATAAAAAACAGGAGGAAAAACAAAAATGGATTTCAAGTTAAACAAAACGCATTTACTACAGCAAGAAATGTTTCGTAGATTTGCAGAAAACGAAGTGAAACCACTTGCAGAAGAAATGGATGAAACAGAAATATACAACAGGGAGCTTCTTGCAAAGATGCACAAGGTTGGATTGATGGGGATCCCTTACTCAAAGGAATACGGCGGAGTAGGCGGTGACTATTTAGGGTATGCACTTGCGATGGAAGAAATTTCAAAACATGACGGAAGTTCCGGAATAACAATTTCAGTACACACTTCCCTGGCATGTTCATGTGTTGACGGATTTGGGACTGAAGAACAGAAGCAAATGTGGTTAAGACCAATGGTAGACGGCTCAAAGACAGGTTGTTTCGGATTGACTGAACCAAATGCAGGAACAGATGCTGCAGGTCAGCAAACAAAGGCATTACTTGACGGAGACCATTATATTATTAATGGTACTAAAATATTTACAACGAATTCAGGTTTTGCAGACACTTTTGTCATGTTTGCAATGACGGACAAGTCAGTAGGAACAAAGGGGATATCCTGCTTTGTAATGGACAGAAATACACCAGGGTTGGTAGTTGGTCCAAATATTAAAAGAATGGGAATCAGAGCGGCATCTAACTGTGAGGTTAGTTATCAGAATGTAAGAATACCAGTAACTCAAAGAATCGGAAAAGAAGGCGAAGGCTTTAAAATAGCTATGAAAGCCCTTGATGGCGGAAGAATTGGAATCGCGGCGCAATCTGTTGGTATTGCTCAAGGTGCGCTAAATGAAGCTATAAAATACGTGAAAGAAAGAAAACAGTTTGGAAAAAGAATTTCTTCCTTCCAGAATACTCAGTTTAAAATTGCTGAGCTTCAGACTCACATTGATGCAGCAAGATTAATGACCTGGAGAGCTGCTGTTTCAAAAGACAATCATGAAAATTTTGGACAGAATGCTGCAATGGCTAAGCTGTTTGCTTCAGTGATGGTAAACGACGTATGCAGAGATGCAGTTCAGTTAATGGGTGGGTATGGATACTGCAGAGAATACCCTGTAGAAAGAGCTCTTAGAGATGCAAAAATTACTGAAATCTATGAGGGTACATCAGAGGCCATGAAGATGGTAATCGCAGGATCAATGAAAATATTCTAAATTTAACTTTTGAAGGGAGTAATAACAATGAAAATCGTTGTATGTATAAAACAAGTACCAGATACTAATGAAGTAAAATTGGATCCGGTTACAAATACACTAATAAGAGAAGGCGTGCCTAGTATCATCAATCATGACGATAAGTCAGGGATTGAAGCGGCGCTGATATTAAAAGAAAAATTCGGCGGAACGGTTACTGTAGTATGCATGGGTCCTCCACAGGCAGACTTGGCCTTGAGAGAAGCACTGGCAATGGGCTGCGATGAGGCTTATTTGGTATCAGCCAGAGAATTTGGCGGTTCTGATACATGGGCAACAGCATCCATTATATCAGCGGCGTTGAAGAAAATCGGATATGATCTGATTATCACCGGTCGTCAGGCAATTGATGGAGATACCGCGCAGGTAGGACCTCAGATTGCTGAAACACTTGGAATACCTCAGGTTTCCTATGCAGAAGAAATTTATGATATAGAAGATGGCAATAAGGTTATTGTAAAGAGACAATTTGAAGACAGATATCATATTATTGAAGTAAAGATGCCTTGCCTTCTAACTGCTCTGGCAGAACTGGCGACGCCAAGATATATGCATGCCGGAGGCATTATTGACGCTTATCAAATGGAAGTCAAAGCTTTGGGTTATGAAGATTTAAAAGATTTGTTAGTGCTTGAGCACATCGGATTAAAGGGATCACCTACTAATGTATTTAAATCATTTACAAAGCAGGCGAAGGGTAAAGGAACACTTCATAAGGAATTGAGCCCAGATGAAGCTGTTGAAATAATTATGGCTAAGCTTGAAGAAAGACACATTATTTAGTAGAGAGAAGGAGGAACTTTTAAATGAGTAAAGATATTTATGTACTTGCAGAGCAAAGAGATGGCGAAATAGCCAAAGTAGCCTTTGAACTTGTTGGAGAAGCTACAAAGCTTGCTGCAGATTTAGAACAAAAAGTAGTTGGAATCCTAATAGGAGACCAGATTAAAGATAAAGCACAAAGTCTGATTGAAGCTGGTGCAGATTCTGTAATAGTCATTGAAGATAAAATGCTTGCAGAATATGTAACAGAACCTTATACAAAAGCAATCACAGCAGTTATCAAGGAATGTGACCCTGAAATAATTCTTTTCGGCGCCACCTCAATAGGCAGAGACCTTGCACCAAGAGTAGCTTCAAGAGTTCATACCGGACTTACTGCTGACTGTACAAAGCTTGATATTGATGTTTGGAAGGCAACGCCTGAAGATGCAGGACAGAAACTGTTGTTTATGACTCGTCCGGCTTTCGGCGGAAACATTATGGCAACAATACTATGTAAGCATTACAGACCTCAGATGGCAACCGTAAGACCTGGAGTTATGAGGAAATTGGCTGCAGACCACAGCAGAACAGGCGAAATTAAAGAATTAAAGGTGAAATTTGTGCCAGCTGACATGAATGTTGTCATCAGAGAAGTGGTAAAGGAAAAACATAAAAAGGTTGATATTACAGAGGCTAAGCGACTGGTTTCAGGCGGACGTGGAATTGGTTCCCCTGAATTTTACACTACTCTTCAGGAAGTGGCAGATATGATTGGCGGAGAAATTTCATCTTCAAGAGCAAATGTTGATGCCGGATGGATTGACAGAGAAAGACAGGTTGGACAAACCGGCAAGACAGTAAGGCCAGAGCTTTACATGGCATGCGGCATTTCTGGAGCGATCCAGCACGTTGCAGGCATGGAAGGTTCAGACTGTGTTATCGCAATCAATAAGAATGATACAGCAGCAATCTTTGATGTGTCAGACTTAGGGATCGTAGGTGATGTTAAGGTAATCATACCTAAACTGATCGAGGCATTAAAGAAATACAAAACAAGCCCAATATAAGCATCCGATATTGGGCTTGGGCTTGCCCGAACCCGTTGCAAACACTCATTCTTAAAAAAAGTTATACACAGGGACTCTGTGCATAACTTTTTTTGATGTTCTGAGATTGTTGCAACAGCTTGGGCGCAGCAGTATTGACATAGAAGAATCGTTTAAGCGGAATTGCAGCAGCAGAGATCTCGAGATATAACCAACAAAAAAAGTGATGGAATTAAGATTTCTCCTAACACCACCACTTTCGTTATACAACCATTTATTATACAACCATTTATTGTACAACTTTTAACTTCAAATTTTTTGATACTAAGATTTGGATTAGATAATCCCGAATCCGCTAAGCATGATTAACAGGATAGCAATTGGTGCTATAAATTTAACCATTATCATATATGCTCCTTTTAACTTAAAGGAGTATTTACCTTGGGAACTAGCTTCGTCGGAAGCTTTGTCAATTCCCCAAACCCATCCAACAAGAATGCAGAACAATAACGAGCCAAGAGGCATCAATAACTTGTCCGTCATGAATTCCATCATGTCGCCTAATACTGGGTAGGTAACACCACTTGCATCAAACCAGATACCCTTAAGATTCATGTTTGCCTGAGAAAGAGTATACAGGATACCAATTGAAAACATGATGGCTGATAACCCGATTGCTGCTTTCGTACGACCTATCTTTAATTCTTCAGTTACATAGGCAACAGTTCCTTCTAATATGGAAATTGCAGAAGTTAATGCGGCAAATAACAAAAGAATATAGAACAATGCTCCAAAAGCTGTACCAAAAGGCATCTCCTGGAAAGCACCAGCAAGTGAGATGAATGCAAACCCGGCATTGCCGCCGTCAACAATATCAATTCCTGCAGCGAATGCAATAGGAATCATTGCAAAACCGGCAAGTAATGCTACTCCTGTATCTAAACCGCATATTAAGAAAGTGTTCTTAACAAGATTTTCTTCTTTGCTTAAATATGAACCGTAGGTAGCCATGACACCCATACCAAGTGACAAGGAGAAGAATGCCTGACCCATAGCTGCTAAAACTGTAGCGCCTGTGACTTTACTGAAATCAGGGTAAAGAAGATATTTTAGACCTTCAGCTCCACCTGAAATTGTTATTCCTCTAATGCACAGTAAAATCAAAAGAACAAATAAAGCCGGCATCATAAACTTATTAAGTTTTTCAATACCACCTGCAACACCTTTGATTACTACAAAGGCAGTGATGCCAATAAATAGGAATGGATAAATAAGTGCCCCTTGAATTGGGAATGAAGTGCCCATACCAAGAATGTCAACCAGGAAAAAGTTTGTTGGGTCTGCATAAACACTGGTTCCACCGGTTAAATAGGCAACGACGTATTTTAGAACCCATCCACCAACGTGAGAGTAATATGAAAGAATAATGAATCCAGTCAATATCCCCATGCCACCAATGAATGTCCATCTTTTGTCAATCGCTCGAACGGCGCCAACGCAATTCTTTTGCGCATTACGCCCAACAACGAATTCTGTAAGCATTACAGTTACACCAAGGGAGAATACTATAATCAGATAAACTATAATAAAGGCCCCTCCTCCATTGCCAAAAGCCAGTCTTGGAAATTTCCAAATATTCCCAAGACCTACTGCTGATCCTGCGGCAGCCAATATAAACCCAATATTAGTTGCCCATGCTCCTCTTTTTTCCATAAAATAACCTCCTTTAAAATAAATAAATAAGAATAAATACGAATTTGCCTTGATATATACTAAAATAACACAAAATAAGCATGTTTCTAACATATATAGACATATGTAGTGTACTGAAAAAGGCGAAAATTGTCAAGTGAAAAATTGTTTATTATTGCAAATTTTCTGAATACTCCCAAACAGAGGGCCCGTAGCGGCCAAATAGCGGTCATGTAGCGGTCATAAATGATTTTTTAATTGTAAATTGCTTGCAAAAATCGTATAATGGTGTAGTAGTCGTATTGAATTTGTATATAAAAAGGAAGTAAAAATGCACGAATATCCAATCACTCAGCAGATTATTAAGATTGCTGAGAAGCACTGCCTGGAGGCTGGCAACAAAAGGGTCACAAAAGTAAGTTTAGTTGTAGGAGAATACTCGGGGTTCGTTGGCGATTCAATTCAAATGTATTTTGATGTCATAACAAAAGGTACACTTTGCGAAGGATCAAAAATAGAAATGGAATATATTAAACCAAAGCTTAAATGCCCGGGATGCGGGGAATTGTTTTCGAAAATCCCCATGTCTTTTGTATGCCCAAAATGTGGGGAAGATGGCGGTCCGACAGACATAGGAAAAGAATTTTATATAAAGGAAATAGAGGTAGAATAAATGCACGATGTTAAAAAGTTAAATATTATGGAAAATATCCACGATGAGAATGATCATATTGCGGAACATGTGAATGAGAATCTGACGGGTTACGATGTTTTGGTGGTAAATGAAATGGGTGGACCTGGCGTTGGAAAAACCACAACACTGAAAAATATCATTAAAAGATTAAGTATGAAGGCTTATGTTATAGAAGGAGATATAGAATCGGACATAGATACAAAGGATTTGAGAAGTTTAGGAATCACCACTTTCCAGATAAACACTTTTGGGGCTTGTCATTTAGATGCGCCTATGATTCATAATATGGTTCAAAACATCGAGTTTGAAGAAAAAGGAATTTTGTTTATAGAAAATATAGGAAACCTTGTTTGCCCGGCTGAATTTTCAATTGGCGAACACGTAAAGATGCTTATTTCCACAGTAACGGAAGGTAGCGATAAACCATACAAATACCCTCTTGCTTTTGAGAAGGCAGATATCATTATCATAAATAAAATTGATTTGATACCTTACCTTGATTTTGATGAAGACTATTTTATGAAAGGCGTCAGAGCTCTTAATAAAAATGTCCCTGTATTTAAGGTATCCGGGAAAACAGGAGAAGGATTTGAGCAGGTAGCTCTTTGGTTTGAAGAGAGAGCAAAGAATATAGAGGTTAAACATCACCATCACCATGAATAATAAAATTAGTGAAAAAATTAAATTGTGGGGAATCGTTCAAGGGGTTGGATTCAGACCCTTTGTTGTCAGGTTGGCTGATTATTACGGAATAAAGGGGCAGGTTTTAAACGTCGGGGGTCTTGTAGAAATACAACTGACAGATACTGAAGAGAACATTGAAAAATTTATTGATGCCTTAAAAAAAGAAAAACCGGAACCGGCAGAAATTGTCCATGTGAAAAGGGAACGGATTGAGTTTGTTCAATATGAGGGATTTACTATTCTGGACAGCAACGAAGGTGACGACGAGGCTGGCATGATACCTGCGGATCTTGCCATATGTCCTGAATGTCTGAGAGAACTGAAGGAAACTGCAAATCCCAGATATTATCATCCTTTTATCAGCTGTATGGTTTGCGGTCCAAGGTATACAATTATTGATAAAATACCTTATGACAGAGAAAACACGGCCATGATAGAATTCCCCATGTGTGAATTTTGTCATGAGCAATATGCGGATAGGAATGACAGGAGATTTCATGCACAGACCATATCCTGTTATGACTGTGGCCCGCAGCTTGAATCCCTTAGTTTACTAAATACTGAATTTCAAGAGCGTGACGGATTTAATCCGGATAAAAAAATGCAAAATCAAAAAAACCTGATTGATTTTGCAGCTGAGCGCTTGTCACATGGGGAGATTATTGCCTTTAAATGTGTTGGAGGATATAATTTAGCATGTAATCCCCTTGATGATGCTGCAGTGGAAAAACTTAGAATTTTAAAAGGCAGGGAAGAAAAACCATTTGCAATCATGTTTAAAGATTTGGAAATGGTCAGAAAATACTGCATGGTTTCTCCTGAAGAGGAAAGCCTGATTACTTCCTCCGCAAGACCTATATTGCTGCTGGAAAAATCGGAAAAATCAGATAGGGCTGAATCGGAAAAATCAGATAGGGCTGAATCGGAAAAATCAGATAGGGCTGAATCGGAAAAATCAGCTAGGGCTGAGTGGCGCACTAACCTGACAGGAAGAGCTGATTGCAAGGAGTTTGAGAAAAGCAGGTTTATTGGATCCTTTCTTCCAAGCATGGGAGGCCAGTACTTATTACTTGAAAAATTTGATGGTCCGTTAATCATGACCAGTGCAAATGTATCAAGTTTACCAATGATAAAAGATGATCAGGAAATGCTTGATTTTATGAAAAAAAGCAATGGCTTGATTTCGGAGGTTATCTCAAACAAGAGGGAAATAAAGCTTCGTGTTGATGATTCCGTAGCAAGGGTAATAGATGGTCAGCCGCAAATGATAAGAAGATCAAAGGGTTACACCCCGGTGCCTTTGTATATAAACATGGGAGAAAAAAGGCCAGGGAAAGAAATGATGGTTCTGGCCGCCGGTGGACAGCTGAAAAATTCATTTGCAGTCGGTAAAGGGGGGTTCTCCTACGTGAGCCAGTATTTTGGAGACCTGGATTCATTGGAAAACTGTAATATCTATGAAGACAACATAGAAAGGATGAAAGCTCTTTTCCGTATTGAGCCCAGTATTGTGGTCTGTGATTTACATCCTTTATATAATTCCACAATTATCGGCAAAAAATATGCGAAGAAACACGGCATCCCAGTTTTGGAAATTCAGCATCATCATGCCCATGTCGCATCCGTTATGGCGGAGCATGGAATTAATGACCCAGTCATTGGAGTTAGTTTTGACGGGACCGGGTATGGAGCAGACGGAAAAATATGGGGTGGAGAAGTACTCTTGTGCCATAAAGAAAAATATGAGCGTCTGTCTCATTTGAAGTATGTGAAAATGGTCGGCGGGGATTCTTCCATGAAGGAAGGATGGAAGTCGGCAATGTGCTATTTAAGTCAGGTAACGAAAGTGCTTGAAGAGGATGAATTTGAAGTTGATATAAGTGAAATTGTCAATTACGATGCGGATTTTGAAGGCAGAGAAAGTAGAGAAAATGGAAATAAAAATGGAAGTGAAAATGGAAATGAAAATGAAGTTGTGATTTTGAACAAATACGCCGGTATTAAAATGAAAAACTGGCCAATAATAAAAGCTGCTCTTGATTACAATATTAATACAATTGAAAGTTCAAGTATGGGAAGGTTGTTTGATGCGGTATCATCCATGCTTGGCATTTGCCAGGAGAACAATTATGAGGGCCAATGCGCCATTCTGCTGGAAGATGCGGCGGCCAGGGCAATGAAAGACCCGGGTGTAAACCTGGCTGATGACCTGGCTCTGAAATTTCATCTTAACGTTGCTGGAGTGATACTTGAACAATGCGAAAAATTCAGAAAAAAAACAGGAGTAAACAAAGTTGCCTTGTCTGGAGGTGTTTTCCAGAACAAAATACTGATGGAAGAAAGTCTGGCACTTCTCAGGGCAGGCAAATTTGAGGTATTCTACAATATTTCAGTAAGTCCAAATGATGGAGGTATTGCTTTAGGGCAAAACTATGTTGCGATGCACCATTTAGCAAAATGGTAATAGAAAAAATCAAGGAGACGAGATGGCAATAGAAAAAGTTAGAGAATATTTTAAAACACTTGGTATTGATCATAAGATTATTGAGTTTGACGTTTCTGCTGCAACGGTAGCACTGGCAGCTGAGGCGGGCGGAGTTATTCCGGCGAGAATATGTAAAACGATTTCTTTTAAAACGGATGATGGGTGTATCCTCATTGAGACAGCAGGTGACACAAAAATCGATAATGGTAAATACAAACAATATTTTGGAATTAAAGCAAAGATGCTTAAACCTGAAGAGGTTATAGCGTATACAGGCCATGAGGTAGGCGGTGTATGCGCCTTTGCAATTGAAAACCCAAAAGTTGAAATATATAGTGATATTTCGTTAAAAAGATTTGGAACTGTTTATCCTGCATGCGGGAGCAGTAACAGTGCGATAGAGCTGACCTGTGACGAACTTCATAAATATGCAAAGAGCATAGAATGGATTGATGTCTGTAAGGGATGGCGAGAAGGAGAAGAAAAATGTGTATAGCAATGCCTGGCAAAATAGTTGAACTGGATGGTATGAAAGCGAAGGTTGACTTTAAGGGAACAGTGGTAAATGTAAATGTTGGTTTAATTGATGCGAAAGTAGGAGATTACGCATTGGTTCATGCCGGATGTGCCATTGAAATAATGGCGAAAGACAAAGCGGAGGAACTGATCGAACTATTCGAAAGTCTGGAAATTTAAGGGAATTACAAAAAAGTCTGGAAATTTAAGGGAATTACAAAAAAGTCTGGAAATTTAAGGGAATTACAAAAAGGTCTGGAAATTTAAGGGATTTATTAAAAAGCATAGAAATATAAGGGGCGATTTTATGATGGAAATAAGCCAGGTAATAAATTACCTGAAAGAATATAACGGGCCGGAAATAAAGCTGATGGAAGTTTGCGGCACTCACACAGCAAGTATTTTCAAGAGTGGAATAAGAAGCTTGATTTCACCTGAAATAAAACTTATATCAGGGCCAGGCTGCCCTGTTTGCGTGACGCCCACCTCCTATATTGATAAATGTATAGATTATGCCATGATGGAAAATCATGTTCTGGTAACTTTTGGGGATATGATCAAGGTGCCGGGCGAAAGAGCAAGCTTATCTAGTGTTAAAGGCGAGGGTGCAAAGGTTGAAATCATGTATTCCCCATTTGAAGTAATAGACAAAGCAACCACTAACCCAAATATTACTTATGTGATTGCAGCTGTAGGCTTTGAAACAACTGCCCCTGTTTACGCCCTTGTCATTGAAGAGGCAATAGGAAAAAAAATTAAGAATATCAAACTTTTAACATCTCTTAAAACAGTGATTCCAGCGCTTGAATGGATTTGTGAAAATGAAGAGGGAATTGATGGTTTTATTTGCCCCGGTCATGTGAGTGTAATCATTGGCAGCGAGGCTTATGCAGAGCTGGCGAAAAAATATAAGAAGCCTTTCTCCGTGGCAGGGTTTGAACCGGAGCATATTTTGGCAGCAATATATGATTTAGTCAGGCAAATTGAAGCGGCTGGAAGTGAAAACAAGCATGAGAAAGAAAACACAGTAAACAGATTTGGAACAGAAGACAAAATTAGTACGGTTCATAATTTATACAAAAACGCTGTTAAAACAGAGGGTAATCAAAAGGCCATCGGCGTATTGAATAAATATTTTGATGCAGGACCCGCCATGTGGCGGGGGCTGGGAATTATTGAAGGTTCAGGCTTATATTTAAAGGCGAAATATGAAGAATTCGACGGAGGAAGCGCAGGGCTTGATTTGGATAAGGAACTGCCTGAGGGATGCTGTTGCGGGCAGGTTATCGTGGGTAGACTAAATCCCAATGAATGCCCTCTTTTTGGAAAGGCATGCAATCCAACAAACCCATACGGACCCTGTATGGTTTCCTCTGAGGGGGCTTGTGGGATCTGGTACAGGAATATTTAGAAGAAATATGAAAAAAGAGAAATATTCAAGTGAAAACTGAAATATTCAAGTAAAAGAGAAATATTCAAGTAAAACTGAAATATTCAAGTAAAAGAGAAATATTCAAGTAAAACTGAAATATTCAGGAGGAAGAAATGAAGATTACTATGGCACATGGCAGCGGGGGCAAAGACTCAGCAGAATTAATGACAAAGATATTTGGAAAACATTTTTCCAATGATATTTTAGACAAAATGGAGGATGCGGCGGTATTACAGGTAAACGGAAAAATCGCTTACAGCACTGATTCTTTTGTTGTAACACCAATAATGTTCAATGGTGGAGACATCGGGAAATTATGCATTTGCGGTACTGTAAATGATCTTTTGATGATGGGAGCCCAGCCTAAATATATTACATGCGGGTTTATCCTTGAAGAAGGTCTTGAAATTGAAACCTTAGACGAAATAGTGAAATCCATGGGAGAAATGGCTCGGGAAGCTGGTGTTGAAATTGTAGCGGGAGACACGAAGGTTGTTGAAGGAAACGGTGGCATTTTCATTAATACTTCAGGAATCGGGCTTATTCAGGACGAAATAAATGTGAGCGCTTCTAATTGCAACGTCGGGGACGTGGTCATTCTTTCCGGAAATTTAGGTGACCATCATGCCTGTATATTAAGTGCCAGGATGAATATGAACAATGGCATTAAGAGCGACAGCGCCTGCCTTGCAGATATTACAAACGGCCTGTTTGAAAATGGCATAAGAGTAAACACAATGAGGGATGTCACAAGGGGTGGCCTTGGCACCGTTCTTAATGAAATAGCGGAAAAATCCTTCTGTAGTATAGAGATAAATGAAATAAGTCTTCCGATGGATGAGGAAGTAAAGGCCTTCGCTGACATATTGGGATTGGATCCAATGTATATGGCAAATGAAGGGAAAATGATAGCGATAGTAAACGGTGAAGATGCCGAAAAAGCATTGAAGTCAATGAGAGAGACACTGAATGGCAGGAATGCTGCAATCATCGGTTATGTTAAAGAAGGCCATGGGGTAAAGATGATTACCCGCCTTGGCGGAAGCCGTGTGGTGGATGTTCTTTATGGGGAAGGGTTGCCAAGGATTTGTTAAAACAAAGCCCAATATAAGCATTGATATGCTCCTCTCATGGTAGACAGTTAAAAAACAAAACTGTTTATAATGAGAGGAGTTTTATTATGAGTAAAAGATCAAAGTATGGAAGTGATTTCAAAATGAAGATTGTCCAAGAATATCTAGT
>Ga0209386_1000208_pt1 | contig 30262 bp, 26 predicted proteins | sample NGEPertwo_FD_184510 | JGI IMG/M metagenome (GOLD analysis project Ga0209386, IMG submission 184510) | Arctic peat soil microbial communities from the Barrow Environmental Observatory site, Barrow, Alaska, USA - NGEE Permafrost154B-two... | ecosystem: Environmental > Terrestrial > Soil > Wetlands...
CATTGCAATATATTGCACCATATGCCGGTTGCGCAATGGCGGAGCAATTTATGTATGAAGGTAAGGATGTACTGATTATTTATGACGACTTATCGAAGCATGCGGTTGCTTACCGTGCCATGTCATTACTTTTGAGAAGACCACCAGGCAGAGAAGCTTATCCCGGAGATGTATTTTATCTTCACAGCAGACTGCTTGAAAGAGCCGCCAGACTTTCAGACGAACTGGGAGGCGGATCCATCACTGCATTGCCAATCATTGAGACGCAGGCAGGAGATGTTTCGGCGTATATCCCGACAAATGTCATATCTATTACAGACGGACAGATTTTCCTTGAGTCTGAATTATTCTTTACTGGGCAGAGACCGGCGGTAAATGCAGGTATTTCTGTATCTCGTGTAGGAGGTAATGCACAAATCAAGGCCATGAAAAAGGTTGCCAGTAAAGTAAAGCTTGAGTTGGCTCAATATAGAGAACTTGCAAGTTTCTCTCAATTTGGATCAGATATTGATAAAGACACAAAAAATAGACTGGATCATGGTAAAATCTTAATGGAGATATTAAAACAGAGACAATATTCACCTGTAGATGTTGCGAACCAGGTAATGATTATCTATGCAGCAATCAATCAAATGCTGGTAGATGTGGAAGTCGAAAAAATAAAGGAATTTGAAAAGTACTTATATACATTCCTTGACACCCACTATCCTATGATAAAAAAGGCGATCAAAGAAACCGGTGAAATGAAAGAAGATATAGAAGTGCTTTTGAAAAAAGGAATCACTGAATATAAAAAGACGGATAATATAAAGGAATTTTTAAATTCAAACTCTCCTATATGCAAACCTTTTTAGTAATGTTATATGCAAATAAACGGAAAGGGGTGAATGTATGGCATCTGGCAATCTGAGAGATATTAAAAGAAGAATTAGAAGTGTAAACAGCACTGAACATATTACCAACGCTATGAAACTTGTATCTACAGCTAAATTAAGAAAAGCCAAAAGCACCTTTGAAAGAACGAGGGAGTATTTCCACTATATTACAGAATCCATTGAGGAGATATTCAATAACACGACAGACATACCACAAAAATATCTTTCTGGGAACAGAGAGATAAAAAACACCTGTTATATAATAATAACAAGCTGCAGAGGTCTTTGCGGCGGATTTAATTCAAATATTATTAAAGTGGCTCAAAAAGCAATGTCAAATGATAATGAAAAATCCGTAATTATCGCTGTTGGAACAAAAGGGAGAGACTATTTCAGGAAAAGGTCCTATAATATTCAAGGTGAATATTCAGCACCTCCGGAAAGCATATCCTTCATGGAAACCAGGGAAATAAGCAAACCCATTATTGAAATGTATGATAGTGGTGAAATAGATGAAGTGGTAATGATTTATACTTCTTTTGTAAGCACGATGGAACAACAGGTAAAGACGGTTACATTGCTGCCATTCAACATAGAAAATGACCCAGAGGTCATGAAAGTTGAGAAAATGGTTGATTATGAACCTTCGGTGGAAGAAGTGTTTAATTACCTGGTACCAAAGTACGTTGAGATTATGATATATGGAGCAATTGTAGAATCTGCAACCTGTGAACATGCGGCAAGACGTATAGCAATGGAGAGTGCAACTGATAATGCGAGAGATATGCTTTCGGATTTATCATTATTCTATAATAGAGCAAGACAAGCCAGCATTACACGAGAAATTTGTGAAATTGTCGCTGGTTCAGAGGCACAGAAATAGGAGGTGAGAAACTTTTGGGTAAAGGAATAATACATCAAATCATTGGTCCGGTATTGGATATAAAATTCGAGCAAGACCATTTACCAGAACTGTTAAATGCTATAATCATTAAAGTTGGTGAAAGAGAAATTGTAGCCGAAGTAGCTCAGCATGTTGGGGACGATGTTGTAAGATGCGTGGCATTGGAATCAACAGACGGCTTGACTAGAGGCATGGAGGCAGTAGACACGGATGGACCTATCAATGTCCCTGTGGGCAAGGAAGTTCTGGGTAGGCTTTTTAATGTAATTGGAGATACGATTGATGAAAAAGGACCGGTAGGAACCAAATTGAGAAGACCAATTCACAGAGCGGCCCCGGCTTTTGACGAACAAAATACAACCACAGAGATTTTTGAAACTGGAATCAAGGTTGTTGACCTGATCGCTCCTTATACAAGAGGAGGTAAAGTTGGTTTATTCGGTGGAGCCGGTGTAGGCAAAACGGTTCTTATTCAGGAATTAATCAATAACATAGCAAAAGAACATGGTGGAATATCAGTTTTCGCAGGCGTTGGAGAGCGGACCAGAGAAGGAAATGATCTTTATAATGAGATGATAGACTCTGGCGTAATTGAAAAAACTGCTATGGTGTTTGGCCAGATGAATGAACCGCCGGGAGCCAGAATGAGAGTGGGTTTAACCGCACTGACCATGGCAGAGTATTTTAGAGACGAAGAAGGACAAGATGTACTCTTGTTCATTGACAATATATTTAGATTCACTCAGGCTGGGTCGGAAGTATCGGCACTGTTGGGACGTGTTCCTTCAGCTGTTGGATATCAGCCTACCCTTGCTACTGAAATGGGAACATTACAGGAAAGAATTACATCAACAAAAAAAGGTTCAATCACATCTGTTCAGGCCATTTATGTACCGGCCGATGACTTGACTGACCCCGCACCGGCAACCACATTTGCCCATCTTGATGCAACAACGGTTCTTTCGCGTGCAATCACTGAGCTTGGAATTTACCCGGCAGTAGATCCTCTTGAATCAACTTCAAGAATAATGGATCCGCTCATTATCGGTGATGAGCACTACGATACGGCAAGAGATGTTCAGGAAGTACTGCAAAGGTATAAGGATTTACAGGATATCATTGCAATACTCGGCATGGATGAGCTTTCTGACTCAGATAAACTGGTTGTTTCGAGAGCAAGAAAAATTCAACGATTTTTATCTCAACCATTCAGTGTTGCGGAACAGTTTACGGGTACCCCAGGCAAATATTTGCCGCTAAAAGAAACAATTAGAGGATTTAGAGAAATTTTAGATGGAAAACATGACGAGATACCTGAAGCGCTGTTCTTGTTTGCCGGCGGTATTGATGAAGTTGTAGAAAGGCATAGTAGCTGTAATGTCTAAAAGCGTATTATTAGAGATAATAACTCCTTCAAAGCTTTTTTATAAAGGAGAAATTGAACTTGTCATCTGCAGAACGTTATCAGGGGATGAGGGTTTTATGGCTGATCATGCCTGGGCATGCAAACTGCTGGGTGTTGGTGAACTTTGGATTAAGGAAGCCGGTTCTAAAGATTATAAAATCGCAGCAATTTCAAGGGGTTATGTTGATGTAAAAGACTATATCATCATTTATACGGATGCTGCTGAATGGTCAGAGCAAATAGACAAGCAGAAGGCAATGAATGAAAAAGAGCGGGCCGAGCATTGGCTTGCCTTGCCTCATACAAAAGAGGAAGGCAACGATGTCCTGCTTGCAAAAATAGCTCTGGCGAAATCAATCACCAGAATGAATGTTGCCGAAGGTGGCGCACGAAGGAAATAAGCCCATTATAAGCATCCGACATTGGGCTTGCTTTTTGTAGACCCATTGCAATTGCTCAAGTAATAATTAAGTTGTCCACAGGAGGTCTGTGGACAACTTTTTTTGTTTCTAGTCAAAGTATTGGTAAAAAAATAAACCATCAGCTGAGCTGATGGTTATGATTGTGCAAAGAGAACCTTACCCGAAGAAAAAATTCAGGCTCTGGTAGAGGATGAAGGCGACGATCCAGGCAACTGCAGTCTGGAAAAACATTATTACCAGCGCATATTTCAGCCCTCCGAGTTCTCTTTTGATTGCCGCAAGTGTTGCGACGCAAGGCATATAAAGAAGACAAAAGACCATGAAGGCAAAAGCGGAAATTGGCGTAAAAATTTCACCAAGCATTAATTCAAGGGAGGCAGCGCCTGAAGCGCCGGTTAATACCGCCATCGTGCTTACCACGGCTTCTTTGGCTGTTAAGCCGGTAATGAGTGCGGTTGCGGCACGCCAGTCTCCAAAGCCTAACGGGACAAACAACGGGGCAGCGGCCCTTCCTATAAGCGCCAGAATGCTGTCTTCGCTATTTGATACCATATTTAAACCAAAGTCGAAGCTTTGAAGAAACCAAATAACAATCGTTGCCAATAAAATTACGGTAAAAGCTTTTTTAATAAATCCCTTTACATTCTCCCACATTCGAAGGCCAACACTTTTCATTGAAGGAACCCTGTATGAAGGAATAACCATTACAAAAGGAACAGGATCTCCTTTGTATATCGTTAATTTGAAAATAAGGGCACATATAATGGCAACAAGAATTCCGGTAACATAAATGCCTGTCATTATCAAACCTTCATTTTTAGAAAAAAAGGCGGCTGTAAATATGGCATAAATCGGCAGTTTGGCACTGCAGGACATAAAAGGAATCAAAGCCATCGTTAATTGGCGGTCTCTTTTACTTGGAAGCGACCGGGTCGCCATAATTGCGGGAACTGAACAGCCAAAACCGATAAGCATCGGAACAATGGAACGCCCAGAAAGGCCTATTTTCCTGAGAAGTTTATCCATTACAAAGGCGACTCTCGGGATGTACCCGCTGTCTTCCAGAAGAGAAAGGAAGAAAAAGAGCACGGCTATTATTGGAAGGAAGGAAAGTACACTGCCGATGCCGTTTAAAACGCCATCCACAACCAGAGCCTGGAGCGTTGTGCTGGCACCACTGGTGACCAGGGCTTTTCCGACTTCCAGTATTAACCAGTCAATGCCCTGGGCAAGCCAGTCGCTTAAAAATTTGCCGATTACTTCAAAGGTTAAATAAAAAACTAAAAACATAATCCCTAAAAATATTGGGATGGCAAAGACCCTGTGGGTTAATATCTGATCAATTCGAACAGAACGAATATGCTCTAAAGTCTCCGGGGATTCATTTTTTACTGTTTTAGCCCGCAGCTTGTCAATAAAGGCATATCTCATATCAGCCATCGCGGCTTCCCGGTCTGTGTCCAGATGTTTTTCCATGTCATCGATGATATGGCCAATAATATCAAGTTCCGGGGCTTGGAGCTTCAATGTTTCAATTATAACCTGATCGCCTTCTACAACTTTAGTTGTTGCAAATCTTAAAGGAAGGTTTGCCTCTGCGGCTTCATTTTCAATCAAATGAGAGATTGCATGAATTGCCGTATGAATATGGCCCGTGCAAAAGTCTATTTCGCTCGGTATGCGCCCGCTGCGTCCGGTTTCTATGGCGTAATGTATCAAATCATGGATACCTTGATTTTTACTTGCTGAAATTGGGATGACGGGCACTGTCAAGATATCGGAGATTGCCTGAAGATCAATGGAAATTTCATTTTTCCTGACTTCATCCATCATATTGAAGGCTAAAACCATAGGGATTTCAAGCTCCATTAACTGAAGCGTTAAATACAGATTTCGCTCTAAACTTGTGGCATCCAGGATGTTCACCAGAACATCAGGTTTGCCATGCAGTAAAATGTCTCTTGTTGAGAGATCATCTACAGTATAAGCCGATAATGAATAGGTTCCTGGCAGTTCTATGACATTGACGCCTTTATGCCCCTTAACGGGGCCCTCTTTCGTTCTATTTGCTTCTGTTGAGAAAATACCTGTATGCTGCGTGCCGTCCGTCATCTGGTTGAATAAGGTGGTTAAGCCAGCGCTTGGATTCCCTATTAATGCAATGTTAATATTCATATTATTCAATAATCCTTTCTACATAAATATGCCTTGCTTCTTCTTTTCTTAAAGTAAGGTGGTATCCACGCAGATTAATCAATATTGGATCTCCCAAAGGAGCGACTTTTGCTATTTTTATAATCGTGTTTGGTGTAAGGCCTAAATCTAAAAGCCTTCGCCTAATGGCACCTTGGCCGCCGATATTCTTTATTTTCCCCTGTTGGCCGACCTTCAACTTATCTAATGTCATGTTTTCACCTGATTGCTTATATTAAAATGAGTTAGCATATGCTAACATTATAAAATAAAAACTGAAATTTGTCAAGAAAATATAAAAAAGACAGGTTGAATCTCTAACGGCTATTGTTTCACCTGAAAGCCTCCAATAATAACCATTAAAATACGCGTGATGGAGGCGACAAGCAGTAAAGCTATGGCAATGCTTCCTGCCATAAATAATGCTTCCGTACCTAATCTTGCGGCTGCATCAAAATCGTTATCAAGAAGGCCTCTCATAGTGTAATAAAGAGGTGCGCCTGGAACTAATGGAATGATGCCGGGAATGATAAAGAGGGCTGTCGCCTCCTTGCCTGCTCTGGAAAAGCATTCTGCAAGGGCAGAAATAACGCAGGCACCTAAAAAGCATGCAGCGATGCCAGAGGATCCATTACTGGTAAAATACACAAAAGTAATCCAGCCAAGCGCTCCTCCAATGGAAGCTTGCGCCATGTGACGAGGCGGTACGTGAAATAATATGCAAAAGCCTAAAGTTCCGATTAAGGAAAAAACAAAGTGGAGATACAATGGATAATTCATCATAGGACACCTCCCAGGACATGCCAAAGCTGAAGAATGAGCCCGACACCGCTGGCAATCGCAACGGCCGAAATAATAGCTTCTGTTCCGCCTGCAATACCGGCAAGTATTTCACCTGAAAGTAAATCTCTAGCCGAGTTTGTAATGGCGACACCGGGAAGAAAGATGGTAACAGAACCTATTATCACCGGGCCAATGAAAGAGGTTAATCCCGTAAAGTTTAAAAGTAAAGCAATAGAGGTTGCAAGAGCGCAACTCAAGAAAATTTTGATAAAGTTATTGAATATAAACTTATCGAGAAGAAAAGAAAGTGAATAGGCCGCTGCAACGGAAAACAAGGACCCTAAACAGTCAGAAATGCCGCCCCCGAACATTAAACAAAAGGAGGAACCAATTAAGCATGCGCCCATGAATTTTACAGGGAAATGATAGGTTTTCCTGGCATTGATTTTTTTTAATAATTCCAGGCCTGCCTCAACAGACAAATCAGTTGTGGAGAATTTTCGGGAAAAACTGTTGATTTCTGAGATCTTCCATAGATCGATTGAAGTGCTGTCAATTCGTTTCAGAAAAGTATACATATCATCACCAGGTTCCCCGTTATCTAAGGAAAGAAATATGCCGGTTCCTGTTGCAAAGCATTCGACGTAAGGAATTTTGCAGGCTTTGCATATTCTGACGATAGTATCTTCCACTCTATATATTTCAGCACCGCTTTTCATCATGATTTCCCCTGCATACAAGGCGAGAACCAGTATTTTCTTTTGATATTCTTTGTTCATAAAAACTCCTGGCCATAAGGCTGATTAAATTTTATAAAACTTAATCATATTATACTACTAAAGAAAATAATTGTAATAGAATAAATAGAAAATTTTAAACGAGTATGATATAATACTGGTGAATATTCAACAAAAGATGAAGGGGTGAATAAAAGAATGGAAAAATTAGAAAGATTAATTGGAACTGTAGCAAGAGGATTTAGAGCACCAATTGTTTCGGAGGGCGATGACCTGAAGAAAATAGTTGTGGATGTCTTGATTGATGTGTCCAAAACCGGGGAATTTAATATAAATGATAGGGATATCCTTGCAGTTACCGAATCGATTGTAGCGCGTGCGCAAGGCAATTATGTCACAACCGACCAGGTTGCTCAGGATGTAAAGGCAAAGCTTGGCGGAGAGACCATAGGGGTAATATTCCCAATACTAAGCCGAAACAGATTTGCGGTTTGCTTAAAAGGAATAGCAAAGGGCGCTAAAAAAATCATATTGATGTTAAGCTACCCAAGTGATGAAGTGGGGAATCAGCTTCTGGATATTGATTTGCTTGATGAAAAAGGGATAGACCCATACAAGGATGTACTTACGCAAGCACAATTTGAAGAAATATTTGGTAAATCAAAGCATACATTTACAGGGGTGGATTATGTGAATTATTATAAATGGATTATTGAGGAAGCGGGTGCAGAAGCGGAAATTATATTTGCGAATCACCCAGTAGAGATATTAAAATACACAAAAAAAATATTGACGTGCGATATTCACACACGATTCAGAACAAAAAGATTACTGGAAGAAGCTGGTGCAGAAATAGTGCTGGGAATGGATGACATTTTAACAGAAAGCATTGACGGAAGTGGGCATAATTCAGAATATGGTCTGCTTGGGTCAAATAAGGCGACAGAAGAAATTATTAAACTTTTCCCAAATGACTGTGTGGAATTTGTTAATGCAATACAGGAAGAAATTAAAAACATAACAGGAAAAACAATAGAAGTAATGGTATATGGAGATGGAGCATTTAAAGACCCAGTCGGAAAAATCTGGGAACTGGCAGATCCGGTTGTTTCTCCAGGTTATACAAAAGGTCTTGAGGGAACACCGAATGAAGTTAAGCTTAAATACCTTGCAGATAACGACTTTGGAGAACTAAGGGGTGAAGAACTGAAGTGCGCAATCAAGGAATATATAACCAAGAAAGACACTGACTTGGGAGATTCAATGGTAGCTCAGGGAACCACACCAAGAAGACTGACCGATTTAATCGGTTCTCTCTGTGACCTGACTTCGGGAAGCGGTGATAAGGGAACACCTATTGTTTATATTCAAGGATATTTCGACAACTTTACAAATTAAAAAAAGGAAACCCAAATTAAAAAAAGGGAAAGTACAAACCCAAAAAAGAAAGCGCAAGAACAATAAAAAGTCTCATATATGAGACTTTTTATTGTTCTTGAGACAAAACGACATTCTTTTTTGGCGGGAGTACAGTAAAAGACATAAAAATTGAGGGCAAAAAACAACAAACTTGCTATTAATGCATTATTTGTCAGAATTTTTTTTCATTAGTTTGTTTATTTGAAAAGTTGGCACGAAAATTGGATATAAGACATGTGTAAATTTAAATAAGGTCGCAATATGATGTAATCTATAGGAAAAGGAGATTGAGTAAATGACATTATGCAACAAAAAGGCTGCGTTGGAGCAGGCAACAAGAATTGTTAATTACATTGAAAAAGATGAATTAACGAAAGAAGAAAAAGACCTTATTGTTAAAGAGTCAATATTAAACTTTAACGAAAATGTTAACCCTGGTTGGCTGGAGTATAGAAAGTCAGTATCAACAGACGCTACTTTTGTAGAGTGGACTGATTCCGTAGATCATTTTGAGGACCTTTACGGAAATGAGTTTATTGACTGTCTTGGCGGATTCGGAATATTCACTTGTGGACACAGAAATCCTGAAATCTTAAAGACTGTAAAAGCACAGTTGGACAGATATGCACTTCATTCACAGGAATTAGTTGACCCATTAAGAGGATACCTGGCTAACACATTGGCACAGATTACTCCAGGTGACCTGCAGTACTGTTTCTTTACAAATGGGGGAGCAGAAGCAATTGAAATGGCTCTTAAGTTAGCTAGATTAGCTACTGGCGGAAAGTATTACATCTCAACAATCGGAGCATTCCATGGCAAGTCATACGGCGCAATTTCAATGGGCGGCAAGGGAGCTTACAGACAGGATTACCTTCCAATGATTCAGCAGGTTCAGCACGTTGAATATGGTAATGCAGAGGCGATGGAAACAGCAATCAAGAACCTGATTCACGTTGGCGAATCTGTTGCCGGAATTATCATTGAACCTATTCAGGGTGAAGCCGGAGTCATTATTCCTCCAATGGGATATTTGAAAGCTGTCAGAGCTATCTGCGACAAATATGGCGTGGCCATGATTGTTGATGAAATCCAGACTGGCATGGGTAGAACTGGTACTATGTGGAGATGCGAAGTTGAAGATGTCACTCCAGATATCATGACTTACGGAAAAGCTTTCGGTGGGGGTATCATGCCTATCACAGGTATTATCGCAAGACCAAACATGTGGGGACAGAAGCTGATTGACAATCCTTGGATTCTTGGATCACCTACATTTGGAGGAAATCCACTTGCATGTTCAGCTGCACTTTCAACAATCAAATTTATGCTTGAACATGACATTCCAAAGATGGCGAAAGAAAAGGGCGAGTACTTCATGGTTAAACTTGAAGCGTTAAAGAAAAAATACCCTACAGTTCTTAAAGAAGTAAGAGGAGCGGGTCTTCTTATCTGTATGGAATTCCCAGAAGCAGAAGTTGGATATGAGATCACAAAGGGATTATTCGCGAGAAAGGTCATGACTGCCGGAACATTAGTAAATGCTAAGACGGTTAGGATCGAACCACCTGCAGTGTTGTCATATGAAAAGATTGACCTTGTAATGGAAAGATTAGAAGAATCAATTATTGATGCAAAGAAAGAATTTAAACTTTAAAATTAAGCAAAGAATTTAAGCTATAAGATTTAACCAAAAAATGAACCAAAGAGTTTAACCAAAAAATGAACCAAAGAGTTTAACCAAAAAATGAACCAAAGAGTTTAACTAAAAAATGAACCAGAGAATTTAACCAAATTAGTAGTAAAAGTGATGATTTTACTAAATGATGATGATTTTAATACTGGATGAGTTATTCTCATCCAGTATTTTTTTAGTGTATTTTAAGAAAAATACACTAAAAAATAGCCATATATAGAGCTTTGCCTGTCTGAATATTTTGAATATGGAGCAAAAACTGTACTTTCTTCTCATATGTGTTATACTATAAAAGTCTTTGAAAATTAAGACCAAGAAAGAGAGGGGAAAGATATGGCAAAAAAGCTGATATCTGTGGGGCTTGCATTAACCATTATGTTGTTCTCATCAATTTCTATATATGCTGACCAAAACGTTCAAAACGTTCAAAACGTTCAAGGAGATTTTTTCATTCGAGATGTTGTTGTAAATGGTGAAAGTTTTGTGAATTACAATTTACAATACCCTTTCATAACATATAACAATAGAACGTACATTTCATTGAGCAAAGATCTGGGTAAGATCTTTGGATTTGAATCATCAATGGATTGGGAAAATCGTACATTAAAACTAGTAAAAACTGAACCTAGCCAAAAGAATCTGACTAATAACACCTATAAAGGTGATAATCTTGAGATTGCTGTTCAGCCACTTACTGAAATCGAAGTTCTTGCGGTTGATTCAGCCGATAAGGAGAAGCTGGCCATTGATGATCAGGCACCATTACTGGCAAAGGGCAATTACGTTTATATACCTTTAAAAATGCTGGCAGACAGCGAAATATTTAACTGGGATCTTTTCTATGATACATATTTCGGAATTTGCATCAGCACAGACACAACAATACCTGCAAAAGATTATTGGAACAGGGAACAATCGCTTTATAATATGGGTCTTTATTCATATATGAAAGAGTATAATTGGGGACTTCCAGAAGCTTATGCACAAAAATTGGCATTTATGTTTAAAAGAGCTGGAGATGTATATGGAATTGATGAAAAATTGCTGATGGCAATTGCTCACAAGGAAAGTACATTTAATGCAGACGCTCAATCAGGAGCTGGAGCCGTTGGTATGATGCAAATCATGCCGGCAACAGGATCAAGATATGGCTTGTCAAGAACACAGCTGCTAGATCCTAAAATAAGCATCAACGTAGGCGCGATGATTATCTCTGAGAGAATTGCCGCGTACGGTGGGGATGTGGTTAAAGGCTTGTCGGCCTATAACCAAGGCTCTGTTACAGTAAACAGAGGCTCATACTCAACAAGCTACTCATCCCGGGTATTATCTGCAAACGCCGGAGTAAACAACTTCTTAGCAACCAATGGTTACATTGCTAAGTAGAAAAAGCACGACAAAAAGCATATTATATAGAAATAGAAAATACCGGAGATTTCTCCGGTATTTTTGCTTTTAAAAAGAAATAAAACGCGATTTGTGTTATAATAATTTTTGGATTGAAGCCGGGGAGGAAACAATATGAAAGCATTTGAAATAGTGCCATTTAAACTGATAGATGGTGAATTATATATATTAGATCAGACAAAGCTGCCGGAATCAGAAGAATATTTACAAATTAAAACGAAGGAAGACATATATGATGCCATCTTCAATTTAAAGGTAAGGGGGGCACCTGCAATTGGCGTTGCAGCCGCGTATGGAATTTGGGTTTCAACAGAAGAAATTGAAGCTGACAATTTCACGGATTTTTTCTCGGCTTTTTTAAAGATGAAAGCCTACATCGGGTCATCAAGACCTACCGCTGTAAATCTTTTCTGGGCCTTGGAAAGAATTGAGAAGAGGCTATTGGGAATAGGCGATGTGGAGAATTCACAGTGTGAGGCGAATTTTTCAAAGATTCAAATCAGAAAAATGATTTTCGAAGAGGCCGAAAAAATCAGGATGGAGGATGAAGCCGCATGCTACTCCATGGGCGAATACGGGCTGTCGCTGCTAAAACCGGGCATGGGCATTTTAACCCATTGCAATGCAGGAACCATTGCAACATCTAAGTATGGAACTTGTCTGGCACCTGTATATCTGGGCGCAGCCAGGAGATACGATTTTAAGGTTTTTGCGGATGAGACGAGGCCTTTGCTGCAAGGGGCAAGGCTGACTGCCTGGGAACTTCAGAAGTCAGGGATAGATGTCACCTTGATTTGCGACAATATGGCTTCCATAGTAATGAAAAACGGATGGATTGATGCTGTGGTGGTCGGCTGTGACAGATTGGCGGCAAATGGAGACGGAGCAAACAAAATAGGTACCTCGGGAGTGGCAATATTAGCAAAAGAATATGGAATACCTTTTTATATGTATGTCCCTACATCAACGATAGACTTTTTAACGCCGACGGGATTGGATATTAAAATCGAGGAGCGAAGCGGGGATGAAATAACAAAAATGTGGTACGAGAAGCCTATGGCCCCAGAAGGTGTCAAAACCTATAACCCGGCGTTCGATATTACAGAGGCGAAATATATTACAGCAGTAATTACAGAAAAAGGCATTGTTTATCCTCCATATGATGTAAATTTGAAGAAATTATTTGAGGATGAAAAATGAGGAAAAACAGAAAAATATATTTACTGATGGTATTTGCAGCGCTTTGCTGGTCAGGGGCATTTATTGCCGGGAAATTGTCTGTACCATACATACCACCTTTTACGTTGACATTTTTAAGGTTTTTGTTTGCAACGATTATGCTGTATTTTATCAAAAAAAAGGTTCAAATTGGAGAAAACTATCTTTTCAAAAGAGAGGATTTGCCTGTATTTCTATTTACGGGAATCGTTGGAATGGTTTTTTACCATGTATTCTTTTTTTCCGCATTGAAATATACCACAGCAATAAATTCATCCATCATAGCGGCAATGAATCCAATCTTTACGGTTATTATCGCCTACTTATTTGTAAAACAGAAAATTACCAGAAGAATGCTGCTGGGAATAGTCATCTCGTTTGCAGGGGTTGTCTTGACGATAACAGCTGGAAAACTGGACTTGATCATGGCCTTGAATTTTAACCGTGGAGATGTTTTAATGCTGGTTGCTGTCAGTTCCTGGGCAGCCTATTCTGTTTTCAGCAAGAGCAAAGGCGGACATATACCGGCTATGGCGCTTACGTATTACAGTTTTCTGGTCTGCACTATTGTTTGCATTCCTTTGGTCCTTTGGGATAAACCATGGGAGTGGATAGAGAAGGTTCCCCCGGGCGCATATGCGGCAGTTGTTTATATGAGTTTGTTTGCATCTGTGATGGGGTATTTGATTCAGCAAATATCAATAAGAGAAATTGGACCAAGCCGAACATCTATATTTGTTAATCTGGTTCCTGTGTTTTCTATATTTCTTTCGGTTATGATTTTACGAGAACAATTAGAGCCGATAAAACTTTTTACTGCAGGGATTATCATTATCGGGGTTTATATCTGCCAGACCGGCGGGAGGGAATAAATGAACCTATTTCAGCGAAATCCTAAAAAAGTTGTTATGATGGCGGTTTTTGCTGCATCATTTTCTTCTATATTTGTAAAACTGGCTGAAGCGCCACCTATATGTGTGGGGTTTTACCGACTAACGTTTGCCCTGCCTTTTTTTGCGATAGCGGTTCTAGGCTGGCACAGAAAGGAACTCCTTGCAGTTACTAAAAGAGAACTGCTGGGTAGCGGTGTTGCGGGGATATTTCTCAGTTTCCATTTTTTGTGCTGGTTTTCAGCGCTAAACTATACAACGGTCGCAAGTGCAACGGTTCTCTGCCTGATGCATCCAATTATAATACTCCTTATTTCAACCTTGTTTTTAAAAGAAAAAACGAATAAGAAGGCGGTGACTGGAATTATAGTGGCGCTTATTGGTGCGGCAATCATTTCAGGCGGAGATTACAGCTTTTCAACGACTGCCCTGCTTGGAGATATTTTCGCTTTTGGCGGTGCTGTTTTTATGGCTCTTTATCTTCTTGCCGGTAAAAAATATAGGGATAATATAAATGCAACCGTGTACGTCTTTCTTATATTTACAAGTTGCTGGATTGTCTTTGGTATTGAAATGTTCGTTACAGCCACACCTTTTACGGGTTATGATGAAAAAACTTTTTTTTGGATTTTTATACTTGCCATGGTATGCCAAATTGGCGCCCATGCGGTGTTTAACTGGTGCCTTGGTTATGTTAAACCAATATACCTAGCTACATGGGAAACCTGTGAAGTGATTATTGCTTCTTTGCTGGCCGCATTCGTATTTTTTGAAATCCCCTCAATCTGGCAGTATGCGGGAGGCGGCATAACTGTTCTTGGCCTTCTTTACTACAACAGATATGAAATGGATCATGAGGATATTGCCCTGATGCCATAAATATGTTAGAATTATTTAGAAAATAAGGCGGGAGAAATTATGGCTTATAAAGTGAAATTGGATATGTTTGAAGGCCCGTTTGATCTATTAGTTTATTTAATAGAAAACTCGGAAATGAATATTTATGATATTCAAATAGCCCTTATTACAAAACAGTATCTGGAGCATATAGAAAAGATAAAAGCGTTGGATGTGGCGGTAGCGACAGAATTTATGGTGCTTGCTGCTGTTTTGATTGAAATAAAGTCAAAAATGCTGTTGCCAAGATTTAGACCTGAGGGAGAATTTGGGTTTGAGGATGATCCGCGTGCAGAATTAGTCGAAAAGATTCTAGAGTATAAAAAATTCAAACAGGCAGCGGAGCTTCTTGACAGACAGGAAGAATACAACCAAAGTATTTTTGAGAAGCCTAAAGAAGATCTTACTCAATATACAAGAGAACCAGATGAATACCTAAATCTGGATATTAACCAGTTTGCAGTGGCTTTTAACCTTTTTCTACATAAGAAAAAAACGGTGGAAGAAATAAAGAAAAATTATTCACGAGTTGAAAGACAAAAACTTTCAATTGAAGATAAGATAAAACAGATATTTAAATTCATTAAAGAGAAAGCACACAAAAAAACTACCTTCAACGAGCTTTTGGGAGAAAAGGATGGGAAATACGAAAAGATAATAACGTTCATGTCTGTGCTGGAAATGATACGCCTGAGGACTATACATGTAAAGCAGACAATAGCTTTTGGAGATATAACAATCAGTATGAAGGAAGAAAAAGAAAGGGGAATCCATGACAAGTAAAAAGACGATCAAATCAGCATTTGAGTCCATGATGTTTGTCTGGGGCGAACCCTTGGATGTTAAGGTAGCGGCTGAACTTTTTAATATAAACTGGAAAGACGCCTATGACTATTTTATAGAATTAAAAGAAGAATATGAACAGGAAGGAAGAGGCCTGCAAATTAGGGAAACAAACAAGAACTTTCAATTTGTAACCAACGCCAATAATGTGGAATATATTGAAAGACTTTGTACGCCGGTAAAAGAAAAAAGGCTGACGCAACAGGCACTGGAAGTGCTGGCTATTATAGCCTATAAACAGCCTGTTACTAAAGGGGAGATAGAATCCATCAGAGGGATAAAATGCGACAGGGTAATTGAAGGACTGACTAAAAAGGAGCTCATCGTTGAAGTTGGAAGATCCAGCGGAATTGGAAGGCCGATATTATATGGAACAACGGATAGCTTTTTAAGGCATTTTGGTTTCACCACGATAAAAGAGCTTCCCGATATTGAAGATATTGCAGGAGCGATGAATTTGGATGATGCGGAAGAGATTGTTGAAACAGGACAGATAGCATTAGAGTTTTAAAACAAAATAAAAGCAGGCGGTTCACTCCGCCTGCTTTTATTTTGTTTTATTCGTCTTTATTCGTCTTTATTCGCCTTTATTCGATTTTGCTCGGCTTTTTTCCGCCTTGAATAACGGACGAATATATGTAAATAATTGTTTAAAGTTCGTGTTTAAAGTACAATAACGATATTTTTTCAAAATATATCCATAAATATTTATAAAAAACTTAACTATGCTAAAAGACCGTGATATAATTTATTTAAGTTATTAAAATCAAAGAAGGAGCTTAAAATGGTAAGAAGAGTATTTGTTGAAAAAAGGAAGGGGTTTGATGTCGAGGCCAAAGGACTTTTTGAAGATATAAAAAACAATCTTGACATTAGCGGGCTTAAAGATATAAGAGTCATAAACAGATATGATATTGAAGGATTGGATGAAGCCACTTATATAAATGCGAAGACAACTGTTTTTTCGGAACCGGCAATCGATATGGTTTATGATGAAAAATTACCCGAAAATATCGGAGTAAATGTATTTGCAACAGCCTACCTGCCTGGGCAATATGATCAGAGAGCAGATTCTGCGGCTCAGTGCATTAAACTAATTAATTCAAATGCTAATCCGACAGTGAAATTTGCAAGAATAATTGAAATAATCGGAAGAATATCTGAAGAAGAATTTAATTTGATAAAAAATTATTGCATTAATCCGGTGGATTCTGAACAGGTGAAAATGGAAAAACCGTTAAGTTTGAAAATGCAGATGATAATGCCGGGAGCCGTTGAAATTGTTAAAGGATTTATTAATTTTGATTACTCCAGACTCTTGGGTTACAAAAATGAAAATGGATTTGCAATGAGTGATGAAGATTTGTTTTTTGTAAAAGATTATTTTGAAAAACAGGAAAAAAGAGATCCAACAATTACAGAACTGAAGGTCATTGATACATACTGGTCGGATCATTGCAGACACACAACATTTCTGACAGAATTAAAGGACATAGAAATTGAAGCGGGAATTCATACAAAGTGTATCCAGGAAGCATTTGGCGAATATCTTGAAATGAGAAAAGCAGTGTACGCAGAAAAGGAATCGGATAGAGATATTACCCTGATGGATTTGGCCTGTATTGGAGCGAAGTACTTAAAGAAAAACGGGTTAGTGAATGATCTGGATGAATCAGATGAAATAAATGCCTGCAGCATCAAAACGAAGGCTGTTGTTAATGGAAGAGAAGAAGACTGGATTGTTATGTTTAAAAATGAAACGCATAATCATCCAACGGAAATTGAACCATTTGGAGGCGCAGCGACTTGCCTTGGCGGGGCAATCAGAGATCCTTTATCGGGGAGAGTTTACGTTTACCAGGCGATGAGAGTCACTGGGTCTGCCGATCCGAGAACACCTGTGAAGGATACAATCCCAGGCAAATTGCCTCAAAGTAAAATCACAAAAGGAGCTGCAGCTGGCTACAGCTCTTATGGAAATCAAATAGGACTTGCAACTGGTCAGGTTGCAGAAATATACCACCCTGGTTATGTGGCGAAACGGATGGAAGTGGGCGCAGTCATAGGTGCTGCCCCTGCGGCAAACATCAGAAGGGAAAATCCCCAGCCGGATGATGTGATAATTCTTGTTGGAGGAAGAACAGGGCGAGATGGCTGTGGCGGCGCGACGGGATCTTCAAAAGAGCATACGGAGGAATCCATTCTTAATTGCGGTGCCGAAGTTCAGAAAGGGAACCCTCCTGTAGAGAGAAACATACAAAGACTTTTCAGAAGAAATGAAACGACGAAGCTGATTAAAAAATGTAATGATTTTGGCGCAGGTGGAATATCTGTTGCAATAGGAGAATTGGCGGACAGCTTAGATGTAAATCTTGACCTGGTATTGAAAAAATATGAGGGACTTGACGGAACCGAACTTGCCATATCCGAGTCACAGGAAAGAATGGCAGTCGTTGTAGAAAGCAAGGATGCAGATCATTTTTTAGCTTTGGCGGAAAGTGAAAATCTTGAAGCAGTTACTGTTGCAAAGGTAACAAATACAGGCAGATTCAGAATGTTTTGGAAAGGGGAAATGATTCTGGATTTGAGCAGAGATTTTCTGAATACAAACGGGGTAAAACAACAGGCGAAAGTATTAATTAAAGACAGTCTCAATATTGAGACTGAGACTGAGACTGAGAATAAAGTTAATAAAAACCCGTTAGATTATCTGGATGATTTGAATTGCTGCTCTCAAAAGGGACTGATTGAAAAATTTGATAGTACGATTGGGGCGGGAACGGTAATCATGCCGCTAGGAGGCAGATTCCAGCTTTCACCTTCACTAGGAATGATCGCGAAGCTGCCCGTTACAGAAGGCGAAACAGATACCGCTACAATCATGACATATGGTTTTGATCCGCAGATATCCAGCATGAGCCCTTTTCATGGAGCTCTTTACGCAGTAATCGATTCGGTTACCAAGCAGGTTGCCATGGGAAGTGAGTTCGGCAGGGTTCGATTGACTTTTCAGGAATACTTTGAACGGTTAGGCGGTAATCCGGAAAGCTGGGGTCTGCCGTTTGCATCTTTGCTGGGCGCATTAAAGGTGCAAAAGGAGCTTGGAATACCGGCTATTGGCGGTAAAGACAGCATGTCAGGAACTTTTATGGATATTAATGTTCCGCCTACCTTGATTTCTTTTGCGGTGAGTGTTATAGAAGCGAAAAACGCAGTATCCAGTGAACTAAAACCTGACAAAAGCCATTTAATATATATGACAAATGCACGAGATGAAAATGGGGTTATAGATTTTAACCAATATAAAAGAAATATGTCTAAAATCAGTGAACTTATAAAAAAAGGAAAAATTCTTGCCACAAATACCATTGGGCAGGGAGGAATCTTTGTTTCTGCAGCAAAAATGGCACTGGGTAATAAAATAGGCGTAGCACTTTATAATTTGAATTATCATCAGCTTTGCGAGGCCGATTACGGGGCGTTAATTCTGCAGGTTTCCATCAAAGAGGATATAGAAAAAATATTCGAGGGTGCAAATTACAAAATAATTGGTGACACAACGGACGGAGAAAAAATCGATGTTGAATATGTAGGTTCAAATCAGAATGAAAATTCAAGTCATATTAAAAATTCCAATGAAAATTCCAACCAGAAGCATGATTTTGATAAGACAAAACTATCTATTAGTCTTGATGAAGCAATCAAAAGGATGTCAGAACCTCTCGAAAATATATTCCCGACCAGAACGGCAGACTTTAAGGAAAATCGAGACACCAAAAACGTTGAGACCTTTTCCTATGAAAAAAGAAATACGAGGGGACCGTTAGTCAGAATTGCAAAACCTCAAATATTAATTCCCGCTTTCCCCGGGACCAATTGCGAGATGGATTCCAAAAGGGCTTTTGTTAAAGCCGGTGGGAACCCGTTTATTCATATTATTAGAAACCTTTCTGAAAAACAGCTGATTGAGTCTATCGATGAATTGGAAAAGAGAATCCGAGAGAGCCAGATCATTATGATTCCGGGTGGATTCAGTGGCGGAGATGAACCAGACGGCTCTGCAAAGTTTATTACCGCGGTATTTAGGAATCCAAAAATTATGGAAGCGGTTAAAGATCTTCTTGAAAACAGAGATGGGCTGATGCTAGGTATTTGTAATGGTTTTCAGGCACTAATAAAATTAGGGCTTGTGCCATACGGGACAATCACTGAAGCGAACCAGGACAGTCCTACATTAACTTATAATAAAATCGGGAGACACATGTCTTGCCTGATCCAAACGAGAATTGCCTCCGTTAAATCCCCCTGGCTGGCAGGTGTTCAAGTTGGGGATATTCATACTTTGCCGGTTTCACATGGAGAAGGCAGATTTATTGGAAGTGAGAAACTGATCAGGAGTTTGGCAGAAAATGGACAAATTGCGACCCAGTATGTTGACTTTGATGGAAAACCTTCCATGGATATCAGTTTTAATCCAAATTACTCAGCTTATGCAATTGAAGGAATCACTTCAGAAGACGGACGAGTTTTCGGGAAAATGGGGCATTCGGAAAGAATTGGACAGAATCTTTATAAAAATGTACCTGGGCATTATGATCAGAAGATTTTTGAGTCCGGGGTAAATTATTTCAAATAGATAACTGGCCTGCAAGCCTGTAGCTGCAATGTAAGCAGCAGCAAAGTGCGCCAGCAGGCTCTAGCTGAGGAGGGGACATGAAAGTAGCAATTGTAATGGGCAGCAAATCGGATTACCCGGTGGTTGAAAGAGCGGAAAAAATCCTTAGTGATTTTGGCGTTGAGTTTGAAAGCAGAATCATTTCAGCACACAGAACGCCAGCAGTAGCAGAAAAATTTGCAACGAGTGCTGTTCCAAATGGCATAGAGGTACTTATAGCAGCTGCAGGGAAAGCAGCACATCTGGCGGGCGTGATGGCGGCCTTTACGCCAATTCCGGTCATTGGCATTCCAATCAAATCATCAACCTTAGATGGTCTTGATTCTCTTCTGTCTACAGTTCAGATGCCTAAGGGAATTCCGGTAGCGACGGTGGCTATTGACGGAGCTGAAAATGCGGCTTTGCTGGCTATACAGATTCTATCCCTGAAGTACCCAGAACTTCAGCTAAAAATGATTCAATATAAAGAAAAAATGGCACAGGAGATTATTGTAATTGATAACGAATTTCAGAAGGAGAAAAAAAGATGAATAAATTAGAAATGATCTATGAAGGTAAAGCAAAAAAAGTATTCAAAACGAACGATGAAAGCTTATTGATTGTTGATTACAAAGATGATGCTACAGCTTTTAACGGTCTGAAAAAGGGCCAGATTTCAGGGAAGGGTGCTGTAAATAATGTGATGGCGAATATAATATTTCAAATGCTTGAAAAAAAAGGGATCCCAACACATTTTGTAGAACAGCTTAGCGAAAGAGAAACACTTGTGAAGGCGGTAAAAATATTACCCCTGGAAGTAATAATCAGAAATGTGACTGCCGGGTCCTTCTCCAAACGATATGGTGTGGAAGAGGGCAGAGTTCTTGCAAGACCAATTCTTGAATTTTCTTATAAGAATGATGAATTAGGAGATCCGCTATTAAATGATGATCATATTTTAGCGCTGGAGCTTGCAACAGAAAAAGAACTTGCAGAAGTTAAAAAATACTCCTATCTGATAAACGACAGCCTAAAAGAGTTTTTCCTTGAAATAGGCCTGAAACTTGTTGATTTCAAGATAGAATTCGGGAAGCAGAAGGATGGCAAAATTATTCTTGCTGATGAGATTTCTCCTGACACCTGCAGACTTTGGGACGCTGTTACGGACAGAAAAATGGATAAGGACAGATTCAGAAGAGATCTTGGCGATGTGGAAGAAACCTACCAGGAAGTGCTTTCGAGAGTTCAAAAAAGGGGCAAATGATGGATAATAAACTAACCTACAAGGATGCCGGGGTGGACACAAAAGAAGGGGAAAGAGCCGTTCTGCTGATGAAGGAGCATGTTAAAAAAACCTTCAACAAAAATGTTCTGACTGGGCTTGGAAGTTTCGGAAGTCTTTTTAATCTGGAGCTTGAAGGAATAACAGAGCCTGTCCTTGTATCAGGGACAGATGGAGTTGGCACTAAGTTGAAAATAGCTTTCTTAACAGACATCCATGACACGGTTGGCCAGGATTGTGTTGCCATGTGCGTGAATGATATTCTTTGCCAAGGTGCAAAGCCGTTATTTTTTCTGGATTATATCGCCACAGGTAAAGTGAAGGCTGAAAAAGTAGCCGATATCGTGAAAGGTATTGCGGACGGCTGTGTGCTTGCAGAATGTGCCCTGATTGGTGGAGAAACAGCTGAAATGCCTGGCTTCTATCAGGATGGAGAATATGATATGGCTGGGTTTGCAGTTGGTATTGTTGACAGGAAGAAGATCATTGATGGCTCTAAAATTGCAAAAGATGACGTGATTATTGGTATCCCTTCAAGTGGAATCCACAGTAACGGGTACTCCCTGGTAAGAAAACTGTTTTTTGAAACACTGAATATGAAAGTATCTGATCAGGTGAGCCAGCTGGGAATGACTCTTGGCGAAGCCTTAATCACGACTACAAAAATTTATGCGAAGGTTTGCAATTCGGTGCTAAGCAAAAATCCGATAAATGGCATTGTCCATATAACAGGGGGAGGATTTTTCGAAAATATCCCGAGGATAATTCCGGAAGGGCTTGGGGTTGAAATCAGACTGGGAAGCTGGGAAGCTCCTCCAATATTTGAATATATAAAAAATGCAGGCAATATTGAAACGAGTGAAATGTTCGCGACCTTCAATATGGGCATCGGCATGATGATGATTGTAAATCCCGCTGATGTTGAAGACGTTAAGAATCAGATTAAGGCGGCAGGAGAAAATGCTTTTGAAATAGGCAGAATAACAGAGGGAAAGGGTGTAACTCTATGCTAAGAATTTCAGTGATGGTTTCTGGCGGCGGCTCAAATCTTCAGGCAATAATAGATGCCATAGATTGCGGACAGCTAAAGGACGCTGAAATAGTGCAGGTAATCTCCAGCACTCCATCGGCTTTTGCCTTACAAAGAGCTGCAAAACATAGAATTAGAGGGCTGGTCATTGGAAATAAAGAATTCCCGGACGAAGGGGAACGGAATCTTGCCATACTGAAAGCTTTGAAAAAAGAGGAAACCGATCTTGTAGTCCTTGCCGGTTACATGAACATCCTGGCACCTGAACTGGTCAAAGAATTCAAAGGAAGAATAATTAATATACATCCTTCTTTAATTCCAAAATTTTGCGGTGGAGGCTTCTATGGGTTAAAAGTCCATGAAGCTGTGATTAACGCAGGAGAAAAAGAAAGTGGTGCTACCGTTCATTACGTTGACGAAGGAATTGACACGGGAGAGATAATAATTCAAGAAAAAGTGGCCGTTAAGCCAGGCGATGATCCTGAAATTCTGGCAGCGAGAGTTCTTGAAATTGAACATAAAATATTACCGAAAGCCATACTGATATGGCAAAGAAAAGGAGAAGAGTAGTGGGTGGATTATTTGGCATTACGTCAAAGAATGATTGCGTAATGGATTTGTTTTTCGGAACAGATTATCATTCTCATTTGGGGACAAAACGCGGAGGCATGTGTGTTTATGGGAAAGATGGCTTTGAGAGAGCTATTCACAGCATTGAAAATGCGCCGTTTAGAACAAAGTTTGAGAAAGAGATACTGGTTATGGCAGGGAATTCCGGAATTGGGTGCATCAGTGATGGAGAACCGCAACCTTTAACCGTATTCAGCAGACAAGGCGATTATTCTGTCGGAACGGTTGGAAGAATCAATAACAAGCAGGAACTTGTTGATGAATTAATTGGTAAAGGTTGCCATCAGTTTATGACGATGAGCAGTGGCGCGATTAACAATACGGAGCTTGTGGCTGCCTTGATTTCAACAAAAAGTACAATTGTAGAAGGAATTAAATATGCTCAGGATAAGATTGAAGGTTCTGTCACTCTGCTGATTCTTACAAAAGAAGGCATTTATGCGGCCAGAGATAAATTCGGGAGAACACCATTGATTATAGGGAAGAAAAAAGGAGCCTACTGCGTGGCTTCAGAATCCTTTGCGTTTATTAATATTGGTTATAAAACGGAGAAAGAACTTGGGCCTTCTGAAATAGTTCTGATTACATCAGAAACAATGGTCACTTTAGCAGAACCAACAGAAAAAATGAAAATATGTACGTTTTTATGGACATATTATGGGTATCCTACATCAACATACGAAGGCCTGAATGTGGAACAAATGAGATATCGCAGCGGAGCCAGCATAGCTAAGAAAGATAAGGATTTGAAGGTTGACTACGTTTCAGGTGTGCCAGACAGCGGAACGGCTCATGCTCTTGGCTATGCTAATAAATCGGGGATTCCTTATGCAAGGCCACTAATTAAATATACACCTACCTGGCCAAGAAGCTTCATGCCCCAGAATCAAAAGGCTAGAGCCTTAATTGCTAAAATGAAGCTGATCCCAGTACATGAAATAATAAAAGACAAAAAATTTGTATTGATAGATGATTCAATTGTAAGAGGAACTCAGCTTTCTGACACAGTAAAATACCTTTGTGAAAATGGAGCGAAGGAAATCCATGTAAGACCGGCATGCCCTCCAATTATGTTTGGCTGTAAATATCTTAATTTTTCGAGAAGCGTCAGCGAGATGGATTTGATTACACGAAGGGTTATTTTTCAGCTTGAAGGTGGAAATCCAAGCGATGAAGTATTGGCTGAATATGTGGACAGTAAAAGCGAAAAATATGCGGAAATGATCGAAAGGATAAAGCAATTACTTCATTTTGACAGCTTAAGATATCATGATCTTCAGGACACGCTGGACTCTGTGGGTCTGGACAAATGTAAACTGTGCACCTATTGCTGGGATGGAAAGGAATAAAGATGAGAGCATTAATCAGTGTTTCTGATAAAAGCGGAATAATGGACTTTGCAAAAGAACTTAAGAAATTAGGAATAGAGATTATTTCCACGGGAGGAACTCATAAAATTCTCGAGGAAAATGGCGTGAAGGTGACGGGTATTTCTGATGTGACCGGATTCCCTGAATGCCTGGATGGCAGAGTCAAAACTCTTCATCCGGCTGTTCATGGTGGAATTCTTGCCAGAAGAGATAAAGAAGAGCATATGAAACAAATTAAGGCTTTAGGCATTGAAACAATTGATATAGTGGCAATCAATCTTTATCCTTTCAAGGAAACAATAATGAAACCAGATGTTACACTGGAGGATGCGATAGAAAATATTGATATCGGTGGTCCTGCAATGCTAAGGTCGGCTGCCAAGAATCATAAAGATGTTGTGGTAATATGTGATCCTACAGACTACGAAACTGTCATACAAGAGTTAAAACAAACAAAAAAAGTGTCTTACGAGACAAAATACAAATTGGCATTAAAGGTTTTTGAACATACGGCGGCCTATGATGCGATGATTGCGGATTACCTGAGAAAGCAGTGCACTTCAGATGGGGCTGAGACGCACCAGGCTGAGATGCACCAGGCTGAGATGCACCAGACTGAGGCGCACCAAAAGATGGAGTTCCCAGAAAATCTGACATTTACATATGAAAAGATACAGGATCTTCGTTATGGTGAAAATCCCCACCAGAAAGCTTATTATTACAAGGAGATTATGCCTGCCGCCGGCTCTCTGACCAGGGCTGTCCAGCTGCATGGAAAAGAACTTTCCTTTAATAATATTAACGATGCAAACGGAGCGATTGAAACACTTAAGGAATTTGGTGAGCCTGCGGTAGTGGCGGTAAAACATGCAAACCCTTGTGGTGTGGGCGTTGGAGAGAATATCTGTGAAGCCTATCTGAAGGCGTATAAAGCGGATCAAATTTCAATATTTGGAGGAATAATCGCAGCAAACAGGACCATAGATGCCAGTACTGCATTGGAAGTCAGTAAAATATTTGTTGAGATTGTCATCGCGCCTGATTTCACTGAAGAGGCGCTGGCGATTCTTATGAAAAAACAAAATATAAGACTGATGAAACTCGAAAATATAAGCGAAAAAACACCTGCTTCAACATTCGACATTAAAAAAATCAGTGGGGGAATCCTGGTTCAGGAAATTGATAGTGATATTTTTGATGAAGCCAATGTAATGGTTGTTACAAAGAAAAAACCGTCCTTGGAAGAGATGGAGCAGCTTAAATTTGCCATGAAAGTAGTTAAACATATTAAATCGAATGGAATAGTAATCGCAAAAGATGGCAGAACATTAGGGATTGGTCCTGGTCAGGTCAACAGGATTTGGGCAGTAGAAAATGCGATAAGACAGGCAACGGGGGATTTGAAGGGTGCAGTCCTTGCATCAGACGCTTTCTTCCCGTTTGATGATTGTGTGACAGCCGCTGCAAATGCTGGAATTTCAGCTATTATTCAGCCAGGTGGATCGATGAACGATGGAGATTCCATAAAGAAAGCAGATGAGCTTGGAATTGCAATGGTATTCACAGGCATGCGGCACTTCAAACATTAAAACTGGAAAGGAATCAAAAATGAGAGTATTAATTGTTGGTTCGGGTGGCCGTGAACACGCGATTGTTTGGAAATTATCAAAAAACCCTAAAATAGAAAAATTGTATTGTGCACCTGGAAACGCTGGTATTGCTGAACTGGCAGAATGCGTCGACATTCAAGGGGAAAATATTGATAGCATATGTCAGTTTGCAGTTGCCAACAAAATAGATTTAGCAGTAATAGGACCAGAGGTTCCGCTTTCTCTAGGTATAGTTGATGCGTTAGAAGATAATGGGATTCGGACTTTTGGACCAAACAGAAAATGTGCACAGTTGGAAGCCAGCAAAGCCTTCACCAAGAAATTTTTAGAAAGACATGGGATTCCAACAGCCAGATATAAAGAATTCACTGACAGGAAAGAGCTTGAAGATGCCATCGGAATTTTCGGATACCCTATGGTAATAAAAGCAGATGGACTGGCCGCAGGGAAAGGCGTAATTATTGCAGAAACAAAAGAAGCGGCTGAAAAGGCCATCGGCGAAATAATGGGGGACAAAGTCTTTGGCGTGGCAGGCGATAAAATTGTTGTTGAGGAATTTTTGACCGGTATTGAAGCCTCAATGCTTTGCTTTGTTGATGAAAATACAATTGTACCAATGGAATCGGCTCAGGATTATAAAAGAATATTTGATGGCGACAACGGCCCGAATACAGGTGGCATGGGAACTTATTCGCCAAGTTTGATATTCAACGCAGGGTTGCAGGAAAAGATAAACAGCCAGATTCTTTTACCTGCCCTGAAAGGTTTTCAAAAGGATGGATTGAATTTTAAAGGAGTACTTTTTGTAGGACTGATGATCAAGGATGGAGACCCAAAGGTGATAGAATTTAATAACCGGTTTGGGGATCCTGAAACACAGGTTATTCTGGTTAGGCTTGAAACAGATCTTCTTGATATTTTTGAGGCAGTTACGAATAACCGTTTATCTGAAATAACCTTGAAATGGTCTGAGAAAAAAGCCGTTTGTGTCGTAATGGCCGCCGGCGGATACCCTGGGCATTACGAAAAAGGCGATAAAATTTGTGGTTTAGAAAGGGTGGACAATGAAGTTACTGTTTTTCACGCAGGTACAGTGATGAAAACTTCAAACCGGACAGGTGCTGCCAATGACTTTTATATGGCAACAAATGGAGGCCGTGTTCTGGGAATAACCGCGCTTGGAGATACACATGAAGACGCCAGGACGAAGGCTTACGAGAATGTGAAAAGGATAACTTTTAAAGGTGCACAATATCGAAGAGATATAGGATTGATATAGGTGACAGGATGATAATCGGAACCATGGAAAATAGCACTTGAATATGCTGATTTCCGTTTGGCTTTTGGGGTGCAGTTTATAATAATGTTGAATAAGGTTGAATAAAAATACAAATTTAATAAAAAACATTGACTTCTTTAGTTTAATGCGTTATCATAATAAAGTAATAAAGAATAAGGCGGTAATCATGTTATGGAGGAAGACAATATGAAGAATCCTGTTCGAGGTGACAGTAGAAATATTAAATTTGATAAAGAAGAAAATAAGAAAATTGAAAAGATTGCAGATGCTCCTAAGTGGAATGAAGATTTACAGAAAATTGTAGTTGGATACCACTAAATATAATTAAATAATTAACGTAAAAATTGCCAAATGGGGAGACCCGCTTTGGCGATTTTTATTTTGCACTTTAAATCCACGGTTGTAACTCTGAATTTCCAGAGAAACCTTGATGTTTTGTTTTATTTGTAATACAATATAATGCATATATATATATATTATTAAATGTAAAACATAAAAATACATAATAGCGTAAATGGTATAAATAGTGTAAATGGTATAAATCGTGTAAATAGTATAAATCGTGTAAATGGTATAAATCGTGTAAATAGTATGAATCGTGTAAATAGAGGAATGAGGAACTAATAATGAGACTGAACAAGTATATTGCCCAAGCAGGAGTTGCCAGCAGGAGAAAAGCCGATGAACTGATTGCGAACGGGAATGTGAAGATAAACGGTAATACTGTAAGAGAAATGGGTGTTGATGTGGCAGAAGAAGATTCTGTTGAAGTGAATGGAAAAAGTATAAAGGCGGCCACCAAATTTGTTTATATTATGCTAAATAAACCAAAAGGATATATTACATCACTGGATGATGAAAAAAACAGACCTATCATAAGTGAGCTTATTTCCGATATTGAAGAGAGACTTTTCCCGATTGGCAGGCTGGATTTTAATACCTCCGGTATGCTTCTAATGACGAATGACGGAGATCTTGCCTATAGACTGACACATCCTAAACATCAAATATACAAGACTTATCGTGCAAGAGTTTCGGGGTATTTATCAATTGAAAAAGTCGCTCACCTGACAAAAGGTATTGATATTGGCGGATTTGTAACTTCAAAGGCCAAAGTTGAGGTTATTAAACAAGGGGAAAGATCTGCCATCGTCGAAATACAGATATACGAGGGTAAAAACAGGCAAATCAGAAAAATGTTTGCAGCGGTGGGAAACAAGGTTGTGGATTTGGAAAGAATTGCAATTGGAGATTTGCATTTATCACACCTGAGAGAAGGTCATTACAGAAAGTTGTCCCCAAAAGAAATAGAATATCTGAAAAACTGCTAAAGAAAGCCAATTAAATAAGAACCTGACAGAGGGCGACAGGAAAAAATAACGAGCATACGAAAATGTGTTTTACACATCAAACGTATGCTCGTTTTAGTTTGAATACAAAACTTATCCACAGGCTCAATCCAAACAAACCCACCAACTGCAAGGGTTATTTTTTTCACAAACCCAATAAACGCCCATATAAGCAGCCTAGAGCGGGCTTGCTTTTTATTAAATTTGGCAAGCCCACTCTAGACTGCTTATAATGGGCTTACTTTCTTTTGGATTCTTTTGGAGTGACACAAATGCCCTTTGCTCTGCAAACAACGATGGGCTCCTCTAAAAAGTCTCCAGCTGATGGACTGACGTCTGCTCTGGCTGCTATGACTTTCTTTGCAACAAATTCCATTATTCTTGATGTGTTGCCTACTTTAGTAATTTCTCCGTATGCTTCGATGTAGTCTCCAGCGTATACAGGTGCCAGGAACTCAACTTCATCATATCTTAAGAAAAGGCCTTCGTCGCCATCTGTCTTGATTAGCATCTCTGTTGCAACATCTCCAAAAAGATGAACCATATGAGCGCCGTCTATTAAACTGCCGCCGTAATGCGCGTCCTTGTGTGACATTCTTAAACGAATTGTTGATGTAATTTTTTCCATTGTTTTAATCTCCTTTGTATGTTTAATTGTAGATTTAATTTTAGGATTTACTATATACATTATACACCTATACAAATATTATTTGCAATTCTTATGCCAATGGGTTATTATGAAAATGTAATGGTAGTGAACCGTTTTCGTTTCGAGTTAATAGAAGGAGACCCGGGAATGTTTAAAAAATATGGTACAGACAGAGTTCTGGAACCTAAGTCTGTATTACCTACTTCCGCCTGGCGGGTAGACAATTCCAGAGAAATAAATCCAAATGAAATTAGGGTGGCAATTAGAAGAATTCATTTAGAACCTACAAGCTTTAAACAAATTTGTTTGGAAGCAGGGAATAATGAAGAAAAAATCAGACAAAAGATAATGGATATTGTCATTAGGAGAGGGAAACTGCATAACCCCATAACGGATACGGGCGGCCTTTTTTATGGCATAGTTGAAAAAATAGGTTCGGAGTATACAAATGCAAAAGGGCTGAAGGTAGGGGATGCGGTCATCTGCAATGCATCCTTAACAGGAATCCCTATATATTTAAGCAAGGTGACAAAACTCTATCCGGCATATACCCAGATAGAGGCAGAAGGGTACGCCATCGTTTTTGAAGATGTGCCTTTGATAAAAAAGCCGGACGATGTACCGGTTGATCTTCTGCTTTTCGCATTTAACGAGTCAGGGACACTTTACAGGGTGAGCAAAGAGTCGTTGGGCAAAAAA
>Ga0209386_1000209_pt1 | contig 30257 bp, 27 predicted proteins | sample NGEPertwo_FD_184510 | JGI IMG/M metagenome (GOLD analysis project Ga0209386, IMG submission 184510) | Arctic peat soil microbial communities from the Barrow Environmental Observatory site, Barrow, Alaska, USA - NGEE Permafrost154B-two... | ecosystem: Environmental > Terrestrial > Soil > Wetlands...
AGGAATAGATAATTAACTGCATGGGAAATCCTGCATCAACAGGGTTTCCCTTTTTATAAAAGCTAATTTTAGTACCTTATTAATCGCTATAATACGCGTTTTTAGAATGTCCTTAAACGTATACCTTAACGAATAAACTGTCATCTTATAATTTCAAATCAAAAATTTCGGGGGTTTAGGCTTACAACCCCTAGTAGGCAATGTTCAACTGAGATATTTCGAGGCGGGGTAGCAGCGCTTTTGCTATCGCGTAGTGCGGTGCCAACGTCGCACGCTTCTGGCGCTCCGCGACCATCATTTTATGCCCGAAGTTTCTGGCATCTTGTTTGATGGCCGCCAGCTCAGACAACGTGTCATCCCGTATCAGGAGTTTTTGTAGTGCAGCGCGCGCGGTGTCGTCCAATGCCTCTTCGACCCGCTGTTCCAGACGTTTGCGTTCGGCGGAAAGCGCATCCCTGATGATGGTCTGCAGCGTGGTGTAGCCAGGCCGCACGATGCGTTGACTGATCAGAAATGCCATTAACTCGGTCAAGAGGAATGCTGGCGTTACATCCGCTCTGGTCAGAAGCGTCGCTTGATTGATCAGCGTAGGCAAATCCTCGTCAGACCAGAGCCGATAGCCGAATAAAGAGGCAATTTCTTTGCGCTGTGCATAGTATTCCTTGGCGGGCAACGGCTGTATAGTTTGCGTCTGTCCAGGAAAATACCGCTGCAGAAGGAAAGCAATATCCTCTGGCGGCACATCTTGTAGAGAAAAACGAAAGAACGCCTGCTTGGCCTTAAAGTAGCCCGTCTGCAGCAGACAATAGATTCGCGCCAAAAGACCGTCACGTCGCAACGCCAGATCACGTTCAGCGTTGGTCATGGCAAAAAACTCGATGCGCTGGAAGTCGTCGAAATCAGGCAGGCCATAGAGCGCGAGCTTCTCGGCCTCGGAGAGAATAGTCAGTCGCTGACTGCGGTCACCACGCATCGAAAGATCCTCCTGAAAATGAGGTTGGCGACTCCAACGCTGTTGGAGTCTAGCCACTATTGGTTATGGTTTATGATACACTGATCGGGACCTGTCAAGTTACATATTGGCTATTTGTGCCCATCCCGGTAAAACAGTCAATTAGATCAACTAACTCCCAAACATGATTCATGAATACCTCCCCAATGTGATAAATGCCGATATCTTTTATTGGCGTACATTTGACTTTCTGCCAGGAGATCGTGGTTGGTTGGGATTATTTGATTGATCTCTTTTGACTGAGCGGCGTAGTGTTTTAACGGAAACCTTAAATTGATTTGCTATATCGCCCAGAGGGATGGTTACATCTTCAATAAGTACCTTGGCTAGTTTTACATCGTCTGAAGTCATTTTGGGTTTTCGCCCACCAAGACGTCCCCTTGCCCTAGCAGCTGCGAGTCCAGCCATAGTCCGCTCTCTTATGATATTGCGTTCAAATTCGGCAAGTGCAGCGAACATCTGGAAAATGAGTTTTCCTTGAGGTGTCGTTGTATCAAAAGATTGATCTAGACATTTAAACCCTTTTCCTTCGGAACTCAAAAGGTTTATGGTGCGCACCAAATCTTCAAGTGAACGCCCTAAACGGTCGAGTTTCCACACAATAAGAACGTCACCTGAACGCATATATTCAAGAGCTTTTTGTAATCCTGGACGTTCCGCTTTGGTGCCACTGGCATTCGTTTTTCCGAGACCATCAAGTTTTTCTTTGGCTTTTCGAATAGGCAATTACTAAACATTCACTAGTTCTCTCCGTTATACCCGGTGAGGAGCACTTGGTTATCGCGCCCTGACCTCACAATCGGAGGTGTCGATTGGCATTGAGGTATACTAGATAGCATGTCTGGATCAATTCCGCCGGTTTGTGCTTACAACCCCTATTTATTTACAATTGTCTCCTTACCTTTGATTGAGTCGTTCCAGACTTTCAAAAGGAACAACAATACCACACCCTTTCTTCTGTTTCATAGACCCAATATTGAATAGTTATTCCACTTTAATTTCCTTCGGTGCTGCCGTCGTTTGCTAACGCAAACTCCGCCAGACTCTAGCTATCAGACAGGAAAAAGAAGAAACTATCAAGAATCATTTTTAAAAAACTTGTCCACTAGAGCAACAAACAAGCGTTCCCCCAAGGCAGAGGACACGCCCTCTAAAGGTGATATGGCGGTATGCCCTATTGGAAGCCCCGTGAAAGATAGTCCCTCTGCGCCGACAGCTGCCTCTAAATAAGAATCAGAGCTAATTGCTTCTAAATAGGTCAGAGAAAGACTATAGGATGATTGAGCAAAGCGACCACGGCCAGTATTTGCCTCTATAACCCCCTCTTCTCTTAACTGCGCTAAGATAAGTTTTAGCGTTCGGTAAGACAAGCCTAGACGGGCCGCCCAAGCTTTCTGTGACTCTGTAATAACTCCGCACGACAGAAAATCAGCGATAACATCCTCGCGCACCTCAAATAAATGGTCCCGACTTCTGCGATCACGTTTTTTAGGCAAGTGATAATAGCCCTTAATACGGGCAGAAAGGCCTGTAAGCGCTTCTATAACATAAGGAGAAGCATGATGTTCTCCCGTTAAAACAGACCTTAATATTTTTTCAACTTGAAGATCCGGCAATGGAGTTTCAAGAGCCTGGTTCCACTCAACTAATTTAGTTCTTATTTCACTAATAGGGATACCAGCATCCCATAGACACAAGCCGAGTCCATAACACCACTCATCACGGCTTCCTTTAAAAACTTAACAGTGGGCTTATTCAAGATTGACCTATGCTTCCGTTTTTTAACATTAAAGTTATATATTTTAATATTTGTAAGTAATATATAGCCGTGGACAGTATACTTTGTATATACTGATAATATCAATTCTTTGTGATTTATGCTCATTAGACAATTATTTTAACGGAAATTTAGAATTTTACCACTGACCTCGGTAAGCGTCAATTGGCACCTTATCCCGAATTCAGGATAAGGTGCCAATTGACGCTTACTTTCTAACGATTCTCACAAAGATAAGGTGCTATTGCTTTTTGAGGTGACACCAATATTTTCGACAAACACACGCATTATCAAATAATTTCTGAAATTTCTTGCATTATTTGTATATTCTCAGCAAAACTCTGGATGGTAGCGGTGATTTCTTGGGTGGCTGCGGCCTGTGTATTTGCGACATCCGTTAATTCTTCAACCTTTTTCATTAGGCCATTGACTTTGTCATTAATTGCAGAAATTAGTTCTTTAGTATCTTTAACTGAATTTGAACTATTCTCAGCCATTTTTCTTATTTCATCCGCGACAACTGCAAAACCCCTTCCTACTTCCCCAGCCCTTGCGGCCTCTATTGCAGCATTTAATCCCAATAGTCTCGAATTTTTGGCAACGCTATTAACAAAATCCAAAATGCCATTGGTTTTCTCAATCAGTTTCAGAATTTCTTGAGTTTGATCTAAGACCTCAGATACGTTACCAGATAGCATCATTGCTGAGGAGGCTAACTCTTCAGTTGTAGCAGAAATTTGCTCAGATGAAACTGAAATATTTCCAGCTGTTTCTTGTAGCGCGGTCTGACTTTTCAAGCTTAGCATTATTGTTATAGTTCCAATGATACTATTTTCATGATTTTTAATAGGCAAAGTTGTGGATTTAAAAGCTACTCCATAAATTTCTTTTGGGATTATGCTCGTTTTTATTGCACCCGTTTGTAATACAATAGGAATATTTCCGTTTGTAGGAATAGGTTTTTCTAACATATCAGACTGTTTTACAACGGCCTCTGAACCCAAAAAATAGTTTTTGATAATTTTTGTATCAGTTACTAATATAGTGTTTTCTAAGGATATTCCTTTATGAAATAACAATGCGACTTCTCCAATAATTTTAAATAGCTCATTTTCACTTAAGTTATTTGATTCTACGGTTTCCTTCATAGATTCTGCCTACTTCCAAAGTTCAGTTTAAAAGAATTCGACCTGTGCGGTTGAAATTTCTTATAATTCCCTATAGGTAAAGGTCCTGGCTAACTTAACAAAGTCAGCCTTAGGCTCTTTACCTACTAGGGTCAGTTTTTAATGGGAAGAAACAAGATGACTCTTGGCGAATAGAGCCGTCTTCAATAATGTTTTTTCCATTTTATCCGTTCTACAATCATCTCCACGGGAGACAAATATGGGAGGACTAGCATAAGTGGCCTTTAAGGAATCTTCGGGGTTTTAATTTCTTTTACTTTGTCTTCAACCCAAAAACGCCCCCGTCTCTCGGACGTCATACCCACCAAGCGCAAGTACATCCTCTTGAAATGCTTTGCTTTGGATGACCGAAATCATGACTTTCATGCGGGGCTCCTCAAGATATTTTCGTGGAATTGCCAAATCATACCGTTCTTCACCCACTAACACATAATCCAGCCCTAGAGCTTCAGCAGCGCTTTGAATACCGAGTCCTACATCAGCGGATCCCGAGGCAACTGCGACGGCAACCGCTAAGTGGGTAAATTCCTCCCGGTCATACCCCAATATTTGTTCTTTGGTTAGGCCCTGCTTCTGAAGTAGATAATCGAAAAGCACCCTCGTACCGGACCCGCCCTGACGATTGATAAAACGAATGCCTGGCTTGATTAGATCTTCTAGCGTCTTAATGTTCAGCGGGTTTCCTTTGGGCACTATAAGAACTTGATTTCTATAAACCAAATTCAGCAAGGCGATTTCTCTGCCCGGTAAAAATCGTTGCAAATATGAGTGATTGTACTCCCCTGTCTCTGGATCGAGCAAGTGAATCCCCGCAAAATGAGCTTCCCCTTTGCGTAGTGACAGAATTCCAGCTAGGCTCCCTACATGAGCTGAGGCAATGCCCCCCTGCCCACCCCTTGCCTTCATATGGCTACTTAAAACATCCAACGTCAGGTCATGGGACCCTATACATACGAGCGTTTCTTCTAACTCCGAAACAGGCCGTAAAAGCTCCAAGGGTACCGTTTCTCCCTCATGAAACCCTTCCTGTAAGCGAGGAACCCGCAGCATTCCATCTGCTCGCACCAAACTCATCGTCACACCTGCGCCCCTATTCAAAGGTGCAGCAACCCAGCGCCCTCCAACTCTTCCTACTTTAACCCGCACAAACTCTTCACTCCCTAACGAGGAAAAGACTTTTTTGCTGATAACGGCTTCAAGGGTAGCCTGTGAATCTTTACTTAAACCTTGCAAATGCTTGACCCAAGGCTGTAAGAACAAATGAGCCGTTAAATAGGCGGATACTGGGTAACCGGGAATGCCAAACGTGGGCTTTCCTTGAATTTCTCCTAGGACCACTGGTTTCCCCGGCTTAATGGCCACTCCGTGAAGATAAAGTGCCCCAAATTTCTTAACCATTTGAGATGTATAGTCATCCCTTCCTTGTGAGGAGCCTGCGATAATGACCAGAATATCCTGAGACTCCGCCATCCTGAGAATTGCTTCTTCTAATCGCTCAGGTTGATCCGGTATTATGGGCCAAATCGTTGCAGATCCACCCCATTCCTCCACTAAGGACGCAAGGACTGTGGAATTAGTATCTGCAATGTCTCCCACCTGAAGAGTCGCCTCCGGTGGTCTGATTTCATCGCCTGTTGGCATGATTCCCACCCGCGGCTTAGACCGAACTTCTATCGCCAAAACCCCTGCCGCCAATAGCGCTCCCTGATCTTGGGGGCGAATGCGATGATGAATGGGGAGAAGCACTTCCCCTTCTACAATATCCTCCCCTACGGGTCGAACATGATTCCACGGTACGACCGGTGCCTGTAGTAAGATTCCGCCCTCACCCAATTCCAAGACGTCTTCTAGCATGACAACGGCATCCATACCCTCAGGCATGGGGTCCCCGGTATCGACTTGAATCGCTTGAACCCCGAGTTCTAACCAACGAGGCTGTCGCTCTGTAATCCCGTGAGTATCTTTCGCTCGAAGGGCATATCCATCCATCGCCGAAGCGGTGAAATGGGGTGAACTTCTTTTGGCCCGAATAATTGTCCCTGTAATTCTATGGAGCGATAACCGTACATCCACAAACTCATTTTTTGGAAAACAACGCCCAGCAAGCTTGTCCATCATCAAAGCCAGTCCTTCTTGCCAAGCCGTGCTTTCAAGATATATTTGGCGTTCCACGTTCTTTTACCTCCCCATTCTAAGCAATTTTATAGCTATCTCAAGACCTGAAAAAAAACCTCTTTTCCTGCTTCTATGCCCTCAGTATCTAATGGGATCCGCACTATAGCATCTGCCAAGACCATCGTCCGAATTAATCCGGATTTCCCTCGAATCGGTTCAAGCAGCCAGCCTTCTTCGCCCTGTATAAGGTGTATACGCACAAACTCCTCTCGACCACTTCCGGAATATAAGTTCTGGGTTAACTTACCTTTGGGAAGAGGATCAACTGAGGGATGTAACACAGATCCGTCCAACCACGGGCGGACGATGGCGTCAAAAACGACCATCGCAGAGGCAGGGTGTCCAGGAAGCCCAAAGATCAGTTTACCCTCCACGACCCCACCAATTGTAGGCTTGCCAGGTTTAAGCGCTAGACCATGAAAAAGTAGCCCAGGCTTTCCTAGCTCGCCAATTATCTGAGCGGACAGATCACGTGACCCTACAGAGCTTCCACCGGAGAGTAAAATTATGTCATTTTCCTTTAACATCCGTGTAAGTATTGCGCGGAGTTCTTCAAGGTCATCTTTCACAATGCCATAGTGATGGGCTACAGCACCACTTGCCAGGGCCTGTCCAAGCAGAGTATAGCCATTAATGTCCCTTGACTGACCCGGTAGTGGTTCTTGATCCGGAGGAATAATTTCATCGCCTGTCGAAAGAATACCAATGCGAAAGCGGGGCAATGCCGGAACCTCTATTAATCCAAGCGATGCTAAGAACCCCATTTCTTGAGCCCTAATACGTGTAAATTGAGTAAGAATCACTTCCCCGACGGTTGAATCTTCCCCAATCTCTATTAGATTTTCCCCGGGTGCAACAGCCTTAGTGACACCATAGAGTTCCTCTCCAAAGTGTTCGAGATGTTCAATCATTACGACAGCATCCGCTCCCACAGGGAGCATTCCCCCTGTGGGCATTAGTATTCCTGATCCCTTCCCCAACGTTTCCAGCGGAGCCTCACCCATCCGTACTTCACCATAACATTTTACCAGTGCAGGCATACTTTCACTGGCTCCAAATGTATCGGAAGCCTGAACAGCCATTCCATCCATGGTGGATTTCCGGAAATGGGGTATAGCACAGGTTGCAGGGATATCTTGACAAAGAATACGTCCCAGTGAATCAGCCAAGGGTATCGTTTCTACGCGCTGATAAAATGGGAGAACATAGGGTTTCAATGAATTGATCGCCTCAGTCAATGTTTTGACTTTGAATAATTCACTACTGTCTCCCATGTTTCATCACTCCTTTCGTATTAATCTTGGGGGGTAGTCGGTTAGTGCCAGTTAATTTAAAAAATGTATAATTATACATTGATAACTCATGCTACCGAGACTGTCTTACAGGCCGGACAAATAAATCCTTCAGGCCAACGCAACCGTACCAAAAAGGCCGCGCACGCAGCATTATCGGGAAACAATTCCACAAACTCCCTATATGTGTTTGGGTAGGCACGTCCTGATACTAATGGTAGCGCCACAGTTACCTCCACTATGCGAGAAATTCATCCTTATGCATAATTATAATACAACTGGCACTAACCGACTACCCCGTTTAATCTTTATATTTAATGGATTCCCAATCGCAAAAACTAACGGTCATTCCCATTAGTAACAGACCCGTTCCAACACGACACGCGTGGGCATCGAGTCAAGTGCGTCACACACTAGATCTACGTTTTGTAACAACTCAGGAGCCTTCTCTTCCTCAAACCAGCCCCTAAACGCCCCCGACTTGTACCTCAGAATTCACACTTTTCATTCTATCACGGGCTCCTTCCACTTTTCACTGCCCTATTATATCAGAGATAAGGAGAGATTAAGTGTTTCACTAATTCAAGGCATGAAGGATAGGTGGATTAATGTAATTTATCACCGAGCTCTGAGCACTTATGGCCCTCCTTGCTGTTTCTGTTGGAGTAGGGTTAAACCTAAGGTTGCTCCATAAGCTAGTAAGCACAAGATGATACTTAAGGCAATAGCGATGTCGAAGTTACCCTTGGAAACTTCCAGAACCGTCGCCGTTGTAAGAACACGAGTTTGCCCCTGAATATTTCCTCCTACCGCCATAGATGCCCCGATCTCTGAAACGATTGCGCCGAAGCCAGCAATAATTGCTGCAAAGAGTGAAAAACGGACTTCTTTAAGAAGCAACCAGGTATACTGGAAGCGAGTAGCACCCAGTGCCCGTATTTGGAGCCTAAGTTTTGGGTCTGTTTGTTGAAGAGCAGCACAGGTTAGGGCGGCAATAATGGGTGAGGCAATGATCGCCTGAGCAATGATAATGGCTGTTGGGGTATACATAATATTTAAGAATCCCAAAGGTCCGGAGCGCCAAAGAAAAATTGACACCCAAAGGCCTACGACCACAGGGGGTAATCCCATCCCTGTATTAACAATACTTAAGACGAAGCGTCGTCCTGGAAAGGGTTTGAGTGCCAAGAGTGTACCGAACGGGACCCCGATAAGCAAGCTTATTAACGTTCCAGTTCCAGATATTTCAAGGGTGAGAAGGGTTATACCCATTACCTCGGGATCCCCAGTTATAAGGAGGTGAAGGGCGGCTAGGACTCCTTGCCAGATCATTACCATATGATTAATTTCCCTTTCGGTGCAGGATAAACTTGTTTTCCAAGTGTGAAGCTCAAACATTGGAATGAGAACATGGAGGCTCGGACTTTGCACTTCGAGCCTCCACTCAGTAAGTGAGTTATTAATTAAGGAAGTACTTATTTAAGATCCTCCATTTTTTTACCTGCGTCCGCAAAGAAGAGAGCTTGACCATATTTCTCTTTGCCAAAAGATCCTATGAGTTTTTGGGTATCCGAATTAATCATAAAGTCGACGAAGGCTTTGGCTCCCTCAACATTGACTTTAGGAAACTTCTCGGGGTTCACCTGCATGACATGATAAATGTTCAGAAGGGAAGTTCCCCCTTCCAGGAGTATATCAAGCTTTAGGTTTTTCTTCGTAGCCAAATAAGTTGCGCGGTCTGTGAGGGTATACCCAGCTTTTTCCGAGGCTATTGTGAGTGTTTGTCCCATGCCTTGACCGGTCGATTGATATTTAGTTCCAATAGGAGTAATTTTGGCCGTTTTCCATAATGCTTTTTCCATTTTATCTGTTCCAGAATCGTCCCCACGGGAGACAAATATAGAAGGACTAGCATAAATGGCCTTTAAGGCTTCTACTGCAGTTTTGGTCTGTTTTACTTTGGCGGGATCCGTTGAGGGCCCAACGATTATGAAATCATTAAAAACCCTTACTTGCACAGTGGATATAATTCAAGTCTCAACACCTTGATTTAAGCCAAATTGGTCTCTATAACGAAGAAGTTTGGGGTTTTTAAAAGCTAAATTCACTACTTTCTCAACCTTTTCGAGCATTTCATATGGTGGATTCCGTACGAATGAGAATAGGTTAAGATAGTCCTGTAGACTATCCCTGTTAAATCCCGAGTGTGCATTTAGGAATTTTTTCAGGCGGTCATGGATGTCATTTACTGGATCTAATGGATTGTTGTTATCCTTAAGTCCCTTTAAATCATCGGCTGCGTAAGCTTGATTAACAAGGTTCAATGTGGAAACGAGTTTAGTATGAGTCGTTTCTTTGTCATGTATCAATGTTGAACCTGACGCAATATGGCTTGAAAACGTATTGAAGCTCTTCTTTTGAGTTGGTTTCCCAAAACCTTCTACAAAGCAGATTGTGTTTCGCTTATCTGTAGCAACACCGATGCAGATTTGGTTGTGCGACAAACCTCGATATTTTGTGCCGTCCTCTTTACGGTCAATTTGTGAGCTGATCACAGGATAATAGGTCTCGTCAAGCCATACTGACCCAGAAAGAATGATGTCGTGCTGACAGTCTTCAAGTGTCAAAAAGAGTTTTTTTAGCCAATATTGCGATGTGGAAAAGGCATTTTTATTGTTCCAAGAGTCAGCATTAATGCTCACATACCTGAACAAATTCAGGCAATACTCCATCCACTCGCTGACTGATATTTTGCGTCCGTCAAAAATAGTGTGAGTAGTTGGTATGAATGTCTGACCACATGGACAGCGATACCGTTGGATGCCGTTGGTAGTTAGTCCACGCTTGTTAAATCTCTCAGAGCCACAGTATGGGCAACGCACTGGTATGAACGAATTGATCATCTCAGCTTCGCCGGTAGTACTAAGCTTCGGGTGTCTAGCTTCGTAAGGCTCCTTATAATGTGTTCGAAGAAACTCTTGCGTCGGTGTCAACTCCGTTTTTTCATCCCATGGTGTTTTACGTCGTGATTTACCATGACTTTTACCAGCCATGTTATTATCCTCCATCGTAATAGAATGTTTATATTTTAGAGGATATAACTCCACTATGCAAGTAAGGATTTAAATCATTATGCATCACGAGTTGATAATTGATGGCTGTTTTATTATCGACTAATTTTTTTTCTGAATCAAAGGCGTGCACGAGCATGACATCCGCGTCACCTTTTTCTCCCATTGCTAAGGCAGCTCCTGTGCCGACTGCAACAGTTTTGACCTTATAGCCGGTTTTTTTCTCAAAAGAAGGGATGAGAACGTCGAGTAAACCGCTGTCTTGTGTACTCGTGGTGGTCGCTAGAATAAGGTCGGGCCTTGCAGGTTTCGGAGTTTCCGTCGTCTGTGGTGCTGGAGTTGGGGTTGTAGTTTTTCCACACCCAACAACAATCACCATGATGGCCATTAGTAGAGCGCATCCAAAGTTAAGTCGAAATTTGAAGTTCTTTTTCATTTAATTTTCGATTCCCTTCATCTCATCAATTTTTTGTGTTCAAAGATATCCGAATATCAATAATAATTTCTTTCATTATAGATAGGCTTTATTTTTACATTTTACATCATAACTCACTAGTTCCTTGATTGTTGGATGTTTCCCACATATTGGACATGTATCACTTCTGTGTATCGCTACTTCATTCATTTTCATTGATATCCCATCCAATAATAAAAATCTTCCTGAAAGCGTTTCCCCGAAGTCAATCAATATTTTGATAGCCTCAAGTGCCTGCATTGTTCCGATAATACCAGCGACTGCTCCCAGTATGCCTTCATCTGCACACGACGGCATGATACCATCCTTTGGTGGAATTGGGTTAAGACATCTATAACAGGGTGATATATCAGGAATGATTGTCATAAGCTTTCCTACAAACCTAACTACTGCGCCTTCAACCACGGGTTTTTTAAGAAAGTAGCAACAATCGCTTACTAGATACCTTGCTTGAAAATTATCAGCACAGTCGATAACAACGTCATATTCTCTGATAACGTCCTCTATATTCAAGTCATTAAGTCTAAACGGATATTTAATGATTTTGACATCAGGATTCAGTCTGTTCAATTTTTCTTCTGCAGAATCGACTTTTTTTCTGCCTATGTCTTCTGTGAAATGTAATATTTGCCTCTGAAGATTAGATAATCCTACGGTATCAAAATCCGCTATGCCTATCGTCCCAACACCTGCTGATGCTAAATAGTATAGAGCAGGAGAACCAAGTCCACCCGCCCCAACTACTAATACTTTTGAGTTAAGTAACTTCTGTTGTCCCTTTATACCGATTTCTTTTAATATGATCTGCTTGGAATATCTTGAAATTTGGTTATCTTTCAATATTTTTCACCACCATAGTTTTGTTGTCTTTTAGTATATTCCAACGTTTATAACAACGTTTATGTGTCTAGCCACCAATGATAGGTGATAAAATCAGTACATCATCCCCATCTTTCAGTTTCATCTTTATACGATCTAGCTCCATAACATATTCATTATTCACTATTACCGCACAACTTCTAAGCCTATCTATGAGAACAGTATCAAATTTTTTACTGATTTTATCCATTAGTTCTTCAATATTAGTGGCTTCGAGAAGTATTGTTTCATTACTACAATTTTCAACGCCAAATACTTTAGCTTGTATCATTTATCTCACCCCACAAGAGTATTTCAATTGATAACTGCAATCTATTATGCTTAAGCCCATCCTTTTTCCCCAAAGTAGTAATTTAATATAAATACATAGCAGAAACATACTTAATGTTTCTGCTATGTGCCATGAATACTTGATATTAATATAAGTCTTTAATTACAAAATCAAGACCGAGCTCCGTTAATTTTTCCTTAGTGGGTCTGCTATCTTCATTCCATTGTCTAGCAGTGTAATATTCAGCGAGCATTTTATCGAGGTCAGGAACGATTCCTTCATTAGGACCACCAATCACAGAGGTCATGACACGTAATGGTAGGGTATCATCCTCCCTTGTCATCCCAAACTTGCTATTAAATGCTCTTTGAAGATTGAAGATTCTTTCACCAGTTTTCAAGACCTCTTTGGCATCATATTTATAACCCGTTGCTTCAGTAAGAATAGTCGCTAATTGAGTTGGGCTTATAGCATACAAAGTGAAATAGCAGATAATGGATGCGTTAACTGCAGTACAAAAATCCTGTACTCCTTTTACTAATAAGCTCTTCCCTTCTTCTTGATGCGGTGGCATCACTCCGACAACGCCCGCTTCCGGCATGTCTCTGCTTCCGTCCCATCCACCGATATAGCCGTGGCAGTGGCATCCGCCACGTGGGGATGTAGCATAGGTTACGGCAAATCCAGAATATGCTCGTGGATCGTGCATAGGAAGCTCCATTCCCTTGACATGGACAGCAAAATCTTCGCTGCCTTTGCCGATCACGGAAGCAGCGTGCCTCGTTCCTTCTCCCAGCAGTGCTCCAATTCCTTCCTTGTTCATAATTAGATTGAGCATTGCCTGCATAGCATCTTGATCTCCCCATTTTAGATCAATTCCGCCAAGCTCTTCTTTAGTAAGGATGCCTTTCTCATAGGCTTCCATCGCAAAGGTAATCCCGGCTCCTGCAGAAATTACGTCCACACCTTGTTCGTTACACAGCATGTTAAAATAGGCAATTGACTCAATGTCATCGTTCAAAGCATTTGAACCAAAAGCCCCTAAAGCCTCGTATTCAGGACCGCTTCCTTTCATCTCGTAAGGCCCGTCAGGTATTTCTACGTACCTGGCACAATGCGTCGGACAAGCATGACACTCAGCAGCATGCTCTTCTACCATTGTATTTGTCATATAAGGACCAGCAATTTGATTGTATTTGTTCCATGTTCCAAGCGAGAAGTTCTTAGTTGGTGCATCTCCGCTTCCAGGCGCAAGAGCCATTGCTATTGCTGTTCCATATTTTCTTAGAGACGCTGTGACAGGCGCGTTGTTTATGTTGACTATGGTTTCCTTTACGAGTTCTTTCCACGAAGCTTCCTCGAATTTCGGGACTTTGTTATCACCCGCCACAAGAATGGCTTTAAGATTTTTTGAACCCATTAAAGCCCCCGCTCCACCGCGACCGATTGCTCGCGCTGAGTCGTTTATGATACAGGCAATTTTAATTAATTTTTCGCCTGAAGGACCAATTGCAGCAACGCTAGCTTTTTTTAGTCCACATTCTTCTTGTACTGCCTCAATGGTATTAGTGACTGTCTGACCCCATAATTTAGAAGCATCCTTTATTTCCACCAAATCATTGTTAATACAGATATAAACGGGTTCTTTTGACTTGCCCTCCACGATAATTGCTAAATATCCAGCTCTCCTCATGACAAAGCCAAATTTACCCGACGAACTTGAATCTAACCAGATCCCTGTGAGAGGGGACCTACAGGATACATTGTACCTTCCCGATGTCGGGAAATAGCCTCCGTTGAGAGGTCCCACTGAGAACATAAGCTTGTTACTTCCATCGAATACGTCATCACATACTGGAATTTCATCGTATAAGTATCTAGCAGCTAGACCTGCACCTCCGAGATAATCTCGAAGATATTCGGCTGGAATATCTTCGGTGGTAATCTTACCGCTCGTTAAATCTATTCTTAATAGTTTATCTAGCATTCTATTAGCCTCCCCTTTATATTATCACGTAATTTAAGGACTTTTGACATTTATGTTTCTTCCTAAGTGCATAAAAATACAAATCTTACTTTTCTCCACGGACGTACATTTCTTCCAGCATGCCGATAATTGCTCGTTTACTTGCCTTAGCTGGGCAATAGAAGTAAGTGGTATCCTGAATTACTAAATCTGCAACATCAGAGAAGGAATCCCTTCCAATGTTAAGTTCTTGTAATGTAGGAATTCCTACTTTTGTATTTAGAGCATCTAATGCGTCAGACACAGCCTTTCCAATTTCCGCTGCGGTAACGTCTTCTTTAAATTCTAATCCCATCGCAATACCAATTCTTTTAACATTTGCCGTCCCAGAAGCAGACATGAATTTCATAACGGAGGGGAGGGCGAGAGCGCAAGCAGCTCCGTGCGGAACATGGAATTTCGCGCCCAAGGAATGACCAATACCGTGTCCCAAATGAACTGTAGCGTCAGTAAACGCAATTCCTGCATAGGTGGCCGCTAACATCATATTTTCTCTTGCTTCCATATTTGAGCCGTCCGCTACAGCCAAAGGAAGGTATTTAACGGTAAGGGCAATGGCCTGTTCAGCAAACATGGCAGAATACTCGTTCCAATTGCGTTTAATTGTCAGGGCTTCAGTAGCATGGGCCATGACATCCATTCCAGTTGCAGCGGTTGGATACGGAGGAAGTCCTATTGTCAATAAAGGGTCTAAAATCGCAACGTTGGCAGTGCAACCTTCACCATAGATAATCGTTTTTCTATGTTCTACAGAAGAGGTAATAACGCCCATATTAGTCATTTCGCTGCCTGTCCCAGCCGTGGTCGGAATCATAAGCATGGGGGTTCTTGACAGGTTATATACTGTGTTTATCCCATATTGAGTAATGCTACCTGAGTTGGATAACAGAATATTAATCCCTTTTGCAGTATCCATGGCACTTCCGCCACCAATAGCAACAATCCCATTTACCTTTTCTTTTCTGCCAAGTTCTCCTGCTTCGTTTACTACAGTGTCCGGCGGATCAGCCACTACACCGTCATACTGAATGACTTCTATTCCTTCGCTCTCAATTGCTTTGACGATTTTGTCCACGAGACCAGCGGCCTTCACGCCTTTATCATAGACGCAAATTACCTTTGTGCACCCTAATTGCTTTAGTTTAGTCCCTGCTGTTAGTGAAGAATTTGCTCCAAAGATTAGTTCTGGTTTAACTATAATATTAAATCCATTCATTTAATCTAACCTCCCAATTTTTATTTTGTATCATTTTCATATATACTGCAAATTTCATGCCAAATACTATTGATCTTAACTATTTTCTATCTTCGGCTACCAAGCTTGGACTAGATAATGTACTAGGGCGTATGCATGAGAAGATATTCTCATGTCCAATCATGCAGACTATAATTAAAAGGAAAGCCCTCCACAATGACCATTCAGGCTGTAGAGGGTGAGACAGTTATTAAAAGGGATACAAAACGACAATCCTATAGTATATAAACAAGAAAAAACTACTCACCTACCTTATATTCATTATGTTGAGCGGCCAAACCTAAAGGCTATCCCTCTTCGGAACATCTCCTTGAATATTCAACCTTACCCTTTATACATCATGTGTAGAAGATGAAGCAGCGGGGGCACCAGCAATCTTAGCCAACAACTTGGTGATACCATAAATACCTACAATAAAGATTGCCCCACCAATCAATTCGATTGCTATCCACTGGTAAACATTTGTAACTGGGACAGTTGCCGCCATAGCTTTGTCTGTCGCAGCTTTCATTGCAGCTATTGCAGCGGGATTAGCTCCAGCAGCAGCAACTCCGTTTGCGTATGCTGCAACAGTTTTTGCCGCTACTGCAGCAGCAGTATTTCCACCAGCAACTGCCGCTGCTACGGTAAAGCACATAAAAGCATAATTGTTAAAAATCCAAGGTATAACATCTTTTAAGAAAACGATTAAAGCCACGAACAAGGCTACATAGATTAACTTGGATACAAACATAGCCTCTACTGTATGAGGGGCCGTGTATTTCAACATATCTCCTCCTAGTAAAGGAACGGTCACACCAAACCAGTAAACGATTAAGACTAAGTTGAATATTCCGAAAGCACTTCCTAACAATATTGCCGGTGCTTCTTTGATGTTCATATGGGCCATAAAGAAAAAGATCATAATCATAAACGCTGGCCAAGTAGCCATATGCATAGGCTCTAAGATTAATTCACCTGCCATGATAAGTATTAATAATAACCCTAAAAATATAAACTCCAGTTTATTGAAGACACTCGTGATAGCAACCATCTGTTCATCCTCCTCATTAATATTTTTAAATGTAATTAAGATAGAATATTATCAATACCCCCTTCCCCTCTTTGCTAACAGATCATCCACACAGCTTAGATGAGGAATTTAGTAAGCTACATTTAAACGCTTATGCAACTTATATGCCAAGTGTCATAATATTCAAATTTACGTAACATTCCAAACTATATCCTATCTTCGTTTCTTTGCGCAATATCTAGTAGACCCATTTGACACTTAAGAAAGAAACTTAGGGCTAAGGATATCAAAACGATGTAGTACGTGGCACAAAGGCAGAAGCATAATGGTATGAGTTGGTTAAAGCCCTGATCTGGATTGGTTTTATGGTGATGTCCACGCCTCGGGCGAAGCGCGCGCCTAAGGAGTAGTAAATAATGGTAAAATATACCGCATATTTCGACGTTCTTTAATATTACATAACCGCTCCACCATCAACATTTAAAGCCTGGCCGGTAATGTTTTTAGCTGCCTCAGAAGCTAGGAATAATACGGCATAAGCAACATCTTCTTCGGTCTGCTCCCGTTTCATTATTATTTTCTTTTTCACAGAGTCTTCAAAAACTTGTCTTGCCGTCATGTTCGGATACACGGTAGGCAATGATTCGGCTAGCTTTGATCCCAGGCTTTCCCATATAGGCGTATATATTAAACCAGGACATACCACGTTTACGTTAATATTGTATGGACCCATTTCCTTGGCGTAGGCCTGGCTCATATTAATGATAGCAGCTTTGGCCGATGAGTAATGTGGTAGTGCCGGATCCCCAGCCTTACCTGCTATAGAAGAAAGGCTAACTATCTTGCCGTGTTTTTGCTTCATAAAAATATTATAGACTGCTTTTACACAGAAAAATGTGCCTCTCACATTTACCTGGAAGGAAATATCCCAGTCCTCGGACTGAATTCTGGTCAAAGGATAACCCACATGTGGTCCACCTTTGCCAGCATTATTAACTAGAATATCTACCCCCCCAAAGGCCTTTACGGTTGCATCTACCATGGCAATACATGACTCTTCTTTAGTTACATCGACCTCGACGAAAATAGCCTCGGAACCCATCGCTTTCAGAGCTTTAACTACTTTCAAACCATTTTGCACATCAAAATCAGCAACCGTAACCTTAGCCCCAGCTTTGGCAAACTGGCGAGCCACTTCCCCACCCAGACCTCCTCCTGCGCCTGTGACTATTACCACCTTACCTTTGAAATCCTGTTGAAAATCCATAATTTCAACCTCCCTATTTTTTTGATTTGACCTAATATTATTGCAAATTACGTGCCATAATCGAAATAAAGGAGAATTAAATCATTTAGGTAGAAACCTAACAGACCCAATTACCATGCTTGTTAAGTAAGGTGATTGGGTCGTAAACGGGGGATGAATATGTCTTCGCGTTCTAGGCAATTAGGGTCTAATAAGAATCTTTACATCAGGATAAGTACCTGCAGTTAACTTTTCAAAAGCAGCCTGGGCACCATCCAACTCAATAGTCCCACTAATAAAACGTTCCGTATTTAAACGTTTGCTTCCAATTATGTCCATAGCCTTGTCGAACTCATGGCTGTAAGCAATGGTGCCTTTAAATTCAATTTCCCTTAATACAACCACTAAGGTGTTAATGGGAATGGGCTTGTAGCTTACTCCGGCCAGAATAATTCTACCGCCTCTATTCATGGCCATAATAGCATTGTTTATAGCGGAAGGGACTGCCGTACAGTCAATAGCCTGGTCAAATCCGCCTCCTGAGCCTTGCAGCAACTTATTTAGCATTTCGGGATCAGTAGCATCAAAATAGGCGTCAATATCAGCCATTTTGGCAGCATTTTCTCCTCTGGTCTTGTTGGCCTCGGTAAGAGCAATATAAGAGGCGCCTGCAAAACGGGCCCAGGCCGCAGAGAGTAACCCGATAATCCCACCGCCGTTAATGAGTACCTTGTCTCCCGGTTTTATTCCTGCATTACGAACGGCACGCAGGGTAACGGCGGCCGGTTCCAGCATAGTAGCTTCATCATCACTAATGCTATCTGGTAGTTTCCGGATCATATCAGGTCTACAAGCGAAGAATTCTGCATAAGCACCATCTGCTCGTATACCAGGTGAGGCTACTGGATTCAGGCACATATTAATATCTCCCTTAAGGCAAGAAACACATTTCAGGCAGGGGTCTAGAGGCAATGCAGTTACCCTGTCACCAACCTTTAAGCTGTCCTTTAAAAGGCCAGCGTCAACAACCGTACCACTAAATTCATGCTCCATTACTAACCCAACCCGTTCTCCTTTTTCCCACATATGCAAATCTGAACCGCATATACCAACCTTGCTAATCTTAATGATAACCTTTTTACCATCTGCTTGTGGGGTTGGCTTCTCTACTACCGAAAGTTTCTTGGGACCATCCAGAACAACAACTCGCATTATTAAATACCTCCTTCAGTTTAATAATAGTCTCTCGGTATTCGCCGAGGCAGTCGGGACAAGGGTTTCCTTGAACCAACCTTATTGCATTCCTCCTACTTTTAGTGGGAGGATATTTGTCTTTTATCCAGCTAAACTGGAAATTCGCGAATGATTAAAGTTTCAAAAAACAGGCCGAAACACTTGACTTTCTCAGAACGTCCCCATAATCGAGCGACAAGGGATACAATTCCTTTGATTACAAAATTTGGGGTGTCCTGCTTGAAACCTAGACTGATTTTACATGAAACGTACCAAAATTCCGTTTTAGAGCGTCTCCGTAAGCATTATTCTGGCGGGGTCTTCGTCATCGTCAACAAGGACTGGCCGCTGGTCGTAAAATTCTGGACGACCGATTTGTCTTACATCACCACGTTGCTCCAGGATGAGTATGCCTCCAAAGGTCCGGAACCTCGCGATCCGGCTTCTATGCTACGTTCGTACCTTCTTTTTCTCATGACGAAGCCAGAAATCGGTGTTACCGAATGGATTAATGAAATGAAGCGTATTCCCTACTACGCCATTCTCAGTGGTTTTGAACCCGGGAACCTGCCTGGTGTTGGTACCTTCTACGACTTCTTCAAACGTCTTTGGGCTTCCAGTGGAAGCAATCTCAAACCCAAAAAGATGATGAAGCGTAAGCGGAAACCCAAGAAGGGGAAAAAGGGTGAAAAAGCTCCGACGACCACGCCGGGAAAGGTTAAACGTTTAGTCGAGTGGATGATTCGTCACGCCGACAAAAAATCGGACTTACCAAGCGATCGACTGTTCCACTTTTTTCAAACTCAAATCCTTTCCATTTCTGCGAATCTTGGTTTGCTTGGGAATATGAATTCGCTTACTGTAGCCGGTGACGGAACACCCATCGCAACTTCTGTTTATACCCGAAGTAAATCAACGTGTAATTGTCGTGCCCAAGGCCTTGCTGATTGCAACCATCCTCGTATCTACTCCCAACCCGACTGTAATGCGGGATGGGATAGCGCCAGAGAGAAGTACTTCAACGGTTATCATCTCTACATGATTTCTGCTTCAGACAGTTACTACGATCTGCCACTATATCCAAGACTGCAACCTGCTTCCAGGCATGATGCTGTTAGTCTCGTTGTTAGCTCAGTTGAATTCAAGCAACGTTTTACCTTGGGCACGGTGGATAAAATGCTGTTAGATGCTGCGCATGACGCCGAAGCCATTTATCGCCTACTAGATCATCAAAATACCGAGCCGTTTATCGATCTCAATTCTCGCAGTAAGAAGAATATAAAGGCTAGTGGAGATATCCAGATTTCACCGAAGGGCATTCCTATTTGCCCCATCGGTTTAGAGATGAAACCCAACGGCCACGACTACACACAACATCGAAATAAGTGGAGATGTCGGCTTTCCATCGGTCCGCTTTGTTCCTGCTCCACCCCTTGCTCCAACGCGAAGTACGGTCGTACCTACTATACTAATCGGTTGGACAACATACGGTTATTTACCAAGACATCTCGCAACTCAGAAAAGTGGACCTTGATTTACAAACGACGTTCTTCTATTGAACGATCGAACAAACGCGAAAAGATCGATTACAAACTGGAATCGGGACGACATCGTTCAACTAAACTGTGGTACATCCGCCTCTACAGCATTATGATGTGTCAGCACATGGATGCTTGGTTTGCTCATCAGAAGGAGAACTTCTCTAGTCTGGAATCGTTGATTTTCCCCAAAGCAGGCTAATCAATTTCTTTGAAAAGTGCATACTGTGACGCTTATTCGGCATACCCATTTTTAAAAACCATTGATCATTTACCGCATCTCCTTTGGGCGCCGTTAATTTCCAGTTATTTTTTGGAAATTATCCCAGTTTCATTACTGAATCTCCGAGAGACTATTAATTATAAATCTTCTGCTATATCCATTCTACATGCAACAGTTATGCCACACCATATAGTAAAAATCATTCTAAGTGATTAGCAGCTATTATTCCTGAACCTGATTTACTATTGCCAGGAATTAGTGTTACATAATTGAGCAGTGCTCCAATATTGAGCAACATACACACCAGATAATCAATCCAAATAAGGCAGCAGATAAGAAAACCCTACAGCCCAAGAAAATAGGAAGATGAATTTAGTTGGCATGAAAATTGCATCTATATTATGTTCATTTAGAGCTTTAGGCACATTAACCCTAAAGCGTTCGTTCCGGAAACTTTATGATAATAGATCTGACAATACAGAAGGGAATGGTGAATACGAGAAAACTCGCCGATCATTATTATGTTTTAGGACAATTGGTTCACGCTGTTGAGATGCTGGTTGATTCTAACCTGGTCTATACAATTTTACCTGAGATCAGAAGTAATCTTGTTATGGCCAGGATCAGCGCTGAAAGCATCCAACAGGTTGCCGGTATACCTGGACGGTTAACTGAGGTATTCGGCAGAATAACTGCCCCGGCTTATCCGGCATGGGGTGCATCCAAGAATACCTCCCGTATACTCTTATCCATCATGAAACATAATCCAAAGGTTAGAGCAGTTATGGAGATCAAATATTCGGCTCAGATTATTGACTTATTGAAAGAAAATAACATCCTATGTGCAGAGTTAATAATTAATGGTGATAATCTTGGTGACCTAATAAAAGGGACCATAAACGATGGCGTTATTCCTTCCATATTTTATATCCAGGGGGGATTAGCGCGTGAAGGAGCAACGATTGTAACTGGAAAAGATGCGGTAACGGTAGCAGAGACGGTTATTAAGATAGCTGATCTCTTAAACAAGGATGCTAAAGATACTAGAGAAGATGAATAATTGTAATATAATATCTGAAGATAGCAAAGAAATGAAATTAATTATGTTAGGGGGGTGAGACATGGTTTGTTGTACCCATTATGGGAGTGTAAATGCGTAAAAATTAAAAGGAGGTAATTGTCAATGGCTGAAATTAATGGAGGTAGACTATTTGCCAAAGCGCTTAAAAACGAAGGTGTAGACACAATCTTTACCCTGGTAGGCGGCCATATTATGACTTTAATGTATGGTTGTCGGGAAGAAGGTATTAAGGTTATTGATGTGCGCCACGAAATGGCAGGTGGGTATGCAGCTGATGCATTTGCCCGTGTTTCCGGCAAACCAGCAGTATTAGTCACGACTGCTGGACCTGGTATCACCAATACCGTCACGGCTATGGCGGAAGCACTTTTTCAAGGGGTACCTTTAATTCATATAGGTGGAGGATCGCCGCTTATTGAAAATGAAACTGGTCCTCTCCAGGATATGAATACTCTGGAAATTATGGGCACAGTTAGTAAATGGTCCCGCAAAATTTATGATACCGCCAGAATACCTGAATATGTAGCTATGGCCTTCCGCTATGCTATGGCTGGAACTCCGGGCCCAGTTTACCTAGAGTGCCCAATGAATATAATGTCTCAGTGTATGGTAGAAGAAAGCACCGTGAAATTCCCCGTTAACTACCGAACCACGGCCCAAGCTTTCGGCGACCAAGCCCTAATTGATCAAGCCGCCGACCTATTAGTCAATGCTGAACGGCCAGTTTTGGTTATTGGTGACACAGCTAGGTTTAGCACCCAATATGGGGAAGCCATCCCTGAACTGGTTGACTATCTAAAGATGCCGGTAATGTGTCAAACTCTGGCCCGGGGGCTGTTCGCCGATGAAGCTAATCCCATGTTTAAGATTGGTGGTGGAGCGTTGCCCTATGCAGATGTTGTCCTAAACCTTTGTGTAAACTTTGACTACCGGGTTGCAAAAGGACAGGCCCCCTTATTCCCTGCCAATGCAAAATTAATCCAGGCACACCCTGATTCTGCTAAGGTGGGTTATAATACTCGTGCAGATATCGGAATTATAGGGGGAGCCGGGGCAGTTGCCAAGCAGATATTAGCAGCTGTTAAGGCGAAAAAAGCCAAGCAAGAAAGCTTGAATTGGGTACAGAGAGCAGGAGAATTAGCCCAAAAGGCTAACACACCTTTCCAAATTGGTTTCAGTTCTGAGGGAACACCTATGCAACCTGGCCGTTGCGCATTTGAAGTAAGCAAGTTTTTAGCTGGAGAAGGTAAGGACTGGACAGTGGTCTGTGATGGAGGAGATGCTTCCCAATGGATTAAGGCAGCCGCCAGTGCGCACCGACCGGGACAGATAGTAAACTATGGTCCGCTAGGAACTATTGGTACCGGGCCGGGTTTCTCACTGGGTGCATGGGCGGCCAATAAGAAACCGGTCCTCTACTACACTGGGGACGGAAGTTTTGGGTTTTATCCTATGGAGTTTGATACTTTTGTTAAACAAGGTGTTCCAGTGGTCTGTGTCATATCTAATGATTCCGCTTGGGGAATGATTAAATTATCAGAATCCCTTATTCGTCCTAAAGAATTCGGCAAAGGCGCTGTAGGCTGTGAGCTCGCTTTTATGTATCCTTATGAGAAACTAGCTGCTTTATGGGACGGGTATGGAGTGGTGGTAACCAAGCCGGAAGATATTGTTCCAGCAATTAAACGGGCGGTACAATCGGGAAAGCCCGCTATTATTAATGTACAGGTCGATCAAGTCAGCATGAGTCCGGCCACAGCTTCATTTGCAGGAGTAAAAAAAGCCTAAACTCAATTATAATGTATAGTATAGAGTCGGCGTTTATGCTGGCTCTATTGCTATCGATGGGAGTGATTCCTTTTGCTATTAAAAGATATTGGGGAAGAAGCCATTATTAAGAGTATAACCCTTTCGCAAGAAGATAATGAAAATATTTTAGTACCCATGGGGGATGATGCAGCGGCTTACTCAACAACAAGCGGTGCTATTAGTTTAGTATCATGCCACATGATGGTCGAAGGCAGTCATTTCCGGCGAAACTGGTCCACACCTTTTCAAATTGGTGTGAAAGCAATTACCAAAAGCGTGGCTGATATTGAGGCCATGGGGGGCACTTCCAAGTACTTAATAGTAGGTCTTTCCCTGCCTCCAGAAACGGATCTAAGCTTCGTGAAAGAACTTTACGAAGGCTTTAATTATGCCAATTCCCAATGCGGAATTAATATAATAGGTGGTGATATTTCCGACTGTCAAGGCCCCATTACCATAAGCCTCACTATAATTGGCGAGGTATATCCCCAGTACCTGGTTAAAAGAAGGGGGGCTAAACCAGGTGATTACATAGTAGTCACAGGAAAATTAGGTTCTGCTGCTGCGGGACTATTTCTCTTGATGGAGAAACCACTAATAAACGATGAATTAGCCAGTGCAGAAGCTATCCGTCAACAGCTACAAATGGAACCAATGCATGCTAAGGGTAGGGTCATTGCCCAAACCGGAGCTGTTACCGCAATGACTGATATCAGTGATGGATTAATAGCCAACCTGGCTAAAATCTGTAGTGCTAGTGAATGTGGGGCCAACCTACGGTCCAGTGATATACCTATAGAAAAATGTTGCTCTATAATTGCCCAAAATACCAATAATGATTCAATAAAGTGGGCATTATTTGGTGGAGAAGATTATGAATTAGTAGCCACAATAAGAGCATCTAGAATAGAACTGGTAAAACAAACCATGGCTGATAATGGCTATGAATTCTACATTATTGGTCAGTGTGAAGAAAAATCAGGAATCCGTTTGGACGACCAACCGGTAGAGATTTTAGGATTCGATCATTTCGGATTATAATTCTGCGTCTGATGGAGAAGGAGATACGATAGGGTTGAATTGTCAGAAAAGAAGGTGTATATTGAAACTAACAGACATTCATAAAGGGTGTGAAGTGGATTGGCTACACTAATGTCATCTTCCAATACTGATGCAATAAATCATTGTTGGGAGGCCTTTGTTGAAAAAGGAATCAACCCGGGAAATACAATACGGCCCGTTATCGCCAAGTCGTGGTTGCGTAGTCAAAAAATAATTGACTCATCGAGTTTCAACCGTCAGTTACTACCCCGGGATATATTGGACAACCTACGTAATAACTGCGCAGAGCTACTTTCCGTCGTTGAGCTGGTTATGAATGATATTAGCGCCATTTCCGGTCGTAATTTTGTGGCTTTTTGCGATAGTAATGGTTATGTCCTGAAAACGATTGTTAATGCAGACTTTGCTGATCCATTGGGCAGTCGCTGCAGTGAAGGGGATATGGGAACTAATGCCATTGGTCTTGCCTTAATTGAAGGCACCCCGATTGAAATCAAGGGCCACGAACACTATTTGACTAATTATCACTCTTATAGCTGTGTAGCTGTTCCTATTCATGATCCACTTGGTAGAATAATAGGAGTGATTGACGTAACTAATCCGTTAGGAAATCTGCCTGATGGAGTCAAACAAGTAGTCGAGCTGGGGGTAAAAGTAATAGAAAATTACCTACGCTGGAGTTATGAACGTAGCAGGTTTCAAGAGACTGATCGAACTGTTAATTTGATTCTTAATTTAGTGGAAAATTTTTGTCTCGTTTTAGATAAACATGGAAAAATTGTAAACGCCAATGATAAAGTATTAAAGCTATTGATGATTGAGGACAAATCCCAATTAATTGGTACATCCGCTCAGGATCTGATTAGCAGCTCCCAAAAATTTGCAGATACCTTAATGGACAATAATAAACATTATTCGGGTCAAAGATTCAAGCTTAAATTGCAAGGGCAGACAATACCGTGTTCTCTATTAGATAGAAAAACTATACAAGGCGAACACGAGAAAACCATTCTAACTTTCAGTGTTGAGCAATCAGCAATAATAACCAGGGCCACCGTCCCCAAATTGAATCGGCTAAATCCTGTGGAGACCATAGTTGGACAAAGTCAATTATGGAGGAATGTGGAACATTTAGCTAGGAGAGCGGCGAAAGTGAATTCTAATGTGTTATTGGAAGGCGAAAGTGGAACTGGCAAGGAAGTTATTGCGAAGCTTATACATCGCGAGAGTTGTCGTGACGGAGCGTTTGTGGCGATCAATTGCGGGGCTATTCCCAAAGAGTTGTTGCAGAGTGAGCTTTTCGGTTATGAAGAAGGCTCTTTTACTGGAGCCTGTAAGGGTGGTATGGCAGGCAAGATTGAGCTAGCCAATCATGGCACCTTATTGTTGGACGAAATAGGCGAAATGCCTTTGCATATGCAGGTAAGTCTGTTAAGATTTTTACAAGACAGAACGATTACACGGGTGGGTGGTAGCATTGACAAGAGGATTGATGTACAGATAATCGCTGCTACGAACCGCGATATAGCAGCAGAGGTAGCTAGGGGAAACTTTCGTGAAGACCTTTACTATCGCCTGAATGTTATAAACTTGAAGTTGCCCGCCTTACGCGACCGCAAGGAAGATATTCCCTTATATGCCAGCTGGTTCTTGGTTCGATATTGTGAGAAGTTAAATACTGGAATAGTTGATATTGACGAAGGGGCTATGTTATTGTTATGCCGATATGATTGGCCAGGCAATGTTAGGGAACTTACTAATGTAATTGAAAGTGCGGTAGTTTTTGCTGCAGGTGGGTCTATTACCCCTGAGTGCTTACCAGCCCGGATTCGAGATTGCACTCCAAATGCTGGCTACACACCTAAAAACCTGAAAAATTATGAAGAGAAAATAATAGAAAAGACCCTTAACTCATGTGAAGGCAATATCAGCAAGGCTGCTAAATCCCTCGGTATGGCCCGCAATACACTGTACCGAAAGATGGCACGAATGAGTTTATATAATTAAGAATAGACGATTCGCACCACAATATTTCAAAAACGTTACGCAATTAGTTGGGTTGGTAGGTGGATTATTAGTAAGCGCTTAATAAACAGGTGCATTGACAAACCCCGGTACAACTTTTGTATTGTACCGGGGTGTTGAGTCATCCTATTCAATGATTTGTGTTGCGGAACGCGTTTGGCAGGTTTCTTATCCATTTTATATCGCTCCTCACTTCATTTTGGACATACAAAAGCCCCAATCTTTTAACTTGTTAAAGATTGAGGCTCATTGGTCACTATTGTTCTCCCGATAGTTTTGAAAGGTCTGTAGTTGCTTCAGCAATCCTGCACCTACCCAAGGTTCATTGGGTATTATGTAGGTTATCGCGATATTTGCGCTGAAAATAACAAGAACGTCAAAGAGATTCGATTCTGAGTCGTAGTCAACAAATTCTTTAATGATGCTGGCTAGGGTTTCTCCCCCTCGAATGTAAAGTTTCTCTTCTAAGAATTTCTCATCAGTGATAGGGTCTCCTTTTTCAATTAGAACAATGAACCCTTCTTGGGGATCGTAATCATTCCCATAGACGCTCATTAGGCGTTTGAAGTAATCGTCAATATGTCCTAATACCTTTTCAGGGATAGTTCCTTCATTTAACAGGGCTTCAACAGGGCTTCAATATTTACGTGTGATCTTATTGTTTTCATGCAAGTGCTCCTTTCTATTTTAAGACGTTTACAGTAGGTCAACTGCAGCTTGCTTGTCCTGACGGCTTGTTGAAATGTAGAAGTGATTTACTGTCTCTATGCTTGAATGGCCTGCGAGCTTTGCAATCACTGGAAGAGGCACGCCTCGTTGGACTAGCAATAAATACTTGAGCATTTGGCTGTTTCTTTTGCAGTGAGCTATGGATTCTTGTGCAGTTAGTTAGCTGCCCTTCGGCCTTCGAACAGCAAAAGAGCCCCTCGCCCCAAAGAACGAAAGACTCTCTTGCGTTTGTCAGATTATTTTCCCTTTGTTTTGGGTCTGACTTAGTGGGAAGGCAACGCCCTTCGCCGAAGCGGAAGACTCTTTGCAACTTTTGTCGAATCGTTGTGGGGTCAGACCCTTACAAGCCCCTGCCTTTAGGTATGGGGTCTATGACTTCGTATTCCTTGACCTTCCTGTAAAATGTTGCCTTACTCAGGCCACTTAATTCCATTGCTTTTATGGCTGTAATCTCATTCGCCTTCCATTGTATGAAAGCGTCTGTAAAGTCCTTGGATACTTCTATTTTTGGCCTTCCAATGCCCTTGCCGTTATTCCTCGCCCTTAATGCTGTAATACCTTCTTTCTGTCTTTGTTTGATGCTGTCCCGCTCCTTATGTGCGACAAAGGATAGTACTTGCAAAACCAAATCACTTATAAAGTTCCCTAATAAGTCTTTATGTTTTGTTGTGTCTAGTAGCTCCATATCTAGGACTTTAATGTCTACCTTTAGCACTTTAGTTAAGTTATTCCACTCAGCTATAATATCGTTGTAGTTCCTACCGAATCTATCCAAGGAATGTATATGGAGAATATCGCCTTCCCTCAAGCCCCTCTTCATATATTGGTATCCTACCCGGTCAAAGTCTTTGCCGCTTTGCTTATCAATGTATATGTCTTTTTCTTCAATTCCTAAAGCCCTCATACTGTCCAGCTGTCTTTCTAAGTTCTGATCTTTACTTGATACACGAATGTATCCCACTTTTTTCATAACTTACTACCTCCACCGCTTACCTTAGCTATATACTATCATGAGTGTATCACAAGGTCAATTGTGTAAATGATACGTTTCATAAACTGTTTTGTATCCTTATGATACTGGCTTCGTACACTGGAAGTGCTACTATGACTACATTCTAAAATATGGTGCATCTGTATCAAATGGTGTACCTTTTAGGACGGTGATTTAACATTTAATATTTTTAAATCTAGTTAACAGATGTTTATGATATAATATAATTACCAGTTAAAGGAAGGATTATTGTTTAAAAAGGAGGAATTAAGATGAATCTCATTCCACGACTTGATGCTCAGAAATTGACTACCTCTGCTTGGTATGATCATACGCCTGGCGAAAATAAACTTGAACTAATTGATGGCCAAGCTTGCTGGGGTGGCGTAGAGAGGGACCGGCTTTTGATGGCGCTTCTCTATAATATTGGTTTTGAACATTTACTGGCAATTTTACCACGCGAATCAAGAGAAATATTGCACCATCTATGTCAAGAGGACACTTTCCTTGATGCCCGGGAGAAAGTAACAACTCTTGCAGATCCTAAAGTGAAAATTGCATTAGATATCCTCGATCGATACCTCGAAACTAGTTTTGGCGAAGAGTCGCAATCACTTCGGAATACTGTTCGCATGATAACTGACTTAGATACGATTGAGCGGATTATTGAACGTATTTTAGCGGATAATTCTATAGATGAACATATCGATAATGTTAAAGCACTCGTTCAATCTGAAATAGCGAAATCGTTGCCTGGTATTCTCCCTGGCGATTATTAAAAATTCGAAAGCATGGAGGATGCTATAAAGGATCTAGAGGAGCTTGTTTATGCCAGTTGTAATAAAGATAAAGAGCTTTAATGGCTACTTAAAGTATTTTAAAATGGAGAAATGAACTTCCAGTAACTTGTCATAGTGTTAGTTATCGGACGCATGGAGAGTTATTTGAGTTTCTAAAGAAGCTGATTGAGAGGGGAATACACATGGAGAATGATAAGTTTCAAGAGTTTATGGTAGACCAGTTTGCTAAAATGTTCAAAGAATTTTAAGGGTTAAGGATTGAGTTAAAAGGTGACATAGTTAGTTTGGAAAATAGATTTGATTTACAACTGAAATTATTATTGAAGAGGAAGGCAATTGAAATGAAGGAATCTGAAGCAATGAAGGAGATTCGTAAGATAAGAGATCGACATTATGAAGAAACTAAAGGAATGACTAGAGGAGATTATATTAGGAATATAAAAGAGCGTGCAGCTCGTTCTAAACTTAGAGTAATGAATGCGAAAAAATTTGGAACTTAATAGAGTTGCTTATTTGCTGATTTTTAGTTAATTAGGCGAAAATAACTGGAAAAGAAATAATTTTTTCCACTACAAAATCCGCAGAGCCTATATTTTCTTTTTCCATCGCCTTTATTTGTCGATCCTCGTTTTAATCTACGGTCGAAACGCGAATATATGCTATGTTCATTTACTTTCCCCTTTTAGCCTATTTTTGTAAAATAAACACTTAAAAACGTAATAATATAAGCGGATTCTATTATCAAGATAGTAATGTCTAAGATATTGTGTTTACGGAGTTCTAACCCACGGCGAATTCACGAAGACATAATTTATAAGTTATGGATATATATAGGATGCTGCTGGACTTCGAACCTCATATGAAGTATGATGTTGCTCAGAAGTGTACTTAAAAGGAGAATAAGTATGAGCAACGGTGAATTATATAAGGGTGCGTTTTTTGAGCATTTTGAAGGACTGGAGGATACAAGGCAAGAAGGGAAAGTTCTCCATAAATTGACCGATATTTTATTTATTGTAATTGCAGGGGTCATTTGCGGATTCGATGAATGGGATGATATTCATTTTTGGTCGGAGGCACCGTCAAAT
>Ga0209386_1000210_pt1 | contig 30079 bp, 26 predicted proteins | sample NGEPertwo_FD_184510 | JGI IMG/M metagenome (GOLD analysis project Ga0209386, IMG submission 184510) | Arctic peat soil microbial communities from the Barrow Environmental Observatory site, Barrow, Alaska, USA - NGEE Permafrost154B-two... | ecosystem: Environmental > Terrestrial > Soil > Wetlands...
TCATGAGTAGTGAATCTGGGAAAGTATTAAATAATAAGGCTGAGGGAGGCCCGGCATGTGATAAACACTCCATTCACCAACAAATCTGCGAGGATATTGAGGAGCTTAGCATCGCCTTAACTTATAAGGATATGATCTTCATTGAAGACAAAGCCCATAAAATTAAAAATAGCTGTAATCTGATTGAAGCGGATGAATTAAAAACTCTAGCCTTTAAAATTGAACTTGCTGCTAGGCGCGAAAACTATGAACAAGCGAGTAAATACACTCAACGTCTCAAACAAGAAATCGAAATTTATATGCTCTGGAATTAATGAAATGAAGGAGGAAATAAATAATGAAACTATTAATAGCGGAAGATGATTTAGCCAGTCGGAGGTTCTTGTCAAAATTCCTTACTCAATACGGAGAAGTAGATATGGTTGTGGATGGATTAGAAGCACTGGATGCGTACTTGATTTCTATCAAGGAAAATAGCCCTTATGACTTGATTTGTCTTGATATCATGATGCCTAAAGTGGATGGAGTAAAAGTACTTAAGGCAATTAGAGAGTATGAAGCAAAGCAAGGTGTATCCCCTGAACGGCGTGTCAAGGTTATTATGACTACTGCCTTGGCGGAAACTGATTATGTTAATCAGGCATTTGAAATTGGATGTGAAGCCTATGCTGCGAAGCCAATTGACACTAATAAGTTCCTAGAGGTTATGAAGAAACTTGGGCTTATAGACAAATAGAGATCAATGAGGTGACACTATGCCAAAAAAGAGGAAGCTGGTTTCCCTGTGCGATGTCGGAACTATTCTTGCGGAGGACGTAGTAACCTATCAGGGCATTATTCTTGTTGCCAAGGATTCAGTGATGAATCAATATATCCTGGGCCGTTTGCTGGATATGGGGATTTTGTATATTTGGACCTATTCTTCGCAGTTATTAGAAACCTATTAAGCTGGCTGTCCTTTCTCACCATGAGAGAGTCGACGGATTGTTTGGCTATTCTTTAACGAGGATTTTAGTGATCTCTGCAATATATAATGTATGATAATCGACATTAGGATACCATTTTTCGTTTAGTTCTGACATAATAAAGCACTCGGGTTTCAATTCTTGTGCATAAAGTTTCTTACAGAGCATGGCCGTCGTTGCTTCTTCAAAATACGGCGTATCATCAGTATGGAGAATTGTCAACTTGGATTTTTTGATTTTATCTTCATCTCTGCCAGACTTTGATCCAAGGTAACTTAAGGTGGTTTTAAAGCTGTTATCAAGAAAAGTCAGTGAAAACGTTTCGGAGTTATCCACAAACTCCTTGGTGTAGCGTTGTGGTCGGATACCAATGTAGGCAACATTTACCCCCCACATAACACCAAAGCCGCCCCAAGAGGCAGTCATTGTGTTAACCTTTCCATCCCTTTCGGCAGTAATAAGCATCCAGTCTTTACCTATTAATTTAAACGGACTTTGTTCAAAAAGTTCTGGCTTGATTTCAATAAATTTAGACATAACATCATTATCTCCTTTAGTTTTGCATTTTCGAATTGACACATTCCTTATATTGTATGCAGTTAGTTCCTAAGTATGGCTTTAGTTAACCTCTCATTATTCTGCTTGGATTAAAGCTATGCAGGATGTATTGCAACTCTATACTGATACTTTATCACAAAATGAAAAAATAAATTCAGTGAATGGCAAATTCATGATCAACTGAAGTAAACGCTATGTCGATCATTGTCAATAACTGAAGGTTTTATTAATATTGTGTCGAATATTTTATTAATATTGTGTCGAATATAATGAAGAAGTATAGGTTCACTCAACTGGCAATAGATAGTATGGCCAAGAAACTTGTGGAAATGGCACAAAGCTAAGCTGGGGGTATCTTTCATTTGATGTTGAACACAAAAGAGTGCTCTTTTATGCTATAATTGTAAAAACAAAATAGTATCTGTTAGATGACATAGGGGAGGGTCAATCATTTGAAAATGACTGGAGCAGAGGCAATTATACAATCTCTGAGGAATGAAGAAGTCGATGTGGTTTTTGGCTACCCCGGTGGGGCGGTGTTATCGCTGTATGATGCTTTATACAAAGCGAATTTTAATCATATTTTAACAAAGCATGAACAAGGATCGGTCCATGCAGCGGATGGCTATGCTCGGGCTACTGGGAAAGTGGGGGTTGTCATTGCTACTTCCGGCCCAGGGGCAACTAACCTGGTGACTGGAATTGCTACAGCCTATATGGATTCCATTCCTTTAGTAGCTATTACGGGTCAAGTCTCCGTGCCAATGATTGGAAGAGATTCTTTCCAAGAGGCAGACATTCGCGGTATCACGACTCCTATTACCAAACATAACTATTTGGTGAAGAAGGTTGAGGATTTACCTGGGGCGCTTAAAGAAGCGTTTTATATTGCACGCACAGGTAGGCCAGGGCCTGTAGTCGTTGATATAGCTAAAGATGTCTTTGTCGCTCTCATCGATTATCAATACCCTAAAGAGGTTAAGTTGCGGGGGTATCATCCTTTATTTGAAGGAGATTTAGAGACGATTGATAAGGTCTTCGAGGAATTAAGATTAGCCCATAATCCTCTTATTTTTGTCGGAGGCGGTGTGAATCTGTCCGATTCGTCAGAGGCGTTAAAGGTTCTAATTGAACAGACTGGGTTTCCAGTGATTTCAAGTTTAATGGGTTTGGGCTGCGTCCCCTTTGATAATCCCCAGTACTTAGGCATGGTAGGGATGCATGGGTCGTATGCAGCTAATATGGCCACGACAGAATGTGATTTGTTGTTAGGAATCGGAGTTCGTTTTGATGATAGAGTCACTGGGCCTACATGCGAATTTGCTCCTAAGGCCAAAATCATTCACTTCGATATAGATCCTGCAGAAATCAACAAAAACGTGATCGCCAACCTGCGCGTTCTCGGAGACATGAAATGGTCAATACCGGCTCTAGTGCAACGGGTTGAGCAAGTCTCAGAGGAGTTAAAAAAACAGGTTCGTGCTTGGACAGAAAAAGTCCGTTTCTGGCAACGAGAAAAGCCGTTGTTTTACAAGCGAGATACTGATAATGTCATGCCTCAGGCGGTGATTGAGAAAGTCAGTCAGCTGACTCAAGGGGAGGCTGTGATTGTTACCGATGTAGGACAACATCAGATGTGGGTTGCCCAAAACTACGGTTTTAAAAATCCACGCTCTTTCCTCACCTCAGGTGGGCTGGGGACGATGGGCTATGGTCTCCCGGCTGCTCTAGGAGCGCAATGTGGGTTACCTGATCGGAAGGTTATCTTGTTTGTGGGGGACGGCGGAATCATGATGAATTGCCAGGAGCTGGCAACGGTGGCGGATTATCAGTTTCCAGTTAAAATACTGATCCTTAATAACCAGTCTTTAGGTATGGTTGCCCAGTGGCAAAGGCTGTTTTACGGTGGGCGTTATTCACACACAAGTCTCAAAGGAGGACACACTGATTTTGTGAAATTGGCCGAAGCTATGGGTGTGACAGGCTTAAGAGTAAAGAAACCAGAGGAGCTTGACAGGGTACTTGAACAAGCTTTGGCAACTCCTGGTCCTGTCGTTGTGGATATTCAGATTCCAGAAACAATGGATGCCTTGCCTATGGTTCCCTCAGGCGCACGGCTGGATCAGATGATTTTTGGGGAGGTAGATGAATGAAACATACACTCGCCGTTTTAGTTGAGAATAAGCCGGGCGTTTTAACCCATATTTCTGGACTGATTAGTCGTCGGGCTTTTAATATTGAAAGTATCGCAGCCGGGTACACGGAGGAGCCTGATACAACCAGGATTACCATTGTGGTTGAGGGAAATGAGATGGAGCAGGAACAAGTTGTTAACCAATTGTCAAAGTTAGTGGATGTCATTAAAATTTGTGACCTTACTGCGGTTGAGTCAATTCATCGCGAGTTAGCCTTGATTAAGGTCAATGCAAGTGTCAATACACGGTCGGATATTATTAACATAGTTGAAATTTTTCGGGCAAACATTGTCGATGTTAGTAGGGAAACGATGGTTATTGAACTTTCCGGTGATGCAACCAAGATAGATGCCTTGTGTCAAGTACTGGAAGAAGATCATGGTATTATTGAAATTGCACGAACGGGTAAGATTGCTCTTTCCCGGGGGCCAATTCCTGCAAAAGCTTAATGATAGGGTAAATAGGGTAATTTAATCGTACTAAAAGAGGAGGCTTACAGCACTATATAGCTGTAAGCCTCTTTATGTGCACCTATGGATTACCAATGTAGATTAAGGCCGAAGACTGGCTGAGCATGAAGATGTCTTTCTAGGGAGGCAGGGAAAAAATAATCGAGGTTGAAGAACTGACCAAAGTTTATCACGAAGGAAGAGGCATAAGGAACATTAGCTTTCAGGTCAAACCTGGTACAGCCTTCGGATTTCTTGGCCCGAATGGAGCAGGGAAGACCACAACCATTCGTCTTATAATGGGACTTCTAAAGTCTGATTCTGGCCGAGTGACGATCAATGAGTATGATTGCTGGAAAAATAAGACAGAAGTAAAGAAGATCGTGAGTTACCTTCCGGGTGAACTGCATTTTACAGAGAACTTAATAGGAGCATTGCAGCCCAGATCCCTTTACTCTGGAGAATCACTTATAATAATTATAGATACCGCGGAAAACAGCAGCGGCAACGTTTTTCTGGAATGTGGGGTTCTGTAACCTAGCTCCTTCATAAGGACTAGAAATAAAACCGGCTTCCAGCAAAATCGAAGGCATGGTCGTATTGCATAAAACATAAAAGCCTGCTGTTTTAACGCCGCGATTCTTTGATTTAACTGTGTCTATAACAGCGGACTGGATGCTGTTGGCAAGTTTTAAGCTCTCAGCTTGTTTTGGACTAGTTTTGGAATAGAATGTTGAAGTGCCCTGAACAGCGGAGTTACTAAACGCATCATTATGGATGGAAATGAATAAATCAGGCAGACTTTTGTTGGCTAACGCAACACGGGCTTTAAGGTCATCAATTTCTGTATAAATACTGGCTGGAGAGATGTCTGAATCTCGGGTTAAGAGAACGTGGGCACCGGCTTGAGTTAAGATATCATTTAAGGCAAGTGCTATAGACAGATTGTTAGCTTTCTCACGAGTCTGGTTAGGTCCGATCGCTCCTGTATCCGGTCCGCCATGGCCAGGATCTACCATAATTGTCTTACCTGCTAAGGCGTTCTCCGGTATTCCCAGGAAGGGATTAACGAGAACCTCAGTGGACGGATCATAGGTTGTAGGCACAGGGGGCAGAATGATAGGAGGAGGGGTTATGACGCCTACTTCCGGTGAGGGATCAGCTGGCTGAGGTTTTAGCTCAGGTTTCGGCTCAGGTTTCGGCTCAGGCTTTTTGATTCCTGAGGGGAGGGAAGGGAAGTCTTTAAGATTATCTTTATAGCTCGAGGTTTTTTTCCCCTCTATAATGTTTTGAGAATTAGAACTAATAATTGCCGTTCCACCCAGTATATAGGCTGTGCCATTAATACTTGAATCAAAGGCGGTCGAAGAATTGACGTTATACGTTGTGGCAGGTCTAACATAGTCAGCAGAAATCCAACCTGTTTTGGATTGATAGGTTGTTTTATACCATTGGTCTTGCTTTTGGGCAAGATCAACCGCCGTGTCCTTCGGAATCGTGAGCAACACTTTTCCGGTTGATGTAGCGGTATCTCTAAGATTTAAGCCACCTAATGCAGTAATTATTCCTTTGGTAAGGGTGGCATCGTCATTTGTGCTCTTAGCTGGCGGCTCGATTTTCATATGTTCACGCATGAAGGTATAGACGGAAGGTGGAATGTCGTTCTTTTCAGTCAGCAAAAGGGGGGCCTTGAGCTTTGAAGCAAGTACCGTGCCAGCTACTGCATCGGGAAAGGTGATGCCTGATGCTAAGAAAAGATCATTGGATTCATAAGTGTCTTTCATATAGGAGAGTACTTTGGCATTTGTTCCGTATCGGTCAACACCTGCTAAACGAGTTTCAATCTTGAATTTGTTTTTGGTCAACTCGGCAGTAGGGATAACAGCTTCTCCACCGATTACAATCAAATGCTTAGGTCCAGCCTTTTTATAGTATTCGATCACGGAATTAGGAAGAGTTGTCGAGGTTAGAACTATGGGGATCTGTTTAATCCCTGCAAAGGTAGCAGCAGATAAGGCATCTGGAAAATTATCTCCGTTAGCTAGGATGAGTGATTCACTTGATAAACGGTTGGCAAGAAGGATGGACGTTTCATAGCGATCCACTCCGCCAATACGTTCCCATTCTATATGTAATTCATCAAGTTCTTTTTCAATAGGAAGTTGCAAACAAGCCGTTCCACCTAAAAGGACAATTTTTTGAGGTTTTAAGCGATTCAGCTCGGAGATAACTCGTCGGTCAATTGAGTCTCCTTTTGTAAGAAGAATTGGAGCATTTAAGCTTACTGCAAAAGGGGTTGAAGCTATTGCATCTGGGTAATCGGAGTTTTCACACAAAATAACAGTTTGGGCTGAGTCCCAGCCTTTTTGAGATATTTTAATAGCCGTTTCTACTCTGTCTTGACCAGAAAGGCGTTCTGCTGGGAAAGCTAATGGGCTAGCATGTGTTATTAATGGCATGCTCAATACTAAAGCAAGTGATGTGATTACCGCGAATAAAATCTTCTTCACAAGTTCCATCCTTTCTCCTATTAATATAAGAAAATTATACCATAAAAACCATACTGTTTGATAAAATTATATGAAATAATACCTATCCGTTGTGTTATTTAATTAAACAATGCGCAGAATAGTTCAATAAGGTCTAATGTAGTGGTTTTGATAGCTATTGAAACCGCTCATTGACTAAAAATATGGTATGATGATATTAATTCGGAGATTAGAGTGAAGGTGGTTACGTATGTTTAAAATTACTGAGGATTGCCTCGAAAATAAGCCTATGCCAGATTATTTCTCTTCAGAGGCGAAGAAGGGTACAGTGGATTTCGACGAGCTCATCAAGAAGTTTGAGGCTGAACCACAGTATATATTTCGGATGAGAGATCAAGATCTAGAAGTCTTATATATTGGTTACTCGGATGATTGCAATAGACCGAGTGGTTTTGATCCGTTAGATATGTATGGAGAGTATTATGGTTGCATGGATATTCAATATCGAAATGCCAAAGGTGAGTATGAGAGACTATAGTGAGGCCATGCATCCAACAAAACTAAACTATAAAATGCCGGCAGAATGGGTGAAGCACTCGTGCACCTATATTTCTTGGCCGGTTCAGTCGTCTATGTGTTTTCCTGAGGACTATGACGCGGTTTGCCTTGGTTATGTTGAAATTATCCGGGCTATCGCTGAATTTGAACCTGTGACGGTTGTAGCGAATCCCGCTGATGTGGAGAAGCTCTCTAGTATTTTTAAGAACGACCGGGTTAAAGTTATGGTCATCTACCATAATGATGCTTGGCTACGGGATAATGGGCCGACGTTTCTAATCCATGATACAGGCGGAGTAGCAGGAGTCAATTGGCAGTTCAATGCTTGGGGGGAGAAATATGCGCCGTGGGATTTAGATAATCAGGTTGCGACTCAACTTCTCGACACTGTCGGGGTGAGACGCTTTGATGCTTCAATTGTAATGGAAGGGGGTTCCCTCCATGTGGACGGGGAGGGAACGCTTCTCACTACGGAGCAATGTCTCCTAAATCCCAATCGAAATCCGAACTTAACGAGAGGACAAATTGAAGCTGAGTTGAAAAAGTTCTTAAATATCCGGAAAGTCATTTGGCTGAAAAATGGGTTAGATGGTGATGAGACAGATGGGCATGTGGACAATATTGCCTGTTTCATAGCTCCGGGGAAAATACTGATCCAAGTCTGTGACGATCCTGACGACGAAAATTATGTGATCACTCAAGAGAACTTAAGGATATTAGGCACAGAGTCCGATGCTCTAGGAAGAAAATTCGAGCTAATACCTATCCAACAGCCTCCCAAGTTGTGCGATAAAGAAACTGATATTCGCTATACCTTAAGTTACCTGAACTTCTATTTTGTCAATGGTGGACTAATTTTACCAATATTCGGGGGTAAAGCGGCAGAAACTGACCGCTTAGCTATACAGGTGTTGGGTAAACTCTTTTCAGAAAGACGGATTCGCACGGTAAATGGCATGGCAATTATCCGGGAGGGCGGCAATGTGCATTGCACGACCCAGCAAATGCCGGAGGGTGTTGTATGAGAAAAGTAAAAGTGGCGGCTACGCAGATGAGTTGTTCTAGAAGTATCCCTGAGAACATTGGGAAAGCGGACCTATTGGTTAGGGAGGCAGCAAATAAGGGCGCTCAAATCATTTTGCTACAAGAGCTGTTTGAGACCCCATACTTCTGTCAAAAGGAGAAATCTGACTATTATGTCTATGCGATGGAATTGGAACAGAATAAAGCCGTTCAGCATTTTAGACAAGTGGCAAAAGAGCTGCAGGTGGTGTTGCCAATCAGCTTCTATGAGAAAAAGAATCAAGCCCGCTACAACACTTTAGCCGTCATTGATGCCGATGGAGAAGTGCTGGGGAAATATCGCAAGAGTCATATACCAGCTGGACCAGGATATGAAGAAAAATTTTATTTTAACCCAGGAGACACGGGCTTCAAGGTCTGGAATACCCGCTATGCCAAAATTGGGGTCGGGGTATGCTGGGATCAATGGTATCCTGAGGCTGCACGGTGTATGGCTTTAATGGGTGCGGAATTGCTTTTTTATCCGACAGCTATTGGCTCAGAGCCCGAGGATGGATCCATGGATTCCAAGGATCATTGGCAGGCCTGTATGATCGGGCATGCGGCAGCAAACCTGATTCCAGTGGTGGCCTCAAACAGGATCGGGGTTGAGGAAGATGAAGAGTCAAGCATTACCTTTTATGGCTCTTCCTTCATTGCTGGGTCGCAAGGTAACAAGTTGGCAGAGGCTAACCGGACAGAACAAGCGGTCTTAGTGGCTGAATTTGATTTGGACCAGCTTGAGATGCAGAGACTCGAGTGGGGGATCTTTCGGGATCGCCGGCCTGACTTATATGGCTTAATCTCATCCTATGATGGAGAGTTAACCATTAAGGGAACTTATTAATCTTTAGTTGAACGAGTTCACATTAGATATAAAATGATGACTGTTGAATTCGGTTAGTTTGGTGATACTAGAAGTAAGGCCAGTTTAGTGAAATAAGTGATGAGAAAGGTTGGGCTTACTATGGAAGAAGTCATCAAATTCTTGAATGAGAACAGATTGGGAAATTTAGCAACGGTGGAAAATGGGGAACCTAGAGTGCGACCTTGGGGTTTTGTATTTGAAGAAGGTAGGAAATTCTTCTTCTGCACTGCTAATACAAAGGATATCTATAAACAGTTAAAGACCACCCCTTTCGTAGAATTTGTAACTACTTCAAGTGACAGGGCATGGGTAAGGTTACGTGGAGAAATTGCATTTTGTGATGATTTGAAGGTTAAGGAGAAGGCTCTTAAGACTGTGTCATGGGTAGAATCACTCTACAAGACTGCCGATAATCCGATCTTTGAGGTTTTCTACATTGAACATGGATCGGCTATGATGGATGATTTTACAGGACAGCCCTGCAAGAACTTTAAATTTTAATTAATACTAATTTTTTTCCACAATAACATGTATTACTAGGGAGCCTTTTACCACGTTTGCGTGTGTGAAAGACTCTCTAATTGTTAATTCTTCTATGCGCAAAATAGCTACATAAAAGCCTCTATTAAGAACTATTTTCTAATAATGGAGTTCATCATCTTTGCCTTAATTTTGTGAATGTGACAAGTTTTATTCATGATTCTGGTGCAGAGTGCGCCACAATCATCGAAAGAGGGGAATTCGGAGGAGGGTTTATTAAAGCCTTTGGGAATCTCAAGGAGCAATTAAATATGCGACGCAACTATGTTTCTTCCGAAGAAAGCCTTGAAGGAAAGGTTTTCGTACAGTTTATCGCGCTAATTTATCTATCTTAGGCATAGGAAAGAAAATAACAAGTCAAAGAGGCCATGGATATTTTGCGTCAGACAAGGAGGCATGTTCACCTCATAGCGGGCTATTAGGTGAACATGCCGACGCAGTATGACAAGAAATAGACTGGCATACTGACTAGTTATTTTTTTGAATGTGCCTTATATCCAAAAGGCCATGAGCGATCATAGTTTATTCAAAAAGTTCACAATGCAGAGGTTGTTTGATAAACTTGATGTCGGGAATGCAAGATTAAAGTGTAGTTGTGTGCCGGATCAAGGAGGATTAGTAAAAGATATGTCGAATAATAGACAATGCGTTGTAGTGAGTCTAAACCGAAAAGTTTTGAGGGGTGCATGAAATGAGTAAATTACATACTTCTAAGTCTACTATTCATTATGGGATACGAATAAAATTGCAATTGGGATTTTTAGTGGTCTTGCTATTAACTGTGTTAGTGGGAGCGGTAGGTTATTATGGCGTTGTTAAGATCAACCAGAGTGCGGAAGACCTTGGTGGACATTGGTTGAAGGGTACGACTGCCTTAGCTCAAGTGGTTGAGGACACTGAAGATACTCGACGCACTGTTCTGTTAGGTTTTACGATGCGTGCCAATGCAGTAGAATACCAGAACCTTAAAACCCGTTACAGGGGTTATAAACTTAAATGGGAGAATAATTTCACCACCTATGAAAACTATGTAACCTCTACGGAGGAAAAAGCAAGAAACGAAACAATGCGAAAATCATTTGCTGCCTATATAGTCGATGCAGATCTGGTTTGGAAATTGCTAGAAGAAGGAAAGGAAGTCGAAGCACGACCAATATTAATTCAAAGGAGCCAATTAAGTTTTGATCTGCTGCTTAAGGATATGGAAGAGCAGATGAAGTTTATGGCTATAGGAGGCAACAAAGCCGTTGTTGATGCTGTTGCTACTCATAGTACTGTGTTGAGACTGTTGATAATTTTTGTGGCCATAGCCGTGATCGGAGGCACAGTATTAGCGCTTATGTTGGCCCGACATATCAGCAAGCCTCTTGCAGCGGTGACCAAGGTGGCTCAGGCTGTAGCAGAAGGGGATTTGAACGTTCAAATGCCGAAAATTAAAAATAGAGATGAAATAGGGGTTTTAGCTACAGCTGTCACTGAGATGGTGCGATCGTTGCGAGAAGTGATCAGTGAAGTTCTTGTTCAAGCAGAAAGTGTTGCGGCAACCAGCCAAGAATTATCAGCTGCAGCAGAGGAAGCAACCGCTAGTAGTGAACAAGTGTCTGAAACGTTAACTCAGCTTGCGGCTGGTGCAACGGACCAAGCCATCTCCGTCGGGGATACTAGTAGTGTCATTGAACAGCTTGCAGCAAGCGCCCAGCAGGTCGCGGAGAATGCAGAGGTAGTTAGTCAAAGTAGTGATAGGGCTGCTCAGGCTGCAGAATTGGGAGCAGTACAAGCAGAAAATGCTGTGCATAAAATTGAACAAATCAGAGATGTGTCAGTTCAAACGGCCGAAGCCATCTTTAGGCTGGGAGATCAATCCAAACAGATTGGTCAGATTGTGGATGTGATTAAAGGAATTGCCGATCAAACCAATTTATTGGCCTTAAATGCGGCAATTGAGGCTGCACGCGCGGGAGAACAGGGGAGAGGCTTTGCCGTTGTCGCAGAAGAGGTTCGTAAGTTGGCTGAACAATCCTCGATGTCGGCAACACAGATCTCAAGCCTCATTGGCAATATTCAACGTGAGACGGAACGTGCCATCCAAGTGACGGAAAAAGGTAAGGGGGAAGTGGAAGGGGGAGTCGAAGCGGTTAATTTAGCCGGAAATTCCTTCCGAACTATTGTAGCGGAGGTTAACCTCGTCGTTGATCAAATTCAACTCGTCACAGCTGCTTCACAGCAAATGGCCATAGGAACAACCCAAGCCGTTAAGTCTGTGGAGAGCATTGGTGTGATCGTGGAACAAAGTGCAGCCAGTGCTGAAGAAGTTTCTGCTGCATCGGAGGAACAAGCTGCTACGATGGTATCGGTCAGTCAATCCGCAGAGGCTTTGGCCAAACTTGGGGAAAGCCTCATGACTGCTGTAGCCAGATTTAAGGTATAGCCCAACCTAGGCTAGCCTAGCAATTATCATAACAAAATGCACTCATGTAGAGTGCATTTTGTTATGAGAGGATCAGATTACTGAAGTTTTGATGTTGATCTTTAGCTGAACGTCTCAAGTTAAATCAAAAATTTTTCTCAGTTCCTGTTCTGATAACTTGGAGAGCATAGTTTCGCCCGGCTGAATCACGGTATCAATGAGCGCTTTTTTCTTAGCTTGCAGAGCATTAATCTTCTCTTCAACCGTTCCTTGGGTAATAAGCTTGATCACCTGCACGGCGTTTTTTTGGCCGATACGGTGCGCACGATCGGTCGCTTGATCTTCAACAGCGGGGTTCCACCAGGGATCGTAGTGAATAACCATGTCGGCACCGGTCAGGTTTAGTCCCGTGCCGCCTGCTTTTAAAGAGATCAGGAATACTTTTCCAGTCCCTTCATTGAAGGAATTAGCCATTTTCAAGCGGTCTATAGCTTTTGTGGAACCTGAAAGATAGAAATGCTCTATTCCCTCGGAGGTTAGATGCTGTTGGATGATGTCCAGCATCGTTGTAAACTGGGAGAAAAGCAGAATACGGTGACCGCTATCAAGAGCGTCTGTAAGGATTTCCTGTAAGAGTAACATTTTCCCGCTCTCTCCGGTGTAATTTTCCAAGAACATGCCCGGGTGACAGCAGATTTGCCTAAGTCTAGTCAGCGCAGCGAGAATTTTCATGTGGCTTTTGTTATAACCCACCGTTACGATTTCCTGGGCTATTTTCCCTTTGGCTTCCTGCAAATAGGCTAAGTATAATTTTTTCTGGTCTTCCGTTAAGGGAGCACTAAGTAGGGTTTCAATCTTGTCAGGTAATTCTTTTAAAACATCTTTCTTCAACCGTCGTAAAATGAAGGGGTTAGCATGACGACTTAATTCCGCAAGTGGTTTAGAATCCTCACCTTTGATGATTGGAATTTCGTATTTTTTGCGAAACTCCTGATAAGTGAGGAGATATCCCGGCATTATAAAATTAAAGAGGGACCAAAGCTCGGAAAGCGAGTTTTCGATTGGCGTTCCTGTCAGTGCAAAATAGCCCTTGGCTTGAATCTGTTGGACAGATTTTGCATTTAGGGTTTGCGGGTTTTTGGTGTGTTGTGCCTCATCTAAAAAACAATAGGAAAACTTAAACTTGGCAAATATATCGATGTCTCGCCTCAGTATGGGGTAGGAAGTGACTACTAGGTCCCATTGTTCTTCCATATCGGATAATTGAGTATGTCGTTCCTGAGGGGAGCCTTCAACTACGAGAACTTGCAGGGTGGGGGTGAATTTCTTAGCTTCTTCTTGCCAGTTATAGATCAATGACGTGGGGGCAATGACCAGCGCTGGTCCGGAGGCATTTGGTTTTTCCGATAAAATAAAGGAAAGGACCTGTAAGGTCTTGCCCAACCCCATATCATCGGCTAAAATGCCCCCTAGACCAAACGAAGCCAAAGTTTTTAGCCATTTAAAGCCAGTCTTCTGATAATCCCTTAACACATGTTGCAACTCTGCGGGAATTTCAAATTCCCCGTCTTGGGGTTCGAGGATACTTTGGACTAATTGCTTGAAGGCTTTATCGCGATGCACCCCTGGCAGGTTAGACTGACGCAGAAAGCTGTCAATATACATTGCTCGGTATTTGGGTAGATTAAGTAGTTTAGTGTTCAGATCATCTGCGTCAAGATTCAAATAGTCTAGAAGTTGAGCAACAGACGTTAATTCGGTCTGGTTTAGATCAAGGAAAGAACCGTCCCGTAAGCGATGGTATTTCTTCTTTAGTTGGAGGGAATGAAAAATACCCGACAATTCGTCTTGTTCAATATCATTGTATTGGAAGGAAACCTCTAAGATGTTCAAGGTTTCGTCTAAACGTACCTGGCCACAAAACGTGGTAGAGGTTCTGACTTTGACTTTGAATTGATCGGAGTAGTATAGTTCGGCAAGGAGCCTTAGCTGAGGGAGCCAGGTTACTGTAAATTCAAAGATTTTATCGTCGTCTTCAAGGTGGATTTGACCTTTGGAAACAATAAAGTCAGCTTGTTCAAGGATGCTGAGGATTTTTCGCTCCTGGTCAACAGAGCGGATGAGGATCACAGTGCTATCCGCTGAATTATTGAGGGCTTCTCGGGTAGAAGCAAAGGGATTAATAACAGTAGCACCATAGTGAAATTCCACACAGGCAGTGATTCCCATATCATTAGCACGATCAAAATAGATACTTGCTTGTAAAGGTTCCTGGTTGAACTTGTCCTCTAGTGTGGATTCGATAGACACCTGGCCTAGTTTCCCCAGTAAAGGCAGAGCTTCCGAAGCGAAAAACTCCTTCTGTGCCGCCGGAATGAGAAGATTGCTCGTGGATGCTTTGCGGAGTGCTCGCAAAATGGGGGGGAGAAGGTCTTTTTGGTTAGGGGAAGTCAGATGAATTTTTTGTCGGTAGGAGTAGTAACTGCCATCTGGTGTAAGCTGGAGGGGAACTTCGTCACTTTCTAGTGCTAATGTAAGGTTTAGACCTTGTGCTTGTAGGGAAAACTCTATGGGTAGACCTTCACGTATAATTTGGGTGGTAACTAAGGGTGCGGAGCTGATGCCCCAATGAAATACTTTGTCTCCTAAGGAGTCCAGAAATTTAGTTAGGTAATACCCACTTAGAGGCAAAGACTTTTGGCATAGAAGAGTCGAGGAATAGAAAGGACCTTGCATTTCCGTTAAGGCTGTATGCTGGTCAAACATTTCCAGGAGCATGGCGATGAGTGCTCGATCCTCTTGCTTAAAGGATTGGCACGAGGGTTCAAACGTAAACTGTTTGCCAAATTCTAGTGATCGACCTGTCTTTATAGAAGAGATGAATTGTTCTATGTCCTTGACCACATACAAGCGCTGTAGACCTAGCTTGAGTTGCATATGGGCAGAAACTCGGCGGTCAGGAATGATTTGGAGTTCCACCTCCAGGGTTACCTCTTCTTGGGGTATTTCTTGGTAGTGATTAGAAAATATCTCCAAGAGATCTTCAGTGGCGCGGTTAGGGACTATGGGATCAAGCCAGGCCGTGGGTAATTTCTGCTGGGCTGCTTTTAATACCGCGATGACATGTTTACATGCGCCTGGATAGTCTGTAAAGGCTGGACAACTACAACGGTAGGAACGAAGAGTGCTATCTTGCTCAAAAGTTACCTGCACGGCATAACGCAACCCCCCTATGACATTAGCGTTCACCAGGCCTTTTTCAGGCGAAAAGATGAAATTTCTGACTCTTCCGGCGGTGTAATAGGAAAAACCTTTTTTATATTCGAGGCCATTATTGGCAAGGTCTAGAATTTGTTGTTCAGAAATATTAAAGCGAGGCATGAAATACTCCTTTTGTTGGCATTATTCTATAAAAGTTATCTAATAATAATATCATAGTTGAGGGTTGTTAGTCTATTTCAACGCGTGAAGATGTAATAAATGTTTAAAGGGTTGTATGATGTATTAGCGGTGGATAGCAGGAAAACTGACTATATATGTAGAAGTGATACCTAGGTTATTAAAGAAGAGCAAATTAATAATACTTAACAGGGGGTATGTTCCATGCTTATTACTTGCGATAACAACATGCAAATGGGCTATATTTATTTGATGCCTAATGAGACTACCGCTGAGTACACCCTCGAGAAAAGTGATATCGGACTATATTATGATGTTAACAGTCTTAGCATCCCAAGGATCAAATGGCATAGCATGGGTCAGAGTTTAAGTCAAATGCGTTTGTCGATCAAGACGTATAGTGAGGCTGTCGATAACGCCTTTAATTGTGAGTATTGGAATGATCTGGATAATGAAGGATATATGATAGGAATAGAACTTTATCTAACGGAAGAAATACTTTTGCCATTAGTAGCACATCAAGCTTTCAAACTTTACGATATACGTTGGCGTAACCGAGATTTCAGAGTCCTTACCTTGGATGCGTATCATGATGTTCTCAATAAAAATAATATTATATATCCCTTAACCTCAGAAAAAGACGTCTTTGTCATAATAGCCATTGATCCATTATCCCAGGTAGGAAGGGTTATGGCGCTGATCTCGGCAAGAGATGATATATATCCGATAGATTATTTACAGAAACCGTTGTTTATGTTAGCTAATTCAAGTCGCTCTTCCAGTAAGATTTAAATTCAAGAGAGTCTAGGTCACGGCAATTGTAGCCGTGACCTAGACTCTCTTAATGGATATTAATGATTCTCCGTTCCCGTGACAGGCTCTTAACCTAAACTTTACTCGACGATAATATCACGTTAACAAAGATCATATATAATGAATCAACGGGTAGTATAATGTATTAACAAAAAATAATGAGGTGTTAAAATGGAACTGTTGGTTGATTTACACACCCACACCATTGCCAGCGGACATGCGTACAGTACTTTTACAGAAAATGCACTTGCAGCTTCACAAAGAGGACTTAAATTATTGGGAATGACAGATCACGGCCCAAGTATGCCTGGGGCTCCTCATCTTTTTCATTTTGAAAACTTATCAATTCTTCCTGATGAGCTATATGGTGTAAACATTTTACCTGGAGTTGAAGCTAATATCACAAACTATGAAGGTAAATTAGATATGCCATTGAAATATTTAAGTTGTCTAAAGCTTATTCTTGTCGGGCTACATCCGGTCTGCTATCCCGGTGGGACATGTGAACAAAACACTCAAGCATATATAAATGCAATGGAAAATCCCTATACAGATATGATGGTTCATCCAGGACGACCGGATTTCGAGATGGATCTTGAAAAGATCGCCCATGCTTCTGCCCTTTTGAATATCCCTGTCGAGGTTAATAACAGTTCACTTTCAACAATTAGAGAAAAGAGTGCAGCTCGTGAAAATTGCAGGTCTATTGCCCGCTACATGGCAAAGTATAAAGGTCCTGTAATCTTAGGAAGTGATGCTCACTTTTCGGACCGGGTCGGTGAATTTGGCGAAGCTGTAGAGCTGGTACGTGAGGTTGGAATTTCTCAACATCAAATTCTTAACACTTCCCCTGAGCGAGTCTTGGATTATCTCGATTCGCGTCGTAAACAACGTGCAGAAGTCAGTAATCGCGTTCAGCTTAAGCTGAACGTAGTGGCTTAAGGTGGGAGCACATTAAAATCTTTTTATATTAGTAACGTTTAGCTTGACTTATTGCCTGCTCTCTCAGTATGTGTTTGACACATACCTCTTAGGGATGCCAATAAATCAAACTATTTTTTTACACTTTTATAGAGTAACATAGCGCCACTGATCTGTGTTCGATATAAGCTTGTGAATATTAACATAAACTTTACATTTTTGTAACTTCACTTTAATATATAACATATATAATGGATCAGATGGAAAAAAATTAATAGTTATGAGGTGTAAAAAAATACTGTTCAAGAAGCTAAATTAGACAGTATATTAAATCGCTAAAGTGTTTCTCAATGGTAGGGAAGAGATCGATTTAAACTTATATGTTATATTTTGGAGGATGATGGAAACGTGGCAACAAAGCAAAAAATTAACCGTAGTATCTTAGCTTTAATTATAGCTTCAATTATTATTTCAGTTGGAATTGGAGCCTTAAATATTAATGGTATGATAGCCAGCTCAAAAGTAAACTCAGATTTATATAAAGCAACCTTAAATGCTAATTATGACCAGAACATTCGATTCGTAACTCAGCAAGCTATAAGTACTTTGGATAATATTTATCAACTCCAGAAGGACGGAAGCCTTACAGAAGAACAGGCCAAGGCAGAGGGAGCTGCTAGCATGACTAAACTTAGATATGGCGATGATGGGAACGGATATTACTGGGGAGATACGACGGCGGGGATATGTGTTTTCCATGGTACAAATCCAAAAGCTCCTGGCACAGATCGAAGCAATACTGTTGACTCTAAAGGGAATTTTATGATTCAAGAAATTCTTAAAGTTGCTGCGAGTGGTGGAGGTTATACTAATTATTGGTTTCCCAAAGCTGACCCTAACGATAAGACAGAATACCCCAAGCGCGGTTACGCTTTAGAATTTAAGCCCTGGAAGTGGGTTATTGGGACAGGAAACTATATTGATGATATAGATAAGGTTATAGCGACTCGTCAAGCAGTCGTTGATAGGGATCTGCGCATAGCAATTGGATCTTCAGTTTTGGGAACGTTTGCGTCAATTGTCATTGCTGTCGGATTCGCTTTGATGATTAATCGTAGGATTTCCAAACAAATTGCTCCTATGGCAGAATCTGCTCAATTAGTTGCTGGTGGAAAACTTGATATACTGAAGATTAATGTGACGACGAATGACGATATTGGACAGCTAGGAACTGCTTTCAACGCTATGACCGATAATTTGCGTGATTTAGTTGAAAAAGTTTCTCAATCTTCAGGACTTGTTGCCTCAACTTCTCAGGAACTTACTTCTTGAGCAGAACAATCTGCTCAAGCGTCAAGTCAAATTGCCGTTGCCATCACCCAGGTTTCGTGTGAAACAGAAAAACAATTAACAGTAGTTGAAAATATGACCCTAATTGTAAACCAAATATTGAAAGGCATCGACCAGATTCTCACTAGCTCGAAAATAGTCGCAAATACTTCAGAAAAAGCAGCTGAAGCTGCCTTAGAAGGCAGTAAGGCCATTGATAAAACCATTAACCAAATGAATAATATTGAAAAAACGGTGAACAGCTCGGCTCAAGTCATTGACAGTTTAGGGGAGCGATCCAATGAGATTAGTCAAATAATAGATACGATTTCGGGGATTGCCGCACAAACCAATCTTCTCGCTCTCAATGCCGCTATTGAAGCTGCGCGTGCGGGAGAACAGGGGCGTGGCTTTGCGGTCGTAGCCGATGAAGTCCGTAAGCTTGCCGAACAATCGAGCGAAGCAGCGAAACAAATTGCAGCACTAATTACTGAAATCCAAAATGGTACCCAACAAGCAGTTAATGCTATGAATACAGGAACACGTGAAGTAGCGATTGGAACAGATGTGGTTAACACTGCAGACCGAGCCTTTAAAGAAATTAATGACTTGGTCAATACGGTTTCAACGCAAGTGCGAGAAATTTCTACTGAAATTCAACAAACAGCCAATGCAAGTAATAAAATTATTGATGCTGTCTCTGAAATTAATGGAATTAGTAGAACCATTGCAGATCAAACTCAAACAGTTTCTGCTGCCACGGAAGAACAATCGGCTTCAATTGAGGAAATTGCTTCTGCCACCCAAATGCTCACTCAAATGGCCCAAGAGTTAGAAAGGTCATTAACTAGATTCACGGTTTAACCTAAGAGATTGTGAGAATAAAGTAGGGCTGAAGGCAACGTACTTTCTGCCCTGCTTTCTTGTACCCAGAGACAAAGGTGCCTGATATGAGAACACAAACCGATGGAATTCCATAGAAATGAAGGAATTTGCTGAACTTCGCCGAATATAGAGTCTAGGGGAAAAATGCTAGAAGAGGGGTACAGATTCAATTATGCTTACAGTTGAAAAAATTGGCGGAACTTCAATGGCCCAATTTCACAATGTACTTAACGATATTATAGGATATCCGAGCTCAGCGCGATTTCGTTACGGGAGAGTCTTTGTTGTCTCTGCCTATGCTGGAGTAACCAATATGCTCCTTGAAAATAAAAAAACCAAAGCTCCAGGGATCTATCATCATTTTATCAAAGGTGAAGATTACGAAACCGCCATCGATGACCTTTTAAGCGAGGCCGTAAACATTAATGAAACTTTCGTCGATATTGGCTTGGATAGAAAAGTATGTCGTGAATTTCTTGTTGAACGAATCATGCAAACAAAGGCTTATCTAAATAGCATGGAAGATATTCTCGCCTCAGGATATGTGGGGAGGGAAAGTATATTCTCCGCAGCTAGGGAGTTGCTGGCATCTATAGGTGAGGCGCACTCGGCCTTTAATACTGTCAACATACTTCGAAACAACGGTATACTTTCTGAGTTAGTTGATTTAACGGGTTTTCGTGATGCGAAACAGCTTTCGATCAGCGAACGTATCGAGAAATGTTTCAGAAATGTAAATCCGCAGGATGCGATTCTTGTTGCCACTGGCTATACAAAAGGAATCGAAGGAATTATGAGGGAATATCAAAGGGGATACTCCGATATTACCTTCTCAAAAATTGCCACCCATCTTGACGCAGATGAAGCTATCATCCACAAGGAATATCACTTATCCTCCGCGGATCCTAACATCGTGGGAGTGGATAAAACGATTGTAGTAGGTAGGACCAATTACGATGTTGCTGATCAGCTTGCCGACATTGGAATGGAAGCAATTCACCCTAATGCATCGAAGCCGTTAGAAATGGCTGGAATAAATCTTCGTATTAAGAATACCTTCGAACCGGATCACCCAGGAACTGTGATATCCAATGATTATATTGGTCCCCAAGCAAAGATTGAAATAATTGCTGGTTCTGATAAAATAGTGGTTCTCGAAATTCATGATACATCAATGGTGGGAGAACCAGGATTTGATCTAGAAATTATGAATACGTTTGCTAGTCATGAAATTAGTTACATCATGAAAACCACCAACGCCAATAGTATCTCGCTAGTTATATGGGAATCGGATCTCATTGACGACTTAGTGCCTGAACTTGAAGAGAATTATCAGACAGTTACAGTACAGGCGGCAGCGATCGTCTGTGTCATCGGATCCAATATTGCTATGCCTAGGATATTAGCTCGAGCAGCGAATGCTTTAGCTAAAAATAATATCAACATCAAATGTGTGTCTCAGTCTCTAAGACAGGTGAATATGCAATTTATTATTGAACGAAAAATGTATAAAACGGCAATAATATCCTTGAACGAAGAGCTATGTCTAGTAGACATAAACCAGTGATTATAGGTAGGAAGAAAGTGGAAGTGTGTCAGTACTAGCGGTAGAAGCGTTTTTGAAGGAAAAGAAAAAAGACATTGCAATCTTAACGTTTGGAGATACAAGTACGGTTGCTAAAGCGGCAGAGGCTTTAGGAGTAACGCCTGGAGAAATTGCCAAATCATTGTTGTTTAAGATTAAAGATGACTTTGTCATGATTCTCATGGCTGGGGATAAGCGTATAGATAATCGGAAGTTTAAAGACGTCTTTAAGGCTAAGGCCAAGATGCCTGAAGCAAAAGAGGTCGTAGCGGCAACTGGGCATCCAGTAGGTGGGGTGTGTCCATTTGGCTTAATAAAAGCCATACCCATCTATCTTGATTATTCCTTGCGATCGTATAAGCATATTTTTCCGGCGGCAGGTGCACCCAATACTGCAATGAAGTTAAATCTTGATGATCTGTTTGAACTGACCCACGGACAGTGGATAGACGTCATCCAATCTGAAATAGTCTAAACACAGAGATCAACAGAATATTTAGTAGAGACAATTGATACCCCTCTGGGGTTCCGATTGTCCCTACTTTCGTAAATGCCTATACAAGGCTAGTGCCAAAGTAGTATTATATAAGTATTATAAGAGGGCAAATTTTTTTTGGAGGTGTAGGTGCTTTGAAACACAAAAGGAAAGTAATAGTGGCTATCGGCTGTCTCCTGTCTCCTGTTAGCTACCCTCATTGGTCATCCGAAATTATTTAATATTCAAGCAATCTATGCGGAGAGTCAATCTACTGAACCAAAAACTGTTGAGGTTATTGTTCAAAAACTCCAAGGAAGTGACTCCCTGTCCATACTACAGTCGGTGGGAGGAATATTGGTTGCAGAGACCCCAATGATCAACGGATTTGTCGCAAAGGTTTCGGAGGACTCCTTGGTAAAGTTGGGTCAACAAGAGGGTGTGTTACGCTATTCCATAAGTCATCCGATTGCCCTGACAGGGGACTTTGGGAGAAAAATGAAAATAGGCAAGGGCGTCCAATTTAAGCGCTCTGAAAAATTAGACAACGATTACAGAGAGATCGTAGAAGCGGACGACGTCAGAGAAAAGGGAAAGGGTGTAACCATCGCTGTTTTGGACAGTGGAGTTGGATCAGATTCCTATAGCAAAAATAGCCTTAATGTAGTTCGTTCTATAGCTATTAATCCCGAGGTGACAACAACAGACGATTTGTATGGCCACGGAACCCATGTGGCAGGTATCATAAATGGTAAAGGAACTAAAGAGGTTACAGGGATAGCTCATGAAGCCAATCTGATTAATGTTAAACTAGGCGACGATCAAGGTAATCTATCAGAAATAGATTTATTGCTAGGGTTACAGTGGGTGTATGATTTTAAAGACGATTATAATATAAAGGTTGTTAACCTCTCCGTTTCCTCTGATACTCCTGGGTCATATATAGAAAGTCCCTTGAGTGCAGCAGTTGAGCAACTTTGGTTAAGTGGAGTTACTGTTGTAGCTGCAGCAGGGAACGATCGGATAAATCCCACGGATATTGATTATACTCCAGCAAACGATCCTTATATTATTACCGTTGGTGCAGTTGATGGCAAAGGACAAGAGATGGCTAGTGAGTCCGAACTTGCTGAGTGGTCTAAGCACGGGATCACCCCCCAAGGAGTTCTCAAACCGGAGATAACCGCACCAGGAGTCGACATTATTTCCCTCCTGCCTAGGAGAGATTCCCTTTTAGCCATAGAGCATCCTGAGGCAGTTATTAACGGAAACTATTTTCAAATGAGTGGTTCGTCTATGGCTGCACCTATGGTTAGCGGTACGATTGCTCTCATGCTGGAGGCAAACCCTTCATTAACGCCTAATGATATTAAGTCTATTTTGCTCGGTACAGACGTCCCGTATAAAAATATATCGGATACTTCTGGGGTCATTAATGCTAGAAGAGCGGTAGAAATAGCCAAAGATAAGAGGAAGTTTGCAGAACTTCCTAGATATGAGAACACGTGGCCTCTATCTTCCTATATGGTGGATTCGGGAACTACGATGGATTGGTCAAAATTCTCATGGGGGAACGCGGGTTGGGAAAAGTTTTCATGGGGAAACATTGATTGGTCTAAGTTCTCGTGGGGAAACGTAGCTGGGTAAAATTCTAATGAGGATAAGTAAACAGGCCATTAAATACGAGTAAGAAGCAGTCTGAAGGACTGCTTCTTACTACGTTGGGGGAATTTAAACTGAACAAATTAAATGCAATGGCCAAATTTTATATAGCCTTCCATGTTCTTGTTACTTGTATTATACTTTATTATGTGTTTTCAAACCCTCCTTATAGTATATCCTACTCTACGGTAATCCCATTTATCATTTTTGGGAGTATGTTTGAGATTCTCCGTTTGAATGCATTTGGTATTAATGATCAAAGGCTCAATATTTCTGCTGGATCAGCAATTATCCTTGCAGCAGTTATGCTGTTTAACCCATTTGAAATCATCTTATTTGCATTTTGTTATGGTCTTTCCATGATAATATTTCCCATCCTTTCGCCTTCTAAGATTATATTTAATATTTCACAAACTATTAACGTTACTTTTGTCACTTTCTTAGTCTGGAATTCACTGCATATGAAAAATGAGCTATTATTAAGTACGGATAATATCTTGCCTTTTCTTGCGACAATGGCGGTATTTGGAGTAGTCGATCTATTGTCTGTTACCATTATAGTTTCTATTGCTTCTAAAACAAGGGTTATCGTAATATTGAGCGAGTCGTTTGAATGGATAAGTGTCAGTTATGCTCTTGTGGCTTTCATAGGTTGGATACTAGCAGAAGTGTATATGAAATTCTATCTATTCGGGCTATTGGGATTTGTTCTCCCCCTACTACTCATGCGATATAATATGTATCTTTTTGTTAAAGACAAGGAATCCCAAGTCACGCAATTACTAGATTTCAACTTATTATTAAAAGATAATAATAAACAGCTTATTTTGACCTTGTCACAAATCATAGATGCTCGTGAGAATAGTTTGTTAGGACACTCGGTGACTGTGGCTAAATATGCTACTGTCATAGCGGGGCGGATGAATTTTACACAAGATCAAGTGTATGATTTGAAGCGAAGCGCCATGCTGCATGATATAGGGAAGCTTGGAATAAGTGAAACAATATTGCAAAAGCCTGGAAAGCTTACGGACGAAGAATTTAAGACTGTAAAGAATCACTCTCTTATTGGAGAGAAGATTCTGGAAAACATTAAGGGGATGGAAAAGGTAGCGACAGTCGTTTTACAGCATCATGAGCAATACAGCGGAAATGGATATCCTAATCACCTTCGTGAAGAAGAGATATTGATCGAAGCCCGAATTATTGCGCTGTGTGATGCCTTAGATACCATGCTTTCGACTCGTTCCTATAAACAGGGATGGTCAATTGATGAAGCCGTAGTTGAATTAGTTCGCTGTCGGGGAACACACTTTGATCCCAAGGTTGTTAATGCGTTTCTAGAAGTGAAAGATGAAGTGCACGATGGGTTTTTCACGAATTCGTACCTAGCCAAGAAAGAGGAGTGTACCTTGGGAAGTTTGCTTATCGGTCAGGATGATTGCAAATAAATTCCCAATTTGACCATTTCCCTTATAAGCATTAGTATTACTAAGGATAAAGAAACGTTGTTTGAAGGGAACTGACAAAGCACTTGAAATTACAAGAAAAAGAACGTGGCATAAGACATTACTTAACCAACAAATATTGGGTTATTTTCATTGCGCTGTTTTGCGCAGTTCTCTGGGGAAGCGCCTTCCCAGTCTTGAAAGTAAGCTATGCTGAGCTTGGGATAGCACCGGATGATCGCTACGCAATTATTGTCCTTGCTGGAATGCGATTTTTCATTGCTTCCTTACTTATCTTCCTTCTACTTGTTGTAGGAATCAAGCAGTCACCAAAGGTTAAGCGCAAAATGTTACCTCAGCTATTTTTATTGGGCTTGTTGCAAATTAGTTTGATGTATTTCTTTTTCTACAATGGCCTGGCTCATACTACCGGGATGAAAGGAGCTATTTTATCCTCAGCTGGTATCTTTTTTGTCGTTGTCCTTGCCCACTTCGTTTATCTTGATGATCGGCTGGGGTGGCGTAAAATCCTCGGCTTAATAGCAGGCTTTGCTGGGATCATCTTAATTAATTCTGGAAAAAACTTCACCTTTGATTTCTCCTGGCAGGGCGAAGGCTTTATGATTTTATCGGGTCTCGTTAGTGCCTTTGGGACAGTCTTAGCTAAACGGATTTCTAAAGAGGTTCATCCTTTTGTTCTAACGGCATGGCAGATGCTTTTAGGGTCGCTAGTCCTGATCGTTGTGGGACTACCTAGCTTAGAACCTCATGCCATGGTCTTTACCAACAAAGCCTTGCTGCTCCTGTTATATTCCGCATTTCTCTCGGCAACTGCATTCTCCCTCTGGTATGCTATTTTGAAATATAATAAAGCAGGAGAGATTAGTGTCTATAAGTTTATGACTCCCGTCTCTGGAGCGATGTTGTCTGCGTTGTTCATTCCTGGAGAACATCTGACACTGAATATGTTTATCGCATTAGCCCTAGTGGCACTGGGGGTAATCATAGTGAACTACCCAAGAAAAGCCTAAAAAGATTGGAGGTTGACATGGGAAAGACATTAGTATTAACCGAAAAACCCTCCGTAGGACGTGAGGTAGCGAAGATACTCAATTGCAATCAAAAGGGTAACGGATGTTTCGTAGGGCCAAGATATATTGTTGTTTGGGCACTAGGGCACTTGGTAACGCTCGCAGACCCCGAATCCTATGATGAAAAATACAACAACAATTGACAGAGATTAGCAAAGGACGACTACCCAGTCAAACGTTTCTGACTGGCATCAGGGGTTATGCCACTCATCTTGTATCAACAGTTAATGGTAGCTCCCAAACCTTTAAACATGATAATTTAACCAGAAATAAATGTCCAGAGTGCGGAAAGTTCCTGCTTCAAGTAAAAGGCAAGAAAGGTGAGATGTTCGTCTGTCAAGATCGTGAATGCGGTTACAGAAAAGGTATTTCACAGACGTCAAATGCAAGATGCCCGGAGTGCCACAAGAAGCTGGAGCTGAAGGGGGACGGAGATAATAAAATGTTCTCCTGCGTTTGTGGGCATCGCGAGAAACTTTCGGCCTTTACGAAACGAAGAGAGGCAGAAAAGGGCAATATTAATAAGAGGGAAGTTAGCTCCTTCATGCAACACCAAAATGAAGGGAATTTGCTCAACACGGCTTTGGCAGATGCGTTGGCTAAGTTCAAATAGTGAAGGTTCGCGAGAACGGGCAGGGTACCCGGCAAATTGGACATCCGTGTCCAGTTGCCGGGTACCCTGCTTTAGGATAGCGGATTCAAGATAACTCGGCTAAGATGATTGCAAAGGCGTTGGAGCATGTGATCGCGGATCCTCTGGGGTGGGAGATAATGTAATCTCAAACACCTTATTTTATAAGCCGTAAAATAGAGTATTCGTTGTATTAGATTCACTTATTATAAACAATTAGTTATCTAACTTCTTTTTAGTCCTTAGATAATATCCTATAGATTGTATAGTAAAGTATCCATATTCAATGATCAGTAATGTGAATATTATAGGTGTTGGCCAAAACAATGGCCTATCTGGAGACACTATAGAGATGCTTACAGTTGACACTATTAGTGCAACGGCCGTAACAATAAGAAATATATAAAACATGCAATATAACAGACATTGTTTTCTTGCGTGTTTTAGTCTATGCTTTTTGTCTGAATAGATCTGGGGTCTGTCATCAGTATATTCTTTTCTCCATATTGTATATTTCATGTAAGTGAACTTACTAGTGAAGATCACTTCCCAACCGCTAGACTTATGAATATCAAAATAACTATCATTTACAAGGTTTTGATAATCTACACAATACTTAATAGTACGGGGTTCACCCTTCATGAAATAAAAAATATTACCACTTCGACTCATTCTGTAAAGGTTATAGCCTTGCTTTTCCTTAGCTTCAAGCCATGTCTCAATTTTATCAGGCGCATACATCCAAGCTAGTTTGCGCTTCTTTATGAGCTTTCCTTCTCTTCGTAGAGCTTTTTCAGTCTTGCGATCTAACCTGCGTTTAGAGAGGGCTATATCAGAGCCACTTTCCCGACGCAGTTTTTTATCTGATTGAATAAGTCTTATTAATATGTAGAGTAATGTGGATAGAATTAGGAACATGGCCGTTAATGATATACTGGAGCCTGGTTCGAAATGTGAAGAAAAATTATCAGAGAAGAATGCTAAGTATAATGTTATTAACATTAGTAGAACCCCAAACGATTGGTAGGCTAATAATATTCCTATGGAATATTTGATGATGCGATTTCTCTTCAAGATGCTTTCTCTGGAGGGAAATATTTTTAGTTCGGACGCTTCATTTTCATTCGCTAATATACTCCATTTTCCTTTTGTAAAAACATCATACCATTGACTCTTGATCAAGGAAGGTGAATTAGCGCTCACTCTATCTTTGTGACGGCAAATTCTGTATTGGATTATTTTTCGTTCATCATACTCAAAGACAAACGCTCTGGTTACAAAGTCTATTTTTTCTAATTGATACCCGTCGTAGGCCATTTCACCGAGCCATTTTTCAGTCTTCATAACATCAAGGCTCCAAAAGGGTCTAAATACCTTCTTAACCATGAAAATCCCCCTCAAATCTTAAGGCATTCGTGTATAATTCCTTAATCCTTTCTATCTCCGTGAGAATTAATTGCTTCCCAATATCCGTAATCTCATAAACAGTACGCCGCTGCTCATCAGAATAAATAGAGATGACCCCTTTATTCTGCAGTTTATTGAGCGTTCCATAGACCGTTCCTGAACCGAGCTTAATTCTTCCCTGCGTTATATCCGTAACATGCAATATGATTCCGTAGCCATGTCTAGGTTCTGCTAAAGAAAGCAAAATATAGTAGGCGGTTTCAGTCATAGGTATAAAGGCTTTTAAGACTTTATCCAAATTTATACGCTCCTTTGAATAACCACTAGTTTCACCATGACATATCACGTCATGACATACATTATCTAGACTATATCATGTCCCAACATAGTTTAAAAGAGGTATTTTGATGTGTCAATAGAATAACAAAGGAATCAACCTGGGATTTATGAGGTTAGTTTAATAGGATCAAAGTTATAGGCGCACCTTCACATGCAGGAGTAGGAGTGATAAGGACTTGGTAAACGGCAATGTTGTTAACATAATGAAGTATTCCATCCACGATGGGCCAGGGATCAGGACAACTGTCTTTTTCAAAGGCTGCCCTCTGAACTGCCAGTGGTGTCATAACCCTGAAAGCCAAGAATTTGACCAAGAGCTGATGTATTGGCCAGACAGGTGTATCGCTTGCGGTCAATGTCTGGAAGTTTGCCCAAACGGTGCCATCATTTCCACTGAGGGGAGAATGCAGTACCTTAGAGAACAATGTACAGCTTGTGGAGAATGCTGTAAGGCTTGTCCTGCCGGAGTCAGAGCACTTGTAGCTAAGGCAATGTCCTTGAGCGAAGTTATGACTGAGATCGAGAAGGACGTGATCTTCTATGACGAATCGGGAGGCGGTGTAACATTTTCTGGAGGAGAAGCCCTTATGCAGCCTGAATTTCTGTTGGAACTTCTCAAAAGTTGCCGGAAGAAGGAAATCCACACTGCGGTAGAGACCTGCGGATTTGTTAACCACGACTCCTTAAAATTGATGAGCGACTACGTCGATTTATTCCTGTATGATTTAAAACTGATCGATAGTAACAAACACCAAGACGTGACAGGGGTGCCTAATGAAAGAATATTAAGCAATCTACAGTGGCTTGCAGAGCATCATCCCAGGGTTATTGTTCGGCTAGCGATTATTCCAGGAATTAATGATGACGAGGACAATCTTTGTAAAACTGGGGAATTTATTGCATCCTTAAAACAAGGGATGGAGATTCATATTTTACCTTATCATAAGGCTGGGGTGGATAAGTATCAGCGCCTTGGCCGTAGTTATTGTCTACCAGAATTACAGTCGCCCGATAAGGAGAGAATGGACAAGATCGCAAGGAAGTTGGAGCGGTTTAGTCTAAGGGTGAAAATAGGAGGCTAAGGTACATGAAAAAGATCTATATTAGTCAAGAGTATAATTATCATTATACTAACAGAGAAGACCATTCTAAGGTATAATTAGATTACACCTTAGAATAAAAATAAACTAAGAGTAAAGTTAACTAAGATTCAAACTCTAGCAGTGTAAGGAGTAAGTGAGAATGAACGAGAGAGTAACAAGGCTTAGGCAACGAAGCCTAGACACAGTAGCTTATATCTCCGCTGAAAGAGCAGAGTTGCTGACGGAATTCTATCGCTTGACTAGGAGTTCTTCCGTTCCTGCCCAGCGTGCTTTGGCGTTTAACTATATATTGAAACATAAAGAAATTTGTATTAACGAGGGTGAATTAATCGTTGGAGAGAGGGGTCCAGCTCCTAAGGCTACCTATACTTACCCTGAACTTTGCTGTCATAGTCTTGAAGATTTGGATATTTTGCACTCACGGCCAAAAATATCGTTCAAAGTTAGCGCAGAAGCACGCAGTGTTTATGAAGAACAGATTATTCCTTACTGGAAAGGCAATTCAATGCGAGATATCATCTTTGCGGGGATGTCCGAACAATGGAAAACAGCTTATGATGCTGGCATTTTTACGGAGTTCATGGAACAGAGGGCACCTGGGCATACCGTGCTGGATGATAAGATTTATCGCCTGGGTTTCCTGGATTTGAGCGCAGAGATCGATGTCCAATTGGCGAAACTTGACTATTTAAACGATATTGAAGCGTACTACAAACAGGAAGAACTGAAAGCTATGCGGATTAGCGTTGAGGGAATTATCAGGTTTGCAGAAAGGTACTCGGAAAAAGCTAGGGAATTAGCCAACGAGGAAACCGATGATCTGAGAAAAGAAGAACTGGAGAAAATCGCTGAGATCTGTTCGTATGTCCCTGCCCATGCCCCACGGGACTTCTGGGAAGC
>Ga0209386_1000211_pt1 | contig 29994 bp, 27 predicted proteins | sample NGEPertwo_FD_184510 | JGI IMG/M metagenome (GOLD analysis project Ga0209386, IMG submission 184510) | Arctic peat soil microbial communities from the Barrow Environmental Observatory site, Barrow, Alaska, USA - NGEE Permafrost154B-two... | ecosystem: Environmental > Terrestrial > Soil > Wetlands...
GATACTTACTTTGTTAGAAGAAATAGATTTATATTTACTTTCAAATTATTAATAATTTCATTGCTAATAATAATATTTAATCAAAATATTTTTTTAATTACAAGCAATGCTGTCTATACTGAAGAAACTATTATCCCTATCCTGGCCTATCATAATTTCACTACAGAAGAGGGCAGTAGTTATGATATGAATATTGTAGAATTTGAAAAACAGATGAACTATTTAGCCATTCATAATTATTCTGTAATCTCTCTTTCCGAATTGCTTGCAGGGCTAAGAACCGATCAACTTCCACCAAAAGCTGTAGTAATAACCATTGATGATGGCTATAAACCTACTTTTACTTTAGCTTACTCTGTACTTAAAAAATATAACTTCCCAGCTACCTTATTTATATACACCGATTTTATCGAAAAAAATAGCTACAGTCTTACCTGGGAAGAGATTAGAGAAATGACCAAAAATAATATTGAAATTGGTTCCCATACCTTAAGCCATTGCAACCTCTTAAAATATCAGGAAAATGAAAATTACGAGACTTATTTGACTCGAATTCGAAAGGAAATCTTTTTATCAAAAGAAATCTTAGAGAGTAAAATTGGGAGAAAAGTAAAATTCTTTGCCTATCCTTATGGGGTTTACAGTCCTATAATAAAAAATATAGTTATCCAAGCAGGTTATGAAGGGATTCTAAATGCGAATAGTATGAATAATAATCTCAATGCCGACCCCTTTTCCCTGAATCGACAAATAATTTTTGGCCAAAGTCCGCTTAATTCTTTTATCCAGATATTAAATCAACGACCTTTTAATATTTCCCAAATCTTCCCCTATGACGGCATAATAGAAAGCAACCAATTAGTTAAGATAGGGGCAATTTTAGAGGGTGATAATTATGATGCAGATACTCTCTCTATGAAATTAGGAGGTGCAAAAGTAAAATTCGATTTTGATCCAAAAAATCGAGAAATTTCTTTTACTCCTGATCCGCTTAAACCTTTAATTAAAAAATCTTATATTGTAAATATTACTGCTCTTGATAAAAACAGCCCATACACGCGAAAAATTTCCTGGTTAATTACTATAAAGTAATATTATTCTCCCAGATAAGCTTTCTTTACTCTTTCGTCTTGCAAAAGCTCCTCTCCGGTTCCTTGCAAAACAACCTTCCCGGTCTCCAACACATAAGCGTAATCAGCAATTTTCAATGCGGCAAAAGCGTTCTGTTCAACCAAAAGCACTGTCATTCCTTCCTGGTGAATCCGCTTAATAATATCAAAAATATCTTTCACCAATAAAGGTGCTAATCCTAAAGAAGGCTCGTCCAGCATTAAAAGTTTTGGCCGGGACATTAATCCCCGAGCCACTGCTAACATCTGCTGCTCCCCACCTGACAAAGTACCACCCTTTTGCCATAATCTTTCTTTAACCCGAGGAAACAATTCGTAAACCCACTCAAGATCTTTCGTAACTTCATTTTTATCAGTCCGGGCAAAAGCACCTAAGGATAAATTTTCCTGGACTGTCAAATTGGGGAATATTTTCCTTCCTTCCGGTATTAAGGCAATTCCTCTTTTAACAATTCGATCAGTAGGAGCACCGGTTATCTCTTTGTCGTTAAACTTTATCTTACCTTCCTGTGGTTTGATTAAACCACAGATGGTCCTTAAAGTAGTACTTTTACCTGCTCCATTTGCGCCGATTAAAGTAATAACTTTTCCTATGGGAACATCAAACGAAATTCCTTTTAAAGCATGTATACCGCCAAAAAAAACATTCAAATTATTAATCTTAAGCATAGTTTGCATCCACCCCCAAATAAGCCTTAATTACTTCCGGATTATTTTGAATTTCTGCGGGATTTCCCTCAGCAATAGTCACTCCATAATCCATTACTAAAATTCTTCTGCATATTCCCATTACTACTTTCATATCATGTTCTATTAAAAAAATGGATAAACTGAAGTCGTCTTGAATCTTCTGAATAAAACTCATTAACTCCTTGGTTTCCTGAGGATTCATTCCAGCTGCCGGCTCATCTAAAAGCAGCAGTTTAGGTCCGGTAGCTAAAGCCCGAACAATCTCCAATTTTCTCTGCTGTCCATAAGGAAGACTGCCTGCTTTTTCCAATTTGAATTTTTCTAATTCTACTTTCTCTAATAATTCCATTGATTTATGGTAAATGCTTTCTTCTTCACGAACATAACTTGGAAATTTAAGGATAGCGGAAGCAAGATTTGATTTAAGGTGAAGATGAAAACCTATCATTACATTATCAATTACTGTCAGATTCTCCAGAAGCCTGATATTTTGGAAAGTACGGGCAATTCCCACTTTTGCAATTTTATCCGGTTTTATTCCGGTAATATCTTGATCTTGAAAGTAGATCTTATTTATAGTCGGAGTATATATTCCGGTAATCATATTAAAGACGGTAGTCTTTCCGGCACCGTTTGGACCAATTAATCCAATAAGCTCGCCCGGGACAATTTTTAACTTAAAATTACTTACAGCTGTTAAACCGCCAAATTTCATAGTAATATTATCTATATTCAATAATTCCATTAATAATTCCATTACCTAGCACTCCCTTCAGATGATTTTTTATTTGGGAAAATTTTGCTAATAAATCTGGCTAATCCCTTCCAGGAGAATTCAATACCTCCCATAAGCCCGTTCTTCATATATAAAATAACAATTAGAAGAAGAGCTGAGAAAGTGACCATCCTTAGGCCAGGTATTGCGGGAATTATAATTGGTCCAATATTAAAGCCTGCTTCTATAGGACGTAAATATTCCAAAGAAAAATTAAATAAAAAGGCGGCGAGAACTGTTCCGGTAATACTGCCTAAACCGCCCATCACTACCACAATCAAAATATTAAAAGTCATTACAAACATAAATGCCTTCGGGTCTATGGTGGTAAGTAGACAGGCAAATAATCCTCCGGCAACCCCGGCGAAAAAAGCACTAATGGTAAATGACATTACTTTATGATAGGTAAGATTGACTCCGATAACCTCGGCTGCTATCTCATTTTCTCTAATTGCCATCAAAGCTCTTCCGTAACTGCTCTCAATTAATCCTTTAATAATATAAATGGTCACAACTGCCACTCCTACGGTCCACCAAAGATTAGTAAATTCCGGAATCCCTTTGATTCCCAATGCACCATTGGTTATCTGGGGAATGTTATTGGCAATGATTCTAATAATTTCTGCAAAGCCCAAAGTAGCTATCCCTAAGTAATCCCCTTTAAGTCTTAACACAGGCAACCCGATTATAAGTGCTGCAATAGCTGCAAATAATCCGCTCAATAATAGGGCAACGACAAAAGGTGTATGAATGACCGTGAAAGGCCAGGCTAAAGGTTCAAGTATATAAATCATCTCCTTATAATAAGGAGGAAGCACTAATAAGCTGGTTACATAGGCACCAATGGCCATAAAACCAGCATGACCCAAGGAAAATTGACCGGTAAACCCATAAATTAAATTTAAACTTACACCCAGAGTAGCATATATAGCACCAAGATTAAGAATCCTTAACTTGTAGGCATCTAAATTATTCTCAGCAAGATATACCAATACTCCCAGCACAATTAAAGCTAATATAGTCAATATTTTTTCATTTTGTTTTTTCATTGTGCTACACCTTCTCTTGTATGTTTTTGCCTAAAATGCCATTCGGTTTAAGCAACAGGATTAAAATCAAGATTGCGAAGATAAATGCATCTCTATATCCTGATAATGCCGGTAAAAAGGCAACAAACAATATTTCAGACATGCCTAATATTAATCCACCCAACATCGCTCCCGGTATATTGCCGATTCCGCCTACAACTGCTGCAATAAAAGCCTTTAAACCGGGCATCATGCCCATCAATGGGAATAATTGCGGAAATCTCAATCCCCATAAAATACCACCCACAGCTGCCAGAGCAGAACCAATTGCGAAGGTTATAGATATGGTTTTATCGACATCAACCGCCATTAATCTGGACGTCTCAATATCTGTAGATATTGACCTCATAGCCAGACCAGTCTTTGTTCTGTAAACAATATATATTAGTAGAGTCATAAATATAGCGGATACTATTACTGAAGCAAAAAGAGTCGACTGAATACGAATCTCGCCAAACTGGAATAATCTTTTGAAAAATGTAGGACGATGAACAGATTTAGGAATTCCTGTAAAAATAACGATAGCTAAATTTTGTAGAAAAAATGATACTCCAATGGCTGAAATTAAAACTGAGATTCTGGGAGCATTTCGCAAAGGCCTGTAGGCAATTCTTTCAGATAACATTCCAGTCACGGCAGTTAAGGCGATAGCAACGATAATCGATGCCCACCAGGGCAAATGAAAAATTAATACTCCATAAAAAAGAAAATAAGGTGCTAGCATAAAAATTTCCCCATGGGCAAAATTGATTAATCTTAAAATACCATAAACCATGGTATATCCTATGGCGATTAAAGCATATAAACTTCCCAGCGATAAACCATTTGCTAAATTCTGCAAGACTAAATGTAATGACATAGAATTCTCCTTATAATTATTTAGAATTGTCATTAAACAATATCTATAGCTTTCAACTTCTTCAATTTATTCGGTTATTAATTAAATAGAAAAATAACAAATATATATCGAAATATTCTATTTTCTCTTTTCTTTGTTGAGTGAAACTTAGTCGAAAAGGTCCTTTTTTTGTATAGAGAGATAGGATTGAATCCTATCTCTCTATAGTTTCAATAAATAATTAATTGTCTTTAGGGATTAACGGTAGTCTCGTAGGCAAAGTCTCCGTTTACAACTTTAACTAAAATGGCAGGCTTTACGGCATCATGATTTTCATTAATAGTAATGGAACCACCTGCACCAGGGAAATCTTTTGTGGCAGCTAAAGCATCCTTGATAGCCACCGGATCAAATGAACCGGCTCTTTCAATAGCATCAAGCATTAAATTGTAAGAATCATAGGTAAGAACAGATACAGCATTCGGTGTTTCATTATATTTTTCTTTGAAAAGATTAACAAATTTTTCCGACTCCGGAATAACCGGTGCATCTTCAGCAAAGAAAGTACTGGCAACTAAACCTTCAGCTGCTTCTCCTGCTAATTCTATTAAAACCGGATTATGTAAAGTGTCGCCACCTAGATATTGACCTGTATATCCTAATTCTCTACCTTGAATGGCTATTAATGCAACATCTCCGAAATAACCCGGGAAAAAGAGTGCTTCCGCTCCGGAAGCTATAATCTGACTTAATTGGGCACTAAAATCCTGGTCACCAGTATTATATTTTATGTCACTAACGATCTCTCCACCGAGTTCTACAAATGTATTTTTATAGAAATTAGCCAGGCCTACTGAATAATCCTGAGCAATGTCAACTAAAAGTGCTGCTTTTTTGATTCCTAAGTCTTCAAAAGTATAACGAGCCATGACTTCACCCTGGAAAGGATCAATAAAACAAGCACGGAAAACATACTCTTTTCCCTGGGTAACCAATGGATTTGTTGCACTGGCAGAAAGCATTGGGATTCCTGCTTTATTGGCAACTTCACCACCTGGAATTGCCATACTGCTACCATAACCAACAAAAACTGCTACCACACCATCCCTTTCAATGAGTCTCGAAACCGCACTGGCTGCTTCAACCTTATCACTTTTATTATCAACGAGGACTAATTCAACTGTTTTTCCTAATACTGTAGGATTTTGCTCTTGGGCAAGTTCATACCCCTGCATACAAAGCACCCCACCCACTGCCATTGCACCGGTCATGGGTTCAGAAATTCCAAATTTAACCACATCAGCAGCAAGAGCTGCGCTACTAATAACAATTATTAGTATAGCTAATGTCAAAACCAATAAACTTTTTCTCATTTCTTTTCTCCTTCTTATTAAAATATAAACCTTTTTAAATATGAACCTTTTCGACTAACAATTTTGCATTCTCAAACTCTTATATTTTTATTATTTTTTATTCACCCCCAATTGATTTTTATTTTTATTTTAATTATGTCATTCTCTTTCAATTTTTTAACTGTTTAGCTGCTATTCGGTAGGTATGATTAGCTTCTGACCTGGTCTGATAAGTCTCATGTTAGCTAATTCATTAAGGGCAACAATCTTTTCTATAGTTGTACCAAATTTCTGAGCAATTTCCCATACAGAATCTCCCACTTCAACCACATAAATTTTACCAGTTATTGCTTCAGATAACCAATCTGCCACATAGATTTTACCGCTTTTTGCTTCCGATAACCAATTTCGCTTTACTGGTGAAATAACTCCGGCTTTTTCTACCGCTTCCATCAAAGCATCCCTTATAGGAATAAAGGTATCCAATCCATCTTTAGCATTCTTAAAGTTATAATTATCTCCACCCGTAAACATGAAGTCATTGGTTACCACAGTGTAATACTTATCCATCTCAATAGGTGTGCCATCTTCTAAAACCATACTGGTAATCCTGTTACCAGCTTCTGCCTCTTTATTATAAGTTACCATTACACCGGATATCTGAATCCAGCCAATGTCATCATTCATTATGCCATGTTCGATATTTGCTTTAACATCTGCACCGGATAACTTCATAGTGTATAGGGTATTATCAAAAGGCATCACTTCATATAGTATCCCGGCAGTAATTTCTCCTGCCGGAACAGGAACTCTGAGTCCGCCGCCATTGGTCATAGCAATCTGAACTCCAACTTTTTCTCTCATTACCTCACAGCTCCATTCACCCAATAAAGATGGTCCGGCATATCTGTCATGGTCTAATTCTACTGTAGTTCTCCCTAATACTTTTCCTAAAACAGGGCCTAATTCTTCTTCGTATTTCGTATAAATTGCCAGTGTATTCGCATCATCTTTAAGAGTGTCTGCTCTTTCAAAGAGATTATCCAAGGATGGTTCTGCACTTACCAGCTTATTATTCTCATCAAAAACAAAAGTCATTTTCGCAATTGTTCGCCCATTATAATAAGCTTGTACCAGTGGTTTGCCATCAACCAGGCCACTAATTCTTTGATGGGTATGAGCCGATATGACTGCATCCACTCCTTCTACCTGAAATAAATCTGCAGCTTCACCGGTAATTTTCCCTTCTGCATCCTGAAAAGCACCCAAATGAGTTAAGGCGATAATTAAATCCGCTCCTGCAGCTTTTACTTTTGGCACCCAGTCAATTAGTGTTGCTACAGGATCTTTGAAATCATAATTTTCTACATTTGCTTTAAGTGCCTTGTAGGCAGTTTCCGGAGAAGTTAAACCTACAAATCCTACTTTCACCCCGGCTTTATCGAGAATTACATAAGGCTTTGCCCATTCTACTGGTTCGTTAGTCCGTTTATCATATATATTAGAAGCAATAAAAGTTAATCCGCTATCTTCTGCCCATTTAGTGATCCTATCAATTCCCCAGTCAAATTCATGGTTGCCGACTGCCGATAGTTCTATGCCTATTTCTTTAAAAACAGCAGAAACTGGCTCACCGTACAAAAGATTGGACATCGCACTTCCTTGATAGCTATCTCCTACTGCTACTATAATTGTGCCTTCAGGGTTCTTTGCTTTCTCGACTTTGAAGGCATCGGCAAGTTTCGCTGCTCCCACATTTTTCCCGGCAGGAGCAAGGCTTCCGTGAAAGTCATTAATCGATAATACAACAATCTCTTTTTGTGCGGCAAATATAAAACATACTGAACTTATAATTAACAAGAAAGCTAACAGGGAAATTAATAGTCCCTTTGTTATTTTAAATCTAAACATATTCGTATAATCCCTCCTTAAATATTTTTAATTAATCTTTTAAGTAAACAAATCCTTACTAACTGAGAACTTGAATAATTATGCTAAACGAATCACCTCACTTTTCTTTTCAAATACTTAAACTCGCGGCTATTAAATTTTTTCTTGTGATATCTTGGGGTCAGGTCTCAACATTTGACATAAGCTAATCTTAAATGAGGTAACCAGCCAGCTTATGTCAAATGTTGAGACCTGACCCCATTAATTCGGAAATTGTGTTTTAATTAAAAATTATTCTCTATCTCTATTTTCCACATTCGTCTTGAAGAATCCTTCTTTTTTGTAAAAATTATTTGAAATTAATTTTATTCTTTTGTTGCTTATTAATTTTTTACCCTTTGCGGCAAAATTTATTTAGCCAATTGTTTTATAACAATCTAATATCTCGCCAAAATAAAAAGTATGATAGTCATTATCTGCATAAACATCTTCCTTATATTCTTTACACAGAAAATCGGGATTCATTTCACTTTTACAAACAATTTTACATTCATAGTGAAATCCTGATATGTTAATAATAGGAGTGTCTACTTTTTGTGCAGGAACAATGGTTAAATTACACTCTTTGAATTTATCAAAATCTCGACCGGATTTAGTACCACAAAAATCCAATGCTTCCTTCAAGTCATCAGTTGGGATACTAACCGTAAAACTGGAGGCTTTTTCAATTATATGATGAGTAAAACGGCTCTTTCTAACCATAACTGTCATTATCGGCTTTCTCCACATATATCCGGTGGAAGCCCAACCTATAGTCATAACGTTTATTTTTGCATCATCTTTGGACATGGCTACCAGGAATGCCCCTTTAGATTTTATCTGTTGTATAACTTCTTCGGTAACGGATAAATAATTAACATTTTCCATATAATTTTTCCTCCTTAAAGATATAATAATAGTTATATTTTAATTTTCTTAATCAACTTCCTTTAATTTCTCTACCATTTTCACAAAATCATCTATCCATTCTGCAGCAAAGTTTACACCTTTAGGGGTGGGGATGTACTCATCTCCGTCTTTCACTTTTACATATTGCCTTAAATCAACTCTCTCTACTCCTCGAAACTCACCGATAGATAAAACTAATCTTTTATTATCGGTAACGTCTAATTGCCCAATCTGCTTCATTTAATATTTCTCCTTTCTTTTTTATTTTTCCTATTTTTCCTAATCTACATCTCGCATCATATTTCTTTCCCCGAAATCTGCCAAATTAATTATTTTAACTGAATTATTTTTATATAACTTTCTAATTTTCTCTACCTCTTGTTTCAAATTAGAAGAGATAATTATTTTTAATAAATCGATATTTCTCGCATAATTAATTACATTTTGGTGAGGAGGCAAGGAAGCGATAATATAACACTTTATTATTTCATTTTTCCCCATATACTCTTCCAAACTTCTAAGGCATACTATTCCTATCTTTTGACCAAAAGATACAATTACTTTTTCTTTTTCTTTTTTCTGTTTTTTTTTAAAAAACATGGTTATCCTCTATACGTTCTACGCTATTTTCTACTCAACCGATTCTTTTAACAGATCAAAAAATCCATTTAAATAACCTAAGCCCAATAGTATATCTTTTTTCATCAAATTAATCAGTCCCTGGCTATCCGGAGAATTGGCTGTCCTGATTATTTCTTGCCCTTTAAGGATAATAAATTCCTGGTCATTATCTAATAAGGGAAATAATTTCATAGTTTCCCGATAAGAAAGAATAAAATCTTTTCTGGCTTCCTTACTTAGTTTTATGGTACTATCCGCTACATCATCCATCTTAACGGTTTCCACCTCGGGAAGCAGATTATAAAATTCCTCTTTCTTATGTTCGAAAAGATATCCATTAAAATCTTCATAACCGTAATGAGCATTGGTAACCAGTACAGTCAGTTTTTTTACATTAAAATATTTCTTAAAGAGGACATCCAAAGGAGCTGGATAGGTATGATAAGATTGGGAAACATCTTCTAAATAATGAATGGCTCGAGCGGCAAACCTAAAACCCCAATAATTATCGTCTTTCCCAAAGGCAATTTTGGACATTTCAAAGAAGTGATTGGCTCTTTTGGGGGCCTCTCCGGCTTTCAGTAAACCTGCAAACACAGAAAAATACATATGACGATACCCCTGACTTCCTCCGGTCAAAGCTTGCAATTTATTTAATTCTAAATTAGTATCTAAATCCCAATCCGGTTCATCAGAATAATTTGTAAGAATATCTGAGGCGTTCGTTTTTTCTCCAATCTCCCCCTCAACATATTTTGTTACAAATTCCGGACTATATTCATCCTGGTCTATGTCTTCATAAGTATAAGGAGTTATTTCGATTTCGGAAAAATTGTTTATCCAGTTATTATTTTTTATGGCCAGTTCGGTATAAAAAAAATGACTGTTCCAGGAAAACACGTTTATAGAACTAAAGATTAAAACGGAAAGAATTAGCAGAATGAAAATTGATATCTTCTTTTTAAGCTTCATAATTACCTCTATTTTATTTTTCAAAAGGGAATTTATACTTGGTCAATCCAAGTTCTTCTTTTAAAGTAATAATCTGCTGTTGAAGATTTTGGTTTATAGGCGCGCCTTTATCTTTTCTATCTAACCAGGCCAGATACTCTTTCTCTCCGGCAGTATAAATCCTTTCTGCCCCGGGAGCTTTTTTAGAAGAACGAAGGGAACGAAGAATATCTCCGCTTATCTTTTTAAATAATTCGAGTTCTATAAAGGAAGATATGTTAATTGCTATAAAAAAATGTCCCAAATTAATGGGTACTGGTTTACCATCCTCTACTCCCGATAACATTTTAAGAAACTTTCCGTTTTGCAGGGCAGCCGAAAGGATTTCTACTACGGCAGAGTAACCATAACCTTTATAACCGGCAGTTTCCTCTCCGATACCCCCTAAAGGAGCAAGAGCAGCTTTCCCTGTTTTTAGGTCTTGCAAAATCTGATGGGTGTCTGTTCTAGTCTTCCCATCTTGTCCGATTACCCAGCCCGGAGGAATTTCTTTTCCTGCCCGGTCATAAAATTCTATCTTCCCTCTCTGAGTAATAGAAGTGGCACAATCAAGAACAAAAGGAAATTCTTCATCAGAGGGCATTCCAAAAGTTAAAGGATTAGTTCCCAACATATTCTCTACCCCAAAAGTAGGAGCAATGGAGGGTCGGGCATTAGTACCGGTAATTCCAATCATTCCTTCTTCAATAGCCATTAAAGCATAATAGCCGGCAATCCCATAATGGGTTGAATTTCTTACTGCTACCATTCCCAATCCCATCTTCTTAGCCTTTTTAATAGCCAGAGCCATAGATTTCTTGGCAATTACCTGTCCCATTCCATTGTGGCCGTCAATAACCGCGGTAGTAGGACCATCTTTAACAATTTCAATATCTGTTTTTGGTGACTGTATCCCGGCTTTAATTCTATCATAATATATAGGTTTTAAGCGGCCAACCCCATGTGAATCTATCCCTCTTTTATCAGAAGTAATCAACACATCAGCACATATGCGGGCATCCTCTTCCGGAACTCCTATCCCTTTAAAAACATCAACCATAAAATTTTCTAAAATATCAAAATCTAACCAAACAATATCCTTAGAATTATTATTCAAGATTGTCCCCTCCTTAATTTTTATATTAAAATTTCCATGCCGGTTTGATAAATCAAACACTATTAAACTTAATATAACAAAATTAGAAATGTTTTTCAATTATTTAGTTACTTTAGTTAGATAAAAAGTTACTATTTTTGTTTTTCCTTTACACGATGCACGGTACGCAATTTGAATAAGAAATTGACATATCGATATTTTGCTGATATATTTAGAATATATTATTAATATATAGGTGAAATTTATGGCAAATAAAGAAATTTACAAAGAACTTAAAAAACGGATCGTTTTTTTAGATTATAAACCAAAACAAGTGCTAAGCATTAAAGAAATGGCAAAAGAATTTGGAGTTAGCCCTATACCTATTCGAGAGGTTCTCATTCTCTTGGAAAATGAAAAATTGGTACATATAATTCCTAATAACGGTATCTATGTTACCGATGTAAGCTTTCAAGAACTGAAAGATGTCTTTGAAGTAAGACTATTTTTAGTTGGATTATCGGGGAGGCTTTCCACTCAAAGAATAACTCCGGAAGAATTGAATAAAATGAAAGAACTTCTCGAAAAAATAAAAAAGGAAAAGAACAGAAAAAAGTTAATTCAATTGGATGCAGAATTTCATGATTTAGTAAACTACTCTACCAAAAATCAAAGCCTTGCTGAAACTTTAAAAAGATTACGAAATCAAATTGGACGCCTCTGGTTCTTTGCCAAAGAAAATGATGCTTATTCTCAACAAATTCCCGAAGATTTTGAAGAACTTATAAAGGCACTGGAAAACAAAGAGCAAAACAAGAGTGAACAGATTATGAAAGATCACGCGATTCATTTTATAAATCAGATAAAAATGAGTTTATATGCTGAATAAAAAATTTTTTTCGAATTAAGAATTAATAGTAAGGAAAAAACATGAAAAGAATTTTGATAACCGGGGCGCTGGGTCAAATTGGTTCTGAGCTTAGAACTTTTTTAAAAAAAAGATACGGAAATGAAAATGTTATTGCCTCAGATATTAAACCTATCCCTGAGGGGATGATTAACCAGGGCGGGATATTTGAACACATCGATTGTTTGAATGCTCAAGAGATTTATTCTGTGATAAAAAAATATAAAATAGATACTGTATTTCATCTGGCAGCTATTCTCTCTGCAAACGGTGAAAAGAATCCCCAATTAGCCTGGAAAGTAAATATTAATGGTCTTTATAATGTACTGGAAATAGCCAGAGAATATAAATGTGCCGTGTTCACTCCCAGTTCGATTGCCGCTTTTGGCCCTTCCACCCCTAAAGATAATACCCCTCAAGAGACAATTCAAAGACCTAATACCATCTATGGATTAACCAAGGTTACGGGAGAGCTGCTTTGTGATTATTATTATTCAAAATATGGAGTAGATACCAGGGGAGTACGCTTCCCGGGAATCATTTCTTATGCTACCCTTCCCGGTGGAGGAACTACCGATTATGCTGTAGATATTTTTTATGAGGCATTAAAAAATAAAAAATATACCTGTTTCTTAGACAAAGATACTTATCTGGATATGATGTATATGCCTGATGGTCTAAAAGCCGCGGTTAACCTTATGGAAGCTGAACCTTCCCGATTAAAACACAGAAATGCCTATAATGTAACCGCAGAGAGCTTTAGCCCTGAAGAACTTGCCCAAGAAATTAAAAAATACATTCCGGACTTTAAGATAAACTATAATGTTGACCCAATACGGCAGGCGATTGCCAATTCCTGGCCTAATCGGTTAGACGATAGGGCTGCCAGAGAAGATTGGGGATGGTCTCCGGATTATGATCTGGAAGCAATTACCAAGGATATGATTGAAAAACTGAAAATTAAACTTTGCATGTCGGGAAAATAGAATTCAGAGGTCAAAAAATTTGGAGGTAAAAAAATGGGATTAAATAATTTAGAGAAAGTTCTTTCTCAAACCTTAAAAGAATTAAAAGATGAAGGACGATTAAAAGGAAAAGAATACATTATAATCAAGGTCAAAAAAGCTGAAAGAGAAAAAGGTCCCAGATATTTTCTTAAGGGGAAAGATGGGCAGGAATTTATCAGAATGAATTCTAATTCCTATCTGGGAATGTCCTTAAGAGAGGAAATTATCCAGGAAGAAGAAAGAGTAACTAAAGAATATGGAGTGGGACCGGGAGCTGTTCGCTTTATCAGCGGAACATTCCAATCTCACCGAGAACTGGAAAAAAGTTTAGCAAAATTTCATCAAAGAGAAGATGCTATGCTGTTCAGCTCAGCCTATTCAACAGTAGTAGGAATCTTAACCCCTCTCATAACTTCTGAGACCATTGTAATAAGCGATGAATTAAACCATAATTGCATAATCAACGCCCTAAGACTTTCTAGGCCAAAAGACAAAAAAATCTACAAACATCTGGATATGAATGAGCTCGAAGATAGAATAAAAGAATCTGTGAGTCAAGCAAAAAGATTAATTATCGTAACAGACGGCATCTTTAGTATGAGAGGAGATTATGCCCCTCTGAATATTATCTCTAATCTTTCCAAAAAATATGACCAGGAATTCCCGGAAAATATTCTGTTAGTGGTAGATGATTCTCACGGTATTGGTGCTTATGGAAAAACCGGCAGAGGCACAGAAGAATATACTCATGCAAAGGGAGTAGATGTATTGGTGGGAACCCTGGGTAAAGCATTTGGAGTAAATGGCGGATATGTAACTTCCAATCAGACGATTATCACCTACTTGAGAGAAACAGCACCGATGTATATCTATTCTAATCCCATCTCCCCTGCCGAGGCGAGTGCGGCTTTAAAATCTTTGGAAATACTCAATAGCGAAAGAGGAAAAGATATTTTAGAGCATCTTCACCAAATGACCAAAAAATTCGAAAAAGGTCTCCTTGATTTGAGATATGAAATTATTGAAAGTGACCATCCTATTGTTCCTCTAATGGTAAGGGATACTAAAAAAACCACAAATTTGGTAAATTATCTTATCAATAGAGGAATTCTTGGCACAGGTCTTAATTATCCGGTTGTTCCTAAAGGTGATGAAGAAATAAGATTTCAGATCAATGCCGATCACACTCCTTATGATATTAACTATGCACTGAATGTTCTAAAGGATTTTAAACAAAATAATAAACAGTTCTAAAAAGATTTATAAAAAATAATGACAATGTTAAAATAATATATTTTATAGTTTTATTTTTCATTTTTTATCTTCCCCTCATAATCTATGGCCAGCATATCTTTTATAAAATTTTTCTTCTCTTTGGTTTCAGATTTTTTTATCTTTATTACTTCCCGATAAAGATTTAACATTCTTTCAGAAACTGTATCAATATTATATTTTTCAGAAGTCTTTAATGCTCCCCTAGAAAGTTTTTCCCTTAATTCCGGCTCTTTAATAATTTTTTCTAAGGCATTAGCAAATTTTTCAACATCATCATCAACTAACAGTCCATCCAATCCATTTGTCAGTATATCTACTGCTCCCGGAGCTTTAATCGCCAAGACGGGAACTCCAGAAGCCAGGGCTTCTATAGTTACTATTCCAAAAGTCTCTGTTGTAGAAGCAATAGTAAATACATAAGCCATCTTGTAATAATGCCGAATCTCTTTATAACTTACTGTACCTGTAAATATTACATCTTCTTCTACTTTCAAGCTTCGGGTAAGCTGTTTTAGTTCATCCATAGCCGGACCATTACCTACTATTAATAGTTTTTCTTTACTAGTGTTTCTCTTTTTAATTATTGCTAATGCTTTAATAACCTTATCTATACTCTTTTCTGAAGCTATCCTACCCACAAAGAGAATTATTTTATCATCTTCTTTTAGGTTATATTTTTTCTTAATTCCTATCCTTTTCAATTCATCATCTTCCTTAAAAGAAATCAAATTTATTGCATTGGGAATAACCTCAATTCTATTTTTAATTCCATAATTTTCTATAACTTTTTTCATCGATTCCGAAGGAGTAGTTATGCAATCAGTTTTGTAAGCTAAATTAGAAATGATCATCTTAATTGCTTCCTGGGTTACTCTTTCTGGTATAGGGTAAATATAATAAGCATATTGTTCGTATTGAGTGTGAATAGTCAATATTTTGGGAATACCTAATTTTTTGCCATACATTATGGCTGCAGAGCTAAGTAAAAAAGGATGATGAATGTGAACGATATCGGGGTTAAATTCGTTTATAATCTTTTTTACTTTAAAGGATAAAGGTATGGGAAGAGGATATTTTACTTTATTGGTTAAGTTTACTGACCTGTATCTGAATACATTTTTCTCTTGGTCAATATAATCCTCTACCCTGGGAGCAAAAACATAAGTTTTATGCCCTTTTCTTTCGTAAGCTTCTTTTAATGAAGATATACTGGTAACAACTCCATTAACCAGCGGTTTATAACAATTGGTAAAAAAAGCAATTTTCATTTTGTTTTCTCCGTAATCCGAAATTAAAATATTATTTTATAGGAGGGGGCGGATTTATCCGCCCCGGGTTATTTTTAAGGGGTTCGATGAATCGAACCCCTATCTTAGTTCAGAAGTAAGTGTTCCTCGTTTAACGAGAATAGATTTACCTATCCTGTTAACGACTATTCACTATCGACTATTCCAATTGTTTTTCAGCCTGCATTAGCCAATACGCTGCTTTTGTACTTTCCGGTTCTAATCGCAAGACTTGTTTCCAATTACTCACAGCTTCCTGATAATTACCCCGCTCGTAATAAATTCTACCCAACCAATAATAAGCCGAAGAAAAATTAGGGTTGGACCTAACTGCTTGACGGTATTCATATATTGCTTCTTCAAATAACCTTTGTTCGTAAAGATTATATCCTGCTTCATAATGAGAATATGCTACTTTTCCGTATTTTATAGAATTTTCTACTTTAGCATAGAAATATTGTGCCCGAGGGTAATAAGGATCAATCTCTAACACTTTTTGCCAGGAAGAAAGAGAGTCATTCAATCTGCCTTTTTCGTAAAATACTCTCGCTAACCAATAGTGGGCTTCAGTCATTTCCGGGCTAGCCTCAACTGCTTTTTGTAAATAAAGTATACAACCATCATAATCTACCCTTTGATAAGCCGCATATCCCAACCGATAATAGGCAAAAGATAATTTCTGTTCAGCTTCCGGAGAAATTACTTCTTTTTTTTGTATAAGTTCAATATATTTCTCCCACTCTCTTGCCTCTCGATAATACCAATTAGTATATTGATAAATCTGGGCAAGATAGTAATGTGCTTCGATAAAATCGGGGTCAGCCTCAATAGCTTTTTCAGCATAATCGATTGCTTCAACCCATAGTTCTTTACTGGGGTAATTAACCCCCTGGTAAGTGTTAATTGCCTCTTCCATTTTGTTTACAGCCATCTCCAGATAATCAGATGCTTCTTGAGAAAGAGTTTCCCAGGCAGTTTCCCCCTGACCAGCTGCAAAACTAAAACTAAATACTGATAACAATCCACAAATAATTAAACTTAACATTAAGAACATTTTTAAATATCTTTTTTTCATCTTTATTCCCTCCTTTTAATTTTTATTTTAATTATACATTATTATTAGTATAGAGTATATAGTATCGAGTATCGAGTCCTGTCTGCATGCACTGCACAGGCAGATAAGAAAGTAAAAAAAAGATAAAAAAACAAGAACAATAGCTATTCTTTTCTTTCTTCTAACTCTCCCAGTAAAGCTACGGCTAATATTTTTTGTATCGAGTATGTTTATTTTTATTATAGTATGTATAAAAATTAAAAGAAAATTGTTATTTACATGAAAGAAAATTATTCTGGTTGGCGTATTAGAATATGGGAACTTTTGATAAGTCAGTGCAAAATTTCAATAGGACAAAATTTCCCATATTCTATTTAATAGATTATAATAAATTATAAATGAAAGACAAAACATGATAAGAAGATTTAGAAAATATATTACCCTGCTTACACTAATCTTAATTTTAGTAGCTTTTAGTTCAATATCTATCTACGCCTGGGATAACTGTCCTTTTGGTTTAGAAGATGACCCTTATCCGGGAGAATGCAAAAGATATATTGATACTGACGGTGATGGAATTTGCGACCTTTCTCAACCGGCTCCTGAAGACCGTAATGCAAGTATACCCTTAAATGAAGAAAATGTAAAAAAGAACGCAAGCGATATCAATGATAGTAAATATTCTGAAGGAATTGACGAGAAAATTACGGGTAGATTTTTTATTGCCGAAGCGGCTTCAATTGAAACAACAGTCTCTGACTCACCCTCTCCTGAGAGGAAATCACTACCTGATTATAATTTTTTAGAAATTTTTTTGATATCTCTGCTAATATATTTTGGCGGTAAATTCCTGGCTCGAAAATTAGATATAAATTTGTGCAAAGAAAAGAAATTCTGGAACGTTTTCTTGTTAATCAGTTTTATCGGTTCAGCCGGAACGGGAATGATCTTGGTATTTATTAGAGATTTCGCTTGGTTTAGGTCTATTAATTTTAACTTTTTATTCTGGCATGTGGAATTCTCTATTATTATGACTCTATTGGGTATATTTCATGCTCTCTGGCATTTAAAATATTATCTGTCAATATTCAAAAAGAAAAAGAAAAACAATGTTTGCGAGTCTTAAAAAGTAGAAAGAATTAAAAATTATGATTACAGGTTCAGAGTGTATTAATAAAACCGACGAACAAATAATAGTCCTGACTTTGAAAAATCAAGATTACTATCTATGTCTGATGAAACGTTATGAGGCCAAGCTTCTTAATTATATTTTAAAAATATCTAATATAAATAGGGAAGATGCGGAAGATATTTTGCAGGAAGTATTTGTTAAGGCTTACCAAAACTTAAATGATTTTGAATTAAATTTTAAATTTTCTAACTGGATATACAGCATTGCTCATAATGCTACTATTAGTGCTTTTAGAAAGAAAAAAGTACGCCCACAAACAGTTTCCTGGGAAGATAAAGATTTAGATAACATATTGAAATCTACTTTAACCGTAGAGGATGCAAGCCTTCAAAAGTTAACTTATAAACATATTTTAAAAATTATTAATCAATTGCCTTTAAAATACAAAGATGTATTAATTTTAAAGTTTGAGGAAGGAAAAGATTATCGGGAGATAAGCGATATTTTGCATAAACCGATGGGCACTATAGCCACTCTGATAAACCGGGCTAAAAAATCTCTTAAACAGAAATTAGAAAAGGAGGATATTAAACTCTAAAAATTATGAAAAATATAAGCAATGAAGTTCTTAAAAAAATAAAAGACAATAATATTAAACCAAAACCCCGCTGGTATTTTATAACTAAAAATTATTTTATCTGGTTGATATTCGGAATTTCGATAATCCTGGGTAGTTTCGCCTTTAGTATGGTTCTATTTATCATCAAACAACTTGATTGGGATATCTATCATTATATAGGGGAAAGCTTTTTAAAAACCGTTTTTGTAAGCTTGCCTTACCTCTGGCTAATATTTCTAATCCTATTTACTGGAGTGGCTTATTATAATTTTATTCATACCAAAAGAGGTTATCGATTTAAGTTTGTTTCAATTCTTTTAATCAGTTTGGTAATTAGCATTACTTTGGGAACCGGCATTTATTTTAATGGTTTTAGTGGAAGATTAGAAAATGTTTTTTCGGAAAAAATTCCCTATTATAACCGATTGGTTTATTCCTGTGAAGAACAATGGATGCGGCCTGAAAGAGGGCTTTTAGCGGGAACAATTATAGAAACGGGACTTCCTGAGAATAATTTTATTCTTATGGATTTAAATAATAACCGCTGGAAAATCGAGGCTGGTAAAGCTATCTGGAAAGGAAAAATAACCCCTGTAACCGGTTTAAAAACAAAACTTATCGGTAAACTAATAGATGATAATAATTTTAAAGCAATGGAAATCAGGCCGTGGCAAAAAGGTCAAGGAAGATTTATGATGGGAGGAAATCGGTAATTTTTTGTTTTCCTGATTATTTACCTTTTTCATTTGTGGATTGTTGACTATTTAATCCTATATTTAAATCTAATTCTCTGCCATTTTCTAAATCATTAAGTAGTCTATTCTTTGCTTCCATAAATTGAGCACTATACTGAGGATCCACTGAAAAAGCAGCGGGGAGTTTAAGTTTTAAAAAATCCACCTTTTCTCCGTTTTCACTGATAGAAAAATCTAAATGCGGACCTGTTGCCAGACCAGTAGCCCCCACATATCCTATTATCTCACCCTGTTTCACCTTCTGGCCATTTTTTAATCCTTTGACAAAACGAGAAAGGTGACCATAACCGGTCTCATAATTGTTAGGATGACGAATTTTAATATAGTTTCCATAACCATTATCCCAACCGGCATAAATTACCGTTCCGTCTCCGATAGTAGAAATCGGAGTCCCGGCTGGAGCAGCATAATCGATAGCCAGATGGGGACGCCAAATTCTTAAGATGGGGTGTAAACGGTTATTAGAGAAATAAGAACTGATATATTTATAATTTAAGGGAGCCCGCAGGAAAGCCTTTCTTAACGACTCTCCTCCTTCGGTATAATAATCTATATGCCCGTCAGGGTCTTTAAATAGAATGGCAGTATGTCTACTCAGAAGTTCCCCTTCGTATTCGGCAGCAAGTACCTCTCCCCAGCGATAAAAATCTCCTCTATACTGTTTTTCTACCAAAATATTAAAAGTGTCTCCCTCCCGGCATTCGGTAAGAAAGTCAATCTGCCAGGCAAATATCTCTGCTAACTGCAGGGCTAATTGAGGTGAATCAGCACACTCTAACATAGATTCATAAAGAGAATATTCAATCTTCCCTTCAAGCCGAACAACTTCTTCACAAATTTCTTCTTTGGTTACTTTCAACTCTTCTGAGTCAGAGGCAGGAATATCTATACAGTAGATATCAATGGGGTTAGGCTTATAAATAAATTCTGTTACTTTTCCTTCCGGATTATACTTTAAAGAATATTCACTGCCAATGGGAAGATAGTTGAAATCTACTACAGATTTAACTTTTTCTTGTAAACTGAGTATCTCAGCAGCAGAAATTCCTTCTTTAATTAAAGATTCATAAAGGGTATCCCCAGCCTGTAAATTACCATCAATGGTAATTTCTTCTTCTTTCTCTTCCTCTATTTCTTCCCGCAGAGATATTTCTTCTGTAACTACTTCAGGAACATCTTCCGCCTCCTCTACAACCTCTGATTTTAAAATTTCTTCTGAAACAGGAAGGGTATCGCTGCTTTGTTTTGCGGAAAACAGTGGAAGAATCTTAAAATAAAATGTTCCCGCAGCTAACAGTAGAATAAACAGGCCACCGATAATCATTTTTATTTTTTTTGCTCTTCTTTTTTTGTAGGAAGAAGTATGGTGATGAGAATAATCGTAGTATTTTTTCTTTGGCAAGATCTCTAATATCCCCTTAAAATGAAATTAGTCGTTAGTGAATATTATAGCGTATAGCGTGGAGCGTATAGTGTATAGGGTAAATCAATAAACTAAAACGCAAAACTAAAAGCCATAATTGTTATTTAAGAAGTCAGAAGAAAATTCAACCAAAATATACTCTCATAACTTAAAATAATTCTAAATACTGGATTCTGGCTCCTGACTTCTATTTTCTTAACGAGATGCGAATTAGGCTTCTGACTTCCTTATCTTTATTATATACTATATATCTATGGAATACTTTTTTAATTCACTTACATAACAATCATATACGCTCTTATTAAAGCATATAAATATAATTTTTTCTACAAAATTATTTCTTTTTAAGAAATTTATAGTCTCAGTCACAGCGATTCTGGTAGCGCGCTCCAGAGGAAATCTATATGCCCCGGTGCTTATTGAGGGGAAAGCCACCGTTTTTAGCTGGTGTTTTTCTATTAAGGCAAAACAACTCTGGTAACATTGAGCAAGATACTCGTCTTCTTTGTAATTTCCACCTCTCCAGACAGGACCTACAGTATGAATCACCCATTTAGCCGGTAATCGATAACCTCGAGTTATCTTCGCTTCCCCGGTTGGACATCCTTTTAACTTACAGCATTCTTCTAAAAGCTCAGGACCAGCCACTCGATGGATAGCTCCATCTACACCACCGCCGCCAAGGAGGGAATTATTGGCTGCGTTAACTATGGCCCCTACCTGTTGTTTGGTAATATCACCTTGCACAACCTCAATTCTATTAGACAATTACCCCACTCCTTCTCATAAAAAATTAAAAAAATTTCAAATAAAATTATTTTTTATATTTTATATAAGTATTATTAAAATACCTATCTGTCATAGAAGCAATATAGTCTACTACCACCTGTTCAGGCAAACAACTGTCTACGTAATCTGCTCCCTTCTTTTTCCCCCTATTGAAAATCCATTCTTTAAATATTAGAGAATCTTCGTTGCCCTTTTTAAGGTCATCAAGAAATTGGTCAAAAAGATATACAAACGCCCTTTTAAATCTAGTTTTTTTTGCTTTTAGACTTGGATTTTTATATATCCTTTCTGTATTAAATTGTTTTAATTCAAAAACTCTCTCGGCAATATCAGATGAATAAATTATCTCGTCACGATTATAAGAATTAATTATAATATCGGTTACCAGGGAATTTATAATGTCTGTATTGCTTTCCCCCAAATCTTCCTTAACTCCTTCCGGTAATTCTTCTTTTTTTAAAATTCCTATGCGTATCGCATCTTCAAAATCTTGCCCCACATAGGATATTGCATCTGACATTCGGACAACACATCCCTCTAAAGTTGCTGGCACTGTATGAACTTGTTCTCCTTGAGATTTTCTCTGGCAATAATCTATTAAATCGGCTTCGCTTTTATCTCTGTTAGGTTTTATATATTTCTCGTTAATCTCACCGTCATGAGAGAGAATTCCATCTCTTACTTGAAAAGTCAAATTCATTCCTTTACAGGCATCGGCAAGTTTATCGACTACTCTAAGACTGTGAATGTTGTGAAAAAATAAACTAATTTTCTTTTTCCGACAAATATCTTGAAGAATTTCTTCACCATCATGACCAAAGGGAGCATGCCCTAAATCATGTCCAAGGGCGATTGCCTCTATAAGATCAAGATTTAAGTTTAAAGCTTTCCCTATGGTACGGGCTATTTGAGAAACTTGTAAAGTATGGATACTGCGATTGGACAACTGTTCGTCAAAACTTGCGGCAAAATATATAACCTGAGTCTTCCCTATGTATCTGTGAAATGAACCGCTGTATAATATATGATCTCGATCTCTTGAATAAGGCCCTCTAAAAGGATGAGATGTCTCGTGCTCTCTTCTGGCTTCACAATTTTTCGTAGCATAAGGAGAGAGGTATCGATCTTCAAAATCAAGGATTTCTTTTTTAAAGCTCTCTTCGTTCATAGCGCTTCCTCCAGAACAGGAAAATAGAGCGTGAAAATATATTTAAATTTAATAATAGATTGACATAATCTATTTTATAAAATTGTAGAAGATTCTGCAAGTTTTTTAATTTCTATCCCTTCACTGACCCGGCTAAAATACCTTTTACAAAATAGCGTTGTAATCCTAAAAAGAGAACTAAAGGAAGAGCCATGGAAACAAAAGCAGCGGCAGTAAGCAGTTCCCAATCCTGTCCATAAGAACCGACTAAGGAACTTATACGTACAGTAAGTGGAGCAACATCCGGTGTCCCTCCTAAATAAACCAAAGCTACTAAAAGATCATTCCAAACCCATAAGAACTGAAAGATAGTAACGGAGGCAAGTGCGGGAATAGAAAGAGGCATTACTATTTTAATAAATATCTGAAAAGGAGTAGCTCCATCTATAGATGAAGAATCAAATAATTCACTGGGAAGGCCAGAAATAAAAGTATATAGTAAATAAGTCATGAGAGGGAGGCCATAACCGGTATGAGCCAACCATATTCCCGGAAAAGTACCCACTATCCCCAGGTTGCTAAAAATACGAAGAATAGGTATCATAGTCATTTGTAGAGGAATCACCAATAAACCAACTAAAAATATAAATATTAATTTGCGTCCCGGAAATTCCATCCAGGCAAAAGCATAAGCCGCAAAAGAAGCAATCACTATTGGGATTATAGTAGAAGGGATAGCAATAAAAAGAGTATTTAGAAAAGCTCTTCCCAGCCCAATTTTAGCAATAACCCTTGTGTAATTTTCCAGACTATAACAGGTAAAGTTGAAAGGGTGTTGAAAGACAGTCCACCAACCGGATGCAGCTACATCCGCAGGAGGTCGAAATGAAGTTATTAATAGTCCAATGGTTGGAAGTGTCCATATAAAAGCAGTAATAATTATTATCAGATGAAGTGAGCTACTCGAAAATGGTCTGTTTATTTTTTTCATTATCTTATAGTCTCCTGTTCTCTGAAACGACGGATATTTACAAATATCATAGGAATTATAAATAAAAGCAAAAGAACGGCAATGGAACTTGCTCTTCCATAGTTTCTAAAAATAAACATCTCTTTGTACATTCGGTTCGCAATAACTTCTGTATCAAAATTTCCATTGGTCATTACGTAGACAATATCAAATACTTTAAGAACATTAATAGTCATAGTGGTAGCCACTACTGCAAGGGTGGGTTTCATTAAAGGCAAAATAATTTTCCAGAATATTCTGAATTCGGTAGCGCCATCTACTCGAGCTGCTTCTAATAGTTCTCGGGGTATGCCTTTATAACTCGCGGATAATATTACCATACAAAATCCAGTCCATATCCATACCCCTACCATAATTAAACAAAAATTATTAAGCCAGGGTCTAATAATTAGCCAGGGTAAGGGTTCTAACTGAAAAAATGAACGAATTGCGTTAAGAATACCAGTCTGAGCAGCCGAAACCGGCTTATAAGCGTAAACGAATTTCCAAATTACTCCGGCACCTACAAAAGAAATGGCCATGGGCATAAATATCAGCGACTTCACAATAGATTCATATTTAACTTTATCTAATAATACAGCTATAACCAATCCTAAAAAAACAGTTAGGGGAACAAAAAACGCTATCCATAAAGCATTGTTCCGAAAGGAAGTAAGCATGGTCTCATTGCTAAAACAATAGAAGTAATTTTCCAAACCAATAAATTTTTCAGAATTGTAATTAAAGAAGGAAATATATATTGTGTTAATTGAAGGATAGACTAAAAAAAAGAATAAGAGAAATGTTGCCGGAGCAATGTACAACCATGGGGTAATTTTTTTTGTATGTATCACAAACTTCTTTCCTTTCTAAATATCAATATGACAAATATTTTACTATAATCGTAGGCTGGATTTATATTTTAAACAAACCCAGCCTACGAAAATAAAAAATTATCGCTTTATCTTATTTCCGGTAAGCATCTAAAGCAGTGGTTTCAATAGTCATAAGCACCCTCTTTAAAGGTACACCACTTACATAATTTAATATCTCAGTCCAGAAAGAACCACTTCCTACTGCACCAGGCATTAAGTCAGAACCATCAAAACGGAAAGTTGAAGCATTGACTAATATTTCAGCAGCCTTACGAGTCAAATCATCAGGATAGACAGCAGGATTTACTCGTTTATTAGCAGAAAGTTTTCCTAACTCATGAACCCATATTTCCTGAGCTTCCGGGGAAACGACATATTCCATAAATGCCCTTGCATCAGGAGTATCATTGAACATTGCAAACATATCCGCTGCTCCTAAAGCGGGAGTTCCGTATTGAGGATCAATTGGCGGGAAGGGGAAGAAATCAAAATCTTCTCCCGGAACTAAATTTGGGAAATGGTCAAGTATAAAACTTTTAATAAAAGTGGCTTGCTTATGCATATAGGCATTTGGGGGAGTAGTAAATAGAGCATCTGGTGAGTCACCAAAATTAATAGTTAGCACTGCATTGGGGCCACCATAAACATATTTTTCGTTTAAAGCAATCTGGCCGAATAGTTCAAAAGCCCTTTGTACCCTATCATCAACCCAGGAAATTCCATGAGAAACCCACAAATCATAAACTTCTGGTTCTACAGTACGAAGCATAATATCTTCAATCCAGTCGGTCCCAGCCCATCCACTGGCAGCACCAGATTCAAGACCAATAGCCCAAGGGATATTACCATCTGCTACCATCTTATCGGAAAGAGCGATCATCTCTTCCCAGGTAGCAGGTGTAGTATAACCAGCGGCTGCAAATGCTTTAGGACTATACCAGACCAAGCTTTTTAAGTCAGCAGAAAGAAATACACCTTGGAGTTTACCTTTATAACTCCCTAAATCTATCCAGGTCGAGGAGTAGTCGCTCTTTAAAGTATCCACATCCATAAAAGTACTTAAATCAACTAATTTCCCAGCTTTGGCAAATTCTACCATCGCTCCCGGATTAGGTAATATGGAGACATCAGGTGGATTACCAGCTTCCACTCGAGTAATTAGTACTGCCGGATCTCGAGAACCGGCTAACACTACATCAATATCATTTGCGTCCTCAAAAGGTTTCACCATCTTATCAAATGCTTCTAATTCTGCTCCTGCCCATACACCATAGACATTTAACACTTTAGTTGCTGCGAATGCTCCTGTAAAAAACATTCCTATTAACAATACTACTAATATCACAAAACTAATTTTCTTTAACATTTTTTCCTCCTTTATTTTTTAAAAAATACTTTTCTTAATTTCTCTTTTTTCTAATGCACAACACCTCCTCTTCTTTTGGTTAGTTAGTTACTTAGTTAGCTAGTTAACCAATATATAAAAGTAAACATCCGCCCTCAAGTGCATTTTTATGTGAGCTAATGAAGTATCTTATATTACATTATCATTCTACATCACTGATAAAAAGTCCTTCTTTTTTAAAAATTTTTTTAAAAATTTTTTTTATAAGGTTTATTTACTTCTTTAAATCATTTCGTTTAGTAAATCGACATAATCTACAAATAAACGGGTGATTAAGAATTTTTCTTTTACTGTCTCTTTGCCTTTTTTACCGATTCTTTCTGCTTCCGATGGATTTTCTAAAAGGTAGATAATTCTTTCTGCAAAGCCATCATAATCTAGCGGGTTAACCAGATAACCATTTTTACCGTCTGTAATCTGTAATGGTATCCCTCCTACATTAGAAGCAACTACAGGGGTTTCTTTCCATAAGGCCTCAGAAACAGTTAAGCCAAATCCTTCTTTTATTGATTTTTGAATGATGACATTGGAAATACGCTGGAGTACATTGACTAGAATATCATTTTCCACATTTAATATAATAATGTCTTTTTTGTCAATCATCTTTTGAGCTGCTTTTATTATCTGCTGGTATACTTTTATCCCTTCCGGATCGTCGGTAGCCATACTGCCACATAAAACCAAACGACAATCGATATGGGATCTTACTTTTTCAAAGACCTTAATAACCCCCAATGGATCCTTTAGATAGTCAAAACGAGATATCTGGGTCATAATGGGTTTATCATCAAGTATTTTATATTTTTTACGATACTTGGTAATATCTTGTTGTGATAACTCTTTATTTTTAAGTGATAGTGGATCGATTGCCGGAGATATTACTTTTTGAGGAACAGGTAGTTTTTCAGATCTATATTTATCACTGGAAATAATAATTTTATCATAGCGAAGAATAAAGTTCTCAAGATAATGCCATAATTCAGGATGAGGATTGGATAAATCAATATGACAGCGCCAGATCCAAGGTTGCTTCTTTTTGTAATACTTAATCAGGGGCAAAGGTTGAGGGTCATGAATAACTACGGCATCATGATTATTAATATGAGTAAAGACAGAAAATTCTTGATTAACCTGAAGATACAATTTTTTCTTTATTTCTGTGAGATTAATTGAACCACCCTGCAAGGCATTGTGAAACTTTTTAGTAATGGTAAAGAAATCGGGGTTCCCATGAAGTATTCTCCATCCGGCGTAAATGCCAAGCTCGTTCATGAGAATAATCAGAGATTCTAATATTTCTGCTACCCCCCCTCCCTGAGCAGTAGAGTTAATATTTAGGATTGCCTTTGAAGTCAGCCTTCTTGCTTTTTTGAATAAATCAAAAAATAATTTATCGCCAATAATTTCTCTATAAGCATCGATATCATTCATAATATGTTCCCCCTTTTTTTTATTCTCATCAGTTATCAACTGTATTTACATTACTTGGATTTAAGATATCCTTCGGAACAATTTTTGTCTAATATACTTATTATATCAAGGGCGTCAAGGATGTAAGAAGAAAGCATTACTCATATATTATATTTATTCTTCTAACTACCCACTAAAGTATACACTAACAATAAAAAAGTTTTTAATTTTTTCTCTTGACATATCTTGGCGTTATTAATATGATTTTAACAGTTACAACAATAATTGACAAATATAAAAATATGTGGGATATCTGATGAAACAAAATAATTTTAAAGCCATCCTTTTTCGAATGGATTGGAAAAAAGAAAATGTATTACGCGATAAGCAAATAATTGAATTTATTAAAAAATTAGATAGACTGGATTTAAAAATTGGGTTGCTACTACCTGAAAAAAAACCAGTATCCACTACTTCAGAAATAAATCCCTTTATTCAAGCTGTACATAAAATTGGGGTTTCCCCTGAAGAATCAATGGCATTACTTACTCAACCAAAAGATATAGAGTCAGCTCGAGATAGTGGTTTTGACCTTATTGTGGGGTGGGAAACATCAAAAGAAGAAGAAAGGGAGCTTTTTTTTAAAAAAGGTGCTGATATAGTCATTGAAAGATTAAGTGATTTAAGTGCAAAATGGATTGATGAGTGGTTTAATCGCTGTCCTCCTCATCTTCTTGAATCAGTAAAAATCTTTTCTGGCGAAAATGGAAAGATCTTTTTACACCCCCGCTATCTTTATTCCTATTCTAAAATAATGGAAGAGAAAGAAAAAGCCGTCTTCTTTTTCGATTACGATGGTACCCTAACACCTATTGTCGAGCGGCCTGATCTGGCCAAAATATCTCCGGAAATGAAAGAAATTATCCGGCAACTATCTTTTAAATACAAATTAGCAATTGTAAGTGGAAGGGGAAGAAGAAATTTACAAACCTTAGTGGACCTACCGGGAATTTTTTATGCTGGGGATCACGGTTTGGATATTATGGGACCAGATATTTCTATGATACATCCTAAAGTAAAAAAATTCTTACCTCTTATTCAAAATATCTCCAAAAGTTTGGATAAATCACTAACTCATATTCCCGGAGTCATTATAGAAAAGAAAAAGATGAGTGTTGCCATTCATTATAGACAGGTATCAAAAGAAGATTTACCCGGGCTAAAGTTACCATTAAATAAGATTCTAAAAGAAAATAGAGAAAATATCCGTTTATTGAAAGGGAAAAAAGTTGTTGAATTTTTACCTAATATTGAATGGAACAAAGGCAAAGCGGTGTTATGGATATTGAATACTATGGGACTTGATTGGTCTCGGCGCAAGGTTTTTTATCTGGGAGATGACACCACTGATGAAGATGCTTTTCGCATTCTTCGAACCCGGGGAACCAGTATCCTTATTGCGGAAAAAGCCCAAAAATCTGCTGCTGATTTTCGATTATCTTCGCCTGAAGAAGTTAAATGTTGGTTGAAACAGTTTTTAAATTGATTTTTATTAACAAATCATTTTTTAATTTATTTACTGATCAGTTCTTTTAAAAGTGTCTTTACTTCAATAGAAGACTTAATATTGCATTTAGACAGGGATGATCCTGTACCCACCTTAATAGAATGTGCAGAATCAGGTAAATTTTGAAAAGTATCTTCGTCTGACCAGTCATCACCTATCGCCAGGATAAAATCCCAATCCTTTTGGGAAATCCAGTAGTCAGCACTTAAGCCTTTGCTAATTCCCATAGGTTTAATTTCAATGACCTTTTCTCCATGAAGTATTTCCAGATTTAAGTTAGAAGTAAGGAATAAAAGAGAGGATTTTAACTCTAAAGCCCTCATCCGGCCAAAAGAGGGATCAGTTTTAATATAATGCCAGACCAGGGAATACTCCTTCTCTTGAATAAATGAGCCGGGGGTTCTGTTAACATAAAGTTCTAACAGGGGTCTAATTTGATCTTTCCATTCCTTTCTTAGAGGTTTTACTGTTTCCCATTGCCCAATCTTCTTCCTCAACCAGGCGCCATTTTCGGCAACCAGACCAATATTTATATCTGAAAACCACTTTTCTAAAGTATCTTTTTCTCGACCGCTGACTATTACCACTTGATTTTTTTTATCCTGGATTAATTGTTGAATGATATTTAAGATTTTTTTACCGGGTTTAATCCTCTTGAATTTATAACTAGCGGGAATTAATGTCCCATCATAATCTAAAAGAAGTAAACGGTTTTTGCTTTTTTGATAATCTTTTATAATCTCTAAACGTTTTTTAGGTGATAAATCTTTTGCAGAAAATTCTACCTGCATGTTTTTTATCTTTAAAAGGCTTTCTTTAAATTCATCTGCCCATTTTTTCACATGATAATTTTTTAGTCGCGTTTGCATAATCTGGTTTCTTTTTTTCTGTGTTGCAACATGCATATTCAGAGCAT
>Ga0209386_1000213_pt1 | contig 29900 bp, 16 predicted proteins | sample NGEPertwo_FD_184510 | JGI IMG/M metagenome (GOLD analysis project Ga0209386, IMG submission 184510) | Arctic peat soil microbial communities from the Barrow Environmental Observatory site, Barrow, Alaska, USA - NGEE Permafrost154B-two... | ecosystem: Environmental > Terrestrial > Soil > Wetlands...
AACAATCTTACCCTGAAGAAGACAGTCCTATCCTGAAGAAAACAGTAAAATTCAATCAAAACACTTCGTACAGAACATAAGGAGAGCCCAGATGGGACACTGAATTTATTAGTCGCTCAATTTAGGTTCAATTCAGTTTCCAAAGTAGCTTTGTTTTTTACCATGTACTGAATGAGTTCTGCCGGTACCTGCGATTCAAACAATTTATTGGCTTCGGCACTGAAATCTCGGGTCTGTCCAAGCGTTCCCACTTCATTTTCAATCTGCACAACGAGAATGGTGTTATCCTTGCTATCAACCGTCGCTATGTGTTTCATCAACTCTGCATAAGCTTTGGCGTCGGCATCGCGGGTTGCAGTGCAAAGAGGCGTCAAAGTGCGCGTATTGTCGCCGTTGTCCCATTTTACCCGGGTAAACCGTTTTGTATCAGCAATTACCCAAGATGGAGCATAAGGAGAAAGACCGTTTTTCCAGGCGCCAAACCAAAGGATTCCCAATTTCATATCGTTTGCACGGGCAACACGAATGAGTTCGTCCACCGATTTGAAATCAAAAGCGCCTTCGGTCGGTTCAATAATTTCCCAGGATACTGAAACCAAAACCGAATTCAGGTTCGATTCGTGCAAAGCTTTCAAAGTTTTATCCATATACGGAATATTCGACCCCGATGAATTGTTGGCTTCTCCACACAACATCAGAAAAGGTTTTCCGTGAACAATCAACTGGGTTGCACCATATTCGTTTTTCTTCAGTTGAGGGATTTGAGCGCTTGCCGACAGAACGAATGCTAGGCATCCGGCAAATAGCATAAAAATTCTGATTCGTTTCATCATGATTGTTTAGATTTAAAAATATTTGGGTTAAAGTTATTTTGGGTATAGGCGGTAAAGCCCGGCGCCATGCCAGTTAATTTCCGGGGCGAGCCCGTTTTCGAATTTGCCAATGTCTGTTTTCTTCCACAAATCGCGGACATTGCACGATTTGGTAAAACCAAGATCAGTAAGTTTCACCGCGACTTTCAATCCACTTGCAGTTTGATCGGCAGGTTTGTCGTTGGTATTAAAAGCGTCCATTGGCTATCGGAAAGGTTGGTCGAATAGTGTTTCATATGTTCTTAACAGTTTTGAAACCATTAAGAGAGCAAAACAAAATCGACTAAAACAACTCATAGTCAATGTTTTATATTAATATTTTTTAAATTTCAAACCGTCTTTTAGCCTGTTAACCAAAGAGATTAAAATCTTTTCTGCTGTTATTAGATCAAAGGCATTCAAAAAAGATACAAAACTTGTTGTTGCAATTTTCAATAAAGATGATAATGAGATAGCTCGGAAATTATACTTCTCAACCGATTTGGAACAGAAAGGAGTGAAAATTGTCCGCTATTACCGCTCACGTTTCAAGATAGAATTTTTATACAGGGATGCCAAGGAGTTTACCGGGCTTACAATATGCCAGGCAAGAAGCGAAAACAAGCTTGATTTCCATTTTAACGCAGCACTAACAGCTAAAAAACTTGCAAAACAAGATTCAATAAAGGCACACATAAACCATTCTCAATGGCCAATTATAAAACTCTGTATAACAACACTTTGATACCCGGACGATTTATGTGCAGGTTCGCTATTAACCCAAACACTGCTAATAATCAAAAAAATTGTCAAAGAACTATTGGATTATGGCAAAATTGTTGCTTGAAACTTAACGAACTATTGAAAATTACAACCGAAACAAAATACAACTACTTCACAATAAGTCTTTCGCAATAAACTTTATCTTTTGCAATCACATTGACAAGGTAAATACCTGAAACAATACCTTTACCCAATTCAATCGTTTGACCAATTGGAGAACCTGAATATACGATTTTGCCATTAACATCAAAAATCTTAATCATAAGACTTTCAGCAAAGTCAATTCCTGAAATGCTTATGGATTTGCCTTGTTCAACCGGATTGGGGAAAATGCATATTCCGATATTGCCTGAAAGATTATAGACTCCGGTAAACGTAAAATTGATGACATTAGAAACGGCAGAAGAACATTCGGCAATGGTAACGATCGAGTAATAGTTGCCTCTTTCTTCTGGTATATATGTATTGTTAACTGCATTAGGAATCAACGTGTTATTAAAGTACCATTGATTCCCATCGGGTGCACTTGATTGTAGGGTAATGCCATCCGAAGAAATTGCCGGGGCAGCTGGAACAGAAAAGGTTACCGTAACCGGGGTTCTTTTCATTTCACTTGGCTGACCATTGAATGATGCTTCGACATAAAAAGTTGTAGTTGTAGTTAATGCCTGGGTGGTAAAATTTGTTCCTGAATGAAGAATTGCTCCACCAGTAGGTTCGGCAAACCAGTTAACATCGCCAAAATTAGCAGTTGCATTTAAAAGTGCGCTTTCAGAATTGCAAATTGATACGTTTGAAGCGCTGATAATCATTGGAAATGTATCATTTTCGAGGGTAATTACTTTTGGATTGGTGAAAACATCATTCAAGTGCTGATTATCATTACCAACATTAACATCATACCACGACATAAAGTATGACCACGGAGCATCACCATCGAAGGAGTCTTGTATATTCGGAATTGGGCCATTTTCGGTCATAGCCACAATTTTCTTTCCTCCACCAATCACATAATTTTTATCAAATTCTCCTTTATTAATAGTGTAATTAAAATTCCCCGGATACGAATCGATCCCAAGAATATCAACTTTACTATTTCCAGGATACCAGGCAAGACCATTGCCTGTCCATGCCCAGATCAAATTATGAATTTGATGATAGTTTACGATCCTGTCGTAAAGTATATTCCACAATTTTATGTAGTTGGCTCCTCCTTTGGCATTCCACCAAAACCAGGTACCCCCTGCTTCATGAAGTGGCCTCCATACCACAGGAACTCCTGCATCACATAATTTCTTAAGCTGCACTGCAATGACATCAATATCCCTTAAGGCATCTTTATTCTCCTGAGTACCGGAAACAACCGCTTTTGAAACATCAAAAGTAGTGTTTTCTGTGTAAAATGTATTTGTTCCTACAGTACCTCCCGATGGAGAATGCCAATGCCATTGAAATTGAATGATCGGCCTTTTACTGTTACTATTGTACCAATTGATGGCATTCTGAACGTTTGGGCTATCATTCGCCGGACCAAAAGCGAAACCGCCATTTGCCCAACTATAAGAATACATCGGGCTATATGGTTGCAAGTCGTACCCCCTTAACAAAGGGTAATTTCCACTTGCTTTCTTAATTATGTCAAAATCTCCCTGTCCTTCTGTTTGTCCTGAAATAATTCGATTTGTATATTGAGAGCACATAAACGAATAGAGTGATTTGGTTGCTACACTGGCTTTGCTATCAACCAAATCAGTTACTACATTGGCATAAGAATTTGGTATTGTGGTATAAATCATAAATTTGTCGAATTCTGTCCATCCCCAACTACTTTGGATGGTAATGGCGTTTGCACCTGCATTGAGCAGGTATTTACCTGCATCTTTGTTCGTAAATACGGTTGATTTCGGAAAATCGATTCCACCAGCTCCTTCACCATTAATGCTCATATTCTGAGTCTTAACATCATTGCTATGGTAACGTATCAAAATCTGATAAAATGCTTTTTTGGAAACAGTAACAGTAACGGTTACTTTATCACTCGAATCATCGAACCCAGTAACATAACCTATTCCCGAAAAACCAGCAATACTATTCTCAACCCGAACACCTGTCATGATACCATCTTCAGCTTCAACTGTGGTGACTAATTCGCCAGTTTGAGCTTTAATATTTCCGGCACATAAAAAGAAGAACAAAATTAGCGATAAACAATAATTTTTTTTAGATACCGAAAATGTGTTTTTATATAGATTTTTCATTTTAATTTATTAAATGACAATTAAATAGGATTACTTTACAATCAACTTCTCATTATAAATTTCACCATCTGAATTCACATTCAGGATATAAATACCAGATTCCAAACTTTTTTTTAAGTCAATGGTTTCTCCAGAAATAATGCCCGAATCAATCAATTTTCCATTTACGTCAACGATATTATATAGAGCATCTTTCGCAATATTTAGTCCCAAAATATTCAGTTTTACATTATTCCGATCAATAGGATTTGGATATATACATATTTGGGAATCTTCTACTTTATCAACCCCAGTTGGAAATATGGAAATTGTATTTGAAGGTTGAGAGATACAATCGTTAATTGTAACAATTGTATAATAATCGCCAGTTCTCGATGATTTCAAAGTACTATTGACCGCGTTTCCTATTGGGCTGCTATTAAAATACCATTGATTACCTGAAGTTGCATCTGATTGAAAAATACCATCAGCAAATGTTATTACTGGAGCTAAGGGAATTTCAGTTATTGTAATTTCCAGCGAACTTTCAGCTCCATCACCACAATCGTTATGACCTGCAACCTTTATAATGCCCGTGGTTATCATACTATTACCAAAGTTTACAGAAATCTGATTGGTCGTACTGGTTCCGGTGGCACCTGAAGGCAAGGTCCATGTGTATGAATCAACATTTGCATCGAATGGTAAAGAGTAAGCCACATTGTTTGCACCTTGACAAACTGTTGAAGTTCCGGATATAACCGAAGCTGCAACTGGAACCGAAAATGTAGCCTTTACAGCTGTTCTTTTCATTCCACTTGGGAACCCATTGTAAGAGGCCTCTACATAATAGGTAGTTGGAATTGATAAAACAGGAGTCGTGAAACTCGTGCCGGTATGTAAAATAGTTCCTTCCGTTTCAGATTCAAACCAATTTACAATGCCAAAGTTGGCAGTTGCGCCCAATGTAACTGAACCTGAACCACAAATTGATGCATTGGTTGCAGTTATAATCATTGGGAAAGTGTCTTTTTCTAATGTTAAAACCCGTGGGTTAGTATAAACATCTTTAAGGTGTTGGTTAGAGTTTTGACTTAAAACCAAATCGTACCACGACATAAAAAACGACCAAGGCGCATCGGGATCGGGAATAGGACCGTTTTCCGACATGGTTATCAATTTTTCGCCATTGGTCAGGTTGAAATACCTATCGAATGTATTTTTCTGGGTTCCGTAATTGTAATTCCCCGGGTACGAATCCATCCCAACAATATCAACAGTGGCATTTCCTGGATACCAATCGGTTTCATAAGACGACCAAACCCATATCAAATTATGAATCTGATGGTAATTAGTAATTCTATCATAGAGAATTGCATACAATTGTTTGCAAGCCTCACCACCATGTGCTCCCCACCAAAACCAACCGCCGCCGGCTTCGTGCAAAGGTCTCCAAAGTACAGGTACATTGGCTTTTTCAAGTTTTTTTAATTGGGTCGCAATTGAATCGATATCTCTGATTGTTTGCGTGTATTCGATAGTTCCTTTTATTACTGCTTTTCTTATATCAAAAGTGGTATTTTCAGTATAAAAGGTATTTGTATTTACAACGCCGCCGCTTGGTGAGTGCCAATGCCATTGGAATCCCACAATCCCTTTCTTTCCCGTGCTGTTGTACCAGTTAATCATTGATTCAGTATTTCCATTGTCGTCCCAACCAAATCCTCCATTTTTATAGGAATAGCCATCGGTGTAATGTTGAAAATCGCTAACCCTGTACATGGGCGATTGTCCTGTAATACTTTGTATATCATTGTAGTATCCATCAGTTTGTCCCGATATGATCCTTTTCCCAAATTGGGTTAATAGAAAATTGTAGAGTGATTTGGTAGCAGGATTAGCCTTTTCGTCGACTGGCTGAAGGGCAATTTTATCGTAGCTATTTAGCGTTGTGGTATAAATCTGAAATTGATCAATCTCTACCCATCCCCAACTATTCTCAATGGTTATACTATTATCGCCCGAATGAAGAAAGAACTTACCAGCATCGGTATTGGCCCATCCATTTGATTTTGGGAAATATACATCCGAAGCGCCTGCTCCATTTACATCAATCCGCTGGTATTTATTATCACTGCTATTGTACCGAATAAGTATCGAGTAAAAAGCAGTTTTTGGAACAGATACAGTTACACTTAAACTATCTGGCGCGTTTCTGAAGTTTGTGATGTAACCTGTACCCGAATAGCCTGAGATAGAATTGGCTTTTGAAAGGCCACCATATAAAGTGCCACTTTCAGCTTCGACACTGGTAACTAGTGTTCCGGATTGGGCAAAACTATTTGCGATACAAAAAAATGAACTCAATATCATTGCAAAATAATATCTTTTAAAAGACATTATTTGGTTACTCTTTCTTTTGTAAATCATCAAATAATATTTAAAATTCAATTTGTAAAAACTATTGTATCATTTCTTTAAGCAGACTTTCCTCAATTGACTCATCAGGTTTAAAATCAGCTGATTTCATGTAACTGATAATTGAATGATAGAGTTGGGCAGCCTCAGGTTTGTTTTTTATTTCATCTAATTTCGACATGCAAACAAGCAATTTTCCGTTTCCAACCTTGAATTCGAAAATCAGCCCGTATTTGTTATTGCGCTCCAAGTTGTCAATCACCTGCACAATTGGGCGATACCCTTTGTCTGTCAGGTTCAGGTTAAGCGGATGGCTGGCCTTGATAATTGAAAACCACTGCCAGTTGGTATGCGAATCAGTCGGAAAATTATTAAATATTGGATGTTTCGGGTTGGTCAAAAGCCCAAGTGTACCGGGCGATACAGGCTTCTTATTCCCTTCGCTTATACTCTTAAACATTCCGTAATTCCAAAATTCAGGAGGAAACAGGCCACCAATACTGTTGTTTTTTACTGAAGCGGCATCAGGCATCAATAATACTTTTTTGCCATTTTTTAACTTTGAAATTATATCAGGATTAAGCGTTGAAGTCACAATCACTTCGTTGTCGGAAACAATTGTGGTTGTCGGAGGATAAACCCAAACCGGATAACTATTTCCTAGGTTCGAGTTGTCGATTGTAAGTTGGATGGTGAGTTTTTGAGCTGTTTTTTGTAACGACAAAGGGAATTTAATTTCGCCTACTGAATACAAACCACCAAAAGGAATTTTTAGATTTTTTAAGATGCCCTGTTGCACTTCTTTACCTGACTGATCAACCACAGTCCAACTTAAATTATTGGTAATTTCCTTATTTGAAAAGTTAGCTACTTTTACAGTTGCAGCAAAGGTTTCGTCATTGGTCCAGCAATATTTATCGTACACCAATAATGTTACAACATCGTTACACGATTGAAGCCAATCTTGTTTGCTAACAACATTTTTACTATCCATGAACGCATCTAAAATACCAACCAAAGCAGTTCCCTGACCGGGAAAATCCTGCAAGTCCAACAGTTGAAATCCAGCCAACCCATTGGTACGTAAAGCTGCTTCCATTTCTGCTTTGTAACAGATGGCCGACCATGCGCCCGAAGCTTTTTGAAATGCGATATCCTGATCCAACATTCCGGCTTTCTTAAGCCGATTGCGGAAAACTTCAAGATTCCAGGCTTTTACAACTCCTGTGTATTTTTCAATCTCTTTATAATCAGGATAAATTTGGTACTGGCCAATTTCGTGGCTCACAAGTGGCATGTTAATATGCTCAACCGAATAGTTGAAATTGATACTGGCTGATGGCGTTTGAGTATTAAGTATTCCACCATCTTTTGTGTCGCAGAATGCCTGTGTTAGTCGAGTGTGGGTCAAAATAGTGTCATGCGAATAAGGAGTGCGAGCAGCCACCTGAAAATCAGTTCCTTTCATGGGGGCAGCATAGCCAATGCTATTGTTCGAACCTTGTGTGTATAAAGGTCTTGGGTCAATTACTTTTAGCGTTGCAAGCATTTTTTCGACACGTGGATGTCCGCCCCAAATTTCGTTGCCGGGTGAAAACATTACAAACGATGGATGGTTGGCATAGCTTTTCAGCATTGCAACTCCTTCAGCCTGTAACATGGCTGCTGTTGTATCAAAATCGAGACCTCCCCAAAATGGTAATTCAGGCTCTAAAAATATTCCTAATTGGTCGGCTGCTTCAAAAGCAGCTTCAGGAGGACACCATGTGTGAAAACGATAATGATTAATGCCGTACTCTTTCGCAATTTGGAAGGTTTTAATCCATCCTTTTGTATCCATTGGCGGATGGCCTGTTAAAGGGAATACGCAGGCATCGTGTTTCCCACGCAGGAATGTCTTCCTCCCATTGATTGAAAACTGAGTTCCATCAGCAATAAATTTTCGCATACCAAACTTAGCAACCTGACTGTCTTTGATGTCGTTATTGCTTATGGTAGCAATTAAAGTGTATATGGGCTGTTGAAATTCGTTCCACAATTGCATCGACTCGCCCAAGAAATATTGCAACTCGATGATAGAATCACCAGCTACTTTATAGTTTGCAGTTTTGAGTTTTATTGTATTTCCGTTTTTCTCTTGCGTAATTTGAAATTCGACATTGATGTTGGTCAATTTAAGCTGATTGTTGATAGCCAATTTGACCTTTATCTTTTTGTTATCGACATCGGGATAAACCTGCAAATCGGTTATATAAGTCTTTGGTGAAGCTTCGAGGAAAAATTTTCCAATGATCCCATTCCAGTTGGTTTGAGTATCGTCGGAATAAATATGCACGCCACCATAAGGGGTGAGTTTCGTATTGTTATCGACCCGAATGGTAATCGTATGCACGCCAGCAGTGAGGTATTTCGATAAATCATATTTCTGTGAAGATTCCAATAGTATTGATTCGCCAACGTACTGGTTATCAATCCATACTTTCGATGGTTTTGTACGTTCCATCACAAGCTGTATATGCTCATTGTTCCAACCTTCAGGAATACTAACTTGTTTACGATACCAGGCTGCTCCTTCGTATTTATATACACGGTTTAAGTGCATGGTGGTGGTATCCTTATTCAAATATCCTTTATGATTTAAATCGGTGGTGCCTGGTAATTCAATTGAGGCATCCAAGGACTTTGCAAACCAATTCTGTATAATTCCTTCGTCTTTAGCATCAAGTGCAAACTCCCATGTTCCCGATAAATCAATAGCCTTCCTGAAACGATCTGAATCAGCTTTAAGTGAAGAAAACAGACAAAAGAACAGACTTAAAAGAAGAAGCCCTTTCAAAATTGTATTTTTTATATTTTTATTCATAATGCCTTGTAGTTTAGTTTTTAAAATTGACTCTTATTTTATTTCGATAAACTCAGGTTCGAAAGGCGCAATCATAAAATTGCCGGTATAATCTTTATCCCAAAGAATACTTTTGGAATTGCCTTTCATCGGAATCTCTTTGGTTTCGGTACTCACATTCAGGTATATAAAGTGATTTTTATCGATTTGCCTTGCCATAATGCCACTTGGTACTTCTGGTCCTTTTTTAATTGACAGTTCATTGATAACTTCATCCAAAATCGGATTCAACAGTTCACCTTTCACCGGAAGACCAACGTAAATTGCCCGGCCTTTCCCGAATTTATTGGAAGTGACAATCGGGTAATCTTTATCTAAACTGGTAATGTTTCCAAGTACTTCAGCGCCTTTCGATTCAATTACATCAAACCGTGGGCTTTCACTTTCGATGGTTTTGTCTTTATAGGTCAGGCGTATTTTTTTGCCTTTGTACTGTAATCTGGAAATTTCGTTAAGCGCTTCAGGTTCTTCAAAACTTCCGATGCGAATTCCAAATACATCGCTTAAACGACCCGGATGAGTACTGGCAAACACCTTACTTGTTTCGTCAACAACGGCCGAATTGCTGGTCATGATGGCAGTTCCGCCGTTTTTAACGAATTCGCGGATTTTAGCGGCAGTTGCTTCATCCATGACTGCTATTCCCGGAATAATTAATAATTTGTAATTCAGCGTGCTTCGGCTTATTTCAACCACACGGGTATCCATATTCCTGAAATAAAACAAGTCGAAAGCGCTCTGCAATTGGCTATCGTGTTCAACTGGGAATGAGCTACTTGCTATCTGGCTTGGAAACGAAAATGCCAGTCCAACTTCGGCTTGAGGTTTGTAAGGGAAGTATTTTTCAATCTTTTTAAATTCAGTAGCAATTTGTTTATACTCATCGTATTTCCGATTGGTCATTCCATCCCAATCCATCATTCCTTCCAGATATTGCTCTTCGCCACCGTGCATACTTTGCCACGTCCAGCCGCAAACCATCTGATTACCATACATTAGCGTTGCATAAGCCGATTTCCGAATAGAATTCGGAACGGCTGTCATGGTAGTAAATTCGGTACACCAGAAAGGTGTTGTAGCTTCAAATTGAATACGGGCGATTCCAAACAGCGCACCCATAACGCCCCAGTTGGTGGTCAAGGCACTTCCCGGATAAAAACCACAACCTCCACGAGTCATTTTTCCGGAATAAGCCAGTTCAGAGTAGTCGAAATATTTCTTCGAACTATAATACCATGCATTTGTATTTGTTAGAGCATTTGGTGCATTAACATTCACTTTATCAATTACTTTGAAAAGAAATTGGCTCACTTCATCCGATATAAAACGTCTGAAATCGAGAATTCGTTCCGGCGCTCCCCAAATAGATCCTGAAACAGGAAGTCCAATTTCATCCCATTGGCCAATTTTTCGCGACCAACGCTGACCAGCCCATGCTTTATTCAGGTTTTCAGTAGTAGAATATTTTTTTTCTACCCAGGTAATAAACCTTTTTCTTACAGTTTCCGAATACGATATTTCGCCATCACCCGATTCATTGTCAATACCAAAAGCAAGTAACGCCGGATGTTTCGCGTATCTTTTGGTTAACACATCAGTATATCTCAAGGCATATTTTTGATAATCAGGATCACCAACATCTTCCATATAACGATGGTTGGGGTACATAAAATCGCCACTACTGTTGGTTATACTGATTGACGGAAATTTATGCTGCAACCAGATGGGTGCCGGACGGACTGCAATGTCGAGAATCACTTTTATTCCTGCCTGATTCATCATATTCATGACCTGATCAAACCATTCGAATTCGAATTTGCCTTCGGTTGGTTCGTAGCTGTCCCAGGCCAAATGACCCATGCGAACTACTTTAAATCCTGCATCTTTCATCAAAGCAATATCCTTTTTCCATTGCTCTAAATTCGAATCATGTGGATGGTAATTGGCTCCTACATATAACTCCTGGGCCTTCAAAAAAAGGCTCATTGAGAAAAAGATTGCACCCAGGAATAGCGTTTTGTAAATTTTTATTTTCATAAGTTTAAAGTATTAAACCACATAGGCACAAAATAAAACATTGGTCTAAGTGTTTATTTTTCAAATGTTTATTCTTTCAATTCTTGGCTTTGACTTGAAAACTTCTCAAACGTGTAATAACTAATAGACCAAACTATTTCCAACAATTTATCTATTTCATTTTGCAGAATGCAACACAATATTTTCAGTTTTCAACCCTTTAGCCTTCAATTCAATGCTTGCATTTCCGGCGAGAGAAGTGCTTTTTACTGCTACCAACAATTTCCCATGATCAGTTTTTCGCATGTCGGTTTTGAACAATCCTGTATAATACAAATCGCCACTATCTATTCCGGCCAGCTTTGCTTCCCCCGAAACCTCGACCGTTATTTCCTGATCGTTATTTTGAACAAGAATACCTTTGTCGTCAAGAATCGAAACTTCCAAAAGCGCCAAATCTTCTCCATCGGCCTTTAGGGTGGTTTTCAACGCATTCACCGAAATTTGAGCAGGGTTTCCTGAAGTTTTCAGGATATGTTCCGATACTTTTTTGTGATTTTGGTAACCAATCGCTTTGATTGTTCCTGACTTATATTTCAAATTCCAAAGGGCGTAATAAAGGTTGCGATCAACCTTCTTTTTACCCAATGATTTGTTGTTTAAAACCAGCTCAACTTCGTCGCAGTTGGTGTAAACATAAACTGGCAGCGAGTCGTTTGCAGTCCAGTTCCAGCTCGATTCGCACAAACGTGGATACCATTCTGTTTCAGGTTTGTCCTTTTTATGAATGGCGATTCGCACTACTGGTTCGTTGCTCCAATAGCTTTTCCGGAGGTAATATTCAGGTCGTTCATTTCCGGCAATGTCGATAATTCCGGCATCCCAGCCACGACGTGGATATTTGCCAGATTCGCCCAAGTAATCAAATCCAACCCAGAGAAATTCACCTATCGCATAATCAAAATCACGGTAGCCTAAAAAGTTCCTTGTAGTATAATATGTTTCGGTTCCAAGGCACAGTTTTTCAGGTCGTTTGGCATATTCAGGCTGGTACATTTTATCCTGATGGTCTCGATCGACATAGTTGTAACCCGAAATATCGAGTGCATCCATAAAGCCATTTTGGTTGGCCATCGAAAATTTATCGCAAGCTGATGTAACAGGACGTGTAGGATCTTCAGCATGACAAATGTCTACCAGCTCTTTGGCTAGATCGGCCCCGTGTGGGTTCATCTGGTCGGGAATTTCGTTGCCGATGCTGTACATCACCACCGATGGATGATTCCGGTCGCGCCAAATCATGGCCTTCAAATCGGTTTCGTGCCATTGGTTAAAATAAAGATGATAGCCGTACCCTGCTTTTCCACGGTTATTTTCTGTGAAATTCCATGGAAACCCGCGCGTCCATTCGTCAAAAGCTTCGTCTAAAATATAGAAACCCATGGTATCGCAAAGGTTGTAAAATTCAGGATCGAAAGGGCAATGACTTGGTCGGATAGCATTGCAGCCCATCGCTTTCAACTTCAGTAAACGGTAATGCCAAAGCTCGATAGGAACTGCAGCCCCAAACGAACCGCCATCGTGATGAACACATACACCTTTTAGTTTTTCAGGTTTGTTATTCACAAACATTCCTTTTCCTGAAATGTATTCCAGTTTGCGAATTCCAAATGGAGTAACCTGATCGTCAATGACTTTGCCATTGCACACGATTTCGCTTTTCAAATAATACATGTCAGGAGAATCAGCCGACCAAAGCTGCGGATTATCCACATTTACCTGTTGCGAAAACTTGTAACTATTGTCGAAGCTTGTCAGTTCGCGTGTTGTTTCTGTTTTTGCAATCTCAATCCCTTTAATATCAAATACCGTGCTGCGCAAAATACAGGTTTTGGTTGTTGTATGCTGGTTCCAGATGTTTTTCTGCCATTCGGCTTTGTCTTCGAGAGAAAAGAAATTGACCGACATTTCATAGTTTACATTTACCAAAGCTTTTTCTGAAGAAACTTCAGGAGTAGTAATGTAAACACCTTTGTAATTATGAAAATGCGTGTAATTGGTAGCCAATAACCAGACGTTGCGATAAATTCCGGAGCCGTTGTACCAACGGGTTGACGGTTGCAGTGAATGATCGACCCGAACGGCAATGACATTCACCGCACCTTCGCCGGTTTTCAGAAACTCGGTCAGATCGTATTGAAAGGTACTGTAACCATACGGATAGTGACCCAAAAAAGTGCCGTTGATCCACACATCGCTATTCATATACACGCCATCGAATTGAATTACAAGGTCTTTGTCTTTCATCGAAGCCGGAATAGTGAATAATTTCCGGTACCAACCAATTCCACAGGGGAAATAGCCATTGGTTCCTCCGGTTGAATTGTCGAATTCGCCTTCGATGCTCCAATCGTGCGGTAACGTGAGACTCCGCCAATTCTTGTCATCAAATTCACTTTTCGAAAACTCTTTTTGATCGGCCAGCTGAAATTTCCAGTCGCTGTTGAATTTTTGCTTTTGTCGAACCGATGTTTCTGGTTGCGCCTGGGCATGGAGTATATTGAAAGATTGTCCTGCAAAAATCAGGATGAATAATAAGATGAATTTAATTTTGTTATCATACATAATTATATCATTAACAATATCTTAGGTTCTGAAATACCAATTTGCTTTTAATTTGAAATTGAAATAACCTATTGAAGTTCAATTACAACATTATGCGTTCCCTTTGTAGAAGAAGCGATCGAATAGTTCTTTTGCGGTTTGCCATCGACCGTGAACGATTTAATGGTCTTGCCTTTTCCTTTAATAGTGATATCCAGATTTGCATTGCGATAGGCCAAATCTTTTAACTCGATGGTGGTAATACCTTCAGGCAAATAAGGTTTGAACGTAAGCGATCCTTCGCTAAACAGCATTCCGAAAACACCCTTGGTAACCATTGAAATATAAGCAGTTGCCGACCATGTTTGTTCTTTGCACGAATCCCAGTGGTAATTTGGCCGTTCCGGTCCCCATGCCTGGTATCCACCATCAGGTTGGCCCGAATTTGGGTTGAAAATTTCCCTGAAATCGTAATTGCCTTTATCTTCATCAAGCGCTAAATGAGTCAGGCCAAAAAGCTCATGGCTGAAAGTTTGATAGTTATTTACAGTTATTGCTGCATTGGCAAAAAAGCCATTGATAAAAGGCCAGATCAGGTTGTTGTGACGGCCAGGCATTTCTTTTGAATACCTTGGAAAATCAGGAACAATAGAGGTAATTCCATATTGTGACACCACTGCATTGCCAATCAGTTGATTCGCTTTTTCTCCATCAATTACTCCAAAAATTACGGCAAACGAAATTCCTAGCGCTTCCTGGTATTCATGCACTTTTCCGTTCTGATCAACGAGGTAATTGAAGGTATTCTTATCGCTGTTGTACAAATTTTTCAGGATACTCGCCTTCAAATTATCAGCTTTTTTCTGATAAGCGCTGATCACTTCCTTGCTCTCATTCAGTATGGTACCCATTTTTATTAGTGCGAGATAAGCGCCATAGTAAACACTATTGGTACTGAGGCATTTAATTTGAAATGAATTTTTGTGATCCATAACACCACTGGAGAAATTACCCGGTTCATAAATTGGTTCGGGATAACCGGCAATTCCATCGTTAAAAACGGAACCTCCTTTAAACAATCCATATTTCTGATCGAAGGCATATCCTTCCAGGCCTTTCATTGTCAATGCCGAGCATTTATAAGCTTTAGCAAGGAAATCTTTGTCGCCGGTAATCAGGTAGTGATTGTAAGCGCCAATGACCCAGATAATTTTATCCCAATACTGATGGCCTACCGAATCTTTTTTTACGGTTACGCTCCAAAGCGATTCTTCGGCCACTTTTGGGCGAAGCAAACTGGCAGCATTCCACGAATTAATGGCAATATCGCGTGTCCATTCACCGCCGTAGTCAACACCTGCAGCAAGAATGCCACGACGCGTGTTGATATCAACGGTTTGAACTGCTAAAGTAAAGGCATCTTTGACCAGTGAATTATCGCACGATAATTTCTGACCAAAAGTGTTTATCGAAAAAAATAAACACAAGACAAAAACAATCTTTTTCATTTTTAACATATTTAATTGTTTCACAGATAATGATCAATATTATATTTTACAATGCTGTATTTCGCTAGAATCTGCCTTTAAAATTTGAAATAAAGTGTAGTCAGTAGACTTGGTTTTACACTTCAGTCTCAAATTAAGCGACATTTATAGACAAGCTCTAACTAAGAACAGGCTTACTTTTTATCTACCATAACAAAAACAGCACTCCAGGCTGGAATGGTAACGCGGATTCCTTTTGCCGTTGTGGCAGATCTAGCTTTTAAAGTGGCATAGTCAGACGGACCTCCTGCAACGGTTGTTGTACGCGAACCGTTTACGGCAACTTTTCTTGAAAATTCGCCATTGTCGTTGCTACCTTCGAGTGTGTACCAATAAAATCGGCTACCCATCCTGAAATTTTTAAAATTCACCTGAACAGTTTGGTTTGTTGCAGATGTATTCAACAAGGCTACGTTTCCCTGACCTGATGTATAGGTTGATGCATAAGCTTTTACAACACCACTTGTATTTGTGCTAGCTTCTACCAAACGGTCTCCAATACATTTTTGGAAAAAATACATATAGTAAAAAGAAGGACGGGGACTCCATCTGGCGACCCCTGATTCGTCACCGGTACTAAAGAGGCCATGATCATTGCCACCGGACCAACCATTGTACAAGTCCCACCGGGCAGTCAATCCAAAATTATTTTTTAAGGCTTCAGATTGGACAATTACGGCAAAAGTTCCACTGGTATTCGAAACTTGTTGCATTAAATCTTTTGCCCACATGTTCCATTCAGACAATATGATAGGTTTAATTAAGCCCCCATTGATCTGGATTTCGTTTTTCATAAACGTTATCATATTGCCTGGAACTGTTATTGCAGAGTTCAGAATAGTTGAGGCATTGGATTTTTCATCATAAGGGGTAATGTAATTGTGTCCAATATAAAAATCGGGAACGTTTTTAGTTCCCGGAATCATGGTTGAATTCCATGTTTGGGTGGTATTGGTCTGCCATGACTGTGTAGGAGATTCCTGCATCACAGCACCGATATAAATTGTTTTGCCTATTTGTGTAGCTGCATGTTTCATCGAATCGGCAAATACTTTGAAATGATTTGCATATAAACCTCCCGTCAGATACTCTGATTGTCCGTCTTTATTGGCTGCTACATCAATGCGGTATCCCCACTCCCAATCGCCATAATTCTCGTTCCCAACTTCCCAATATTTTGTACGGCCATTGTCGTAACGAACCCAATCTGCGGCCAAATGTGCTGCAGTCGCAACCGGGTTGGCACTCGTACCATAGCGTGCATATCCATAATTAACCGTAATGAGACCAACGCTATTGCTCTGTTGGAGTACCGAATAATAATCATCTATTGTTGCTTGCCAACTGTTGGCCGATTTGCCATATGTATAAAGGTTCGAGGTTTGAAAAGAGCCATCGGCTTTTTTTAATTGGGTGGGGGCGTCTGCAGGTGGATGGTTCAGGTCGCAATTCCAGAAATAGCAATCGCTTCCGCTTCCTGCCGGAAACCTGATTACATTGGGATTTAAATTTTTAAGGTGATTGATGAATATTGGCTCGTTGTACATCCTCGACATCCAATTATTCGCGTTATGCCCAAAAATGGTCAACGGAATTTTTGTGATCACTTTCGAAGCATCTACAGTTACTATTGTACTAGGCGAGGATGCAACAGAAGCCTCAGTAAACTGTGGAGCTTCATAAGTTTTGGGTTGCCAGCCATCTAAAAAGAATCCCATGGTTGGGGCAACCGGAGGATCCACCGGAGGTATTACAGTTGTATCTGCTGGAATTTCAAGAGACCCGGTGTCAGCAGGATTATCTTTTTTCTTACAGGAAATTATTGTCATCATCAATAGAACAGAGAGTATGATGATGGCCAATAATATTCGGTCAGTTATTTTTTTCATATTTATTTTGTATTCATTCTGGTATAAAAGTAAAATTAAAATGTAATTTGTACGATTGGTTCTTTTGTTCGCTCTGAAACAACTGTAGCAGTGAGTATTCCGTTCTCGTAAGAATAGTCTTTAATTGGAATATTGTTTACCATTACCAACACCGGTTTTGATTGCAATATTGCCTTAAAAATACCTCCTTCAACTAGCTGTACCTCAATCTTATCTTTCCCGATTTTGGAATGGACAATTGTTTTTGGTGCATTGTATTTATTCACTAGTCCAATTAACGCAATCCCGTTTTCGATTGGTACAAAATTGAAATACTTATTTCCCATCCGATTAAGTGTTATTTTCTTCGATTCATTCTTTTTCAGAACTGTCAAATCCTGAGAGTAGAATTCGTACACGGCAAACGATTCGCCTTTCAGTCCATCAATTTCGGAAGGCGAAACAGTTCCCTCAACCTGATCTGCATCGGCAGCGTTGAAAACGGCCATTAATCCTGAATTTCCGGCGAAAGAAAAAGCTTTCAATGGTTTCTTATCTTGTAATTGGAAAAGGCAGTCTTCGGTAAGCATCGCAGGTCTGTCGGCGCGGATAATACGACCGTTGGCATCTATTAATGGCCATAAAACACTAAAATTCTGTTTGCCGGGAAGGTCGGTAACATAAACCGGACCTCCGCTAATGGCGCGGGCTGCAGCATGGAAACTGCCGTAAGTGTTGTTACTTTCGAACATGTCGAAATCGGTATAAACCATCTGCGAAAAATACAGCGAATTGTACAAAGCCATCAACACATGAGCCGCAGGTCCACCCTTTTCGAGTTTATATCCAACACCGCCATCACGTTCCGGGAAATAATCTTCAACGGTACGAGCCACGGCGCTTTTTCCGAAATTATAAAATGCGTCGTTGGTCATGTCCATACAATTGATGATGGCTCCATTGAAGTTTTTAAATGTTGAAGCATACAATGCCTGGTGCATTTTTTCGGCAATAGTCCAAATTGGGTAGGTGTCAACGCTCATTCTTTCTGTAACAAGTTGGTTGTCAACTTTTATAAAGTCAAAACCTTCGTTCACCAGATATTTGTGCCAGGTTTCGTAAAATGCTTTCAATGAATCTGATTCAGGCTTTATAAAGCTGTAAGTAACTGGTTTTGATGGAACCTCAACGCGCTCGTTTTGTGTCCAGTTAAAAAGTTCGTTTTTATACCGTTGTCCAAGTTTCGAGTCAGCATTGATCCCGTTCCAGTAACCATCGTAAGCATGCCAGATGCCAACATATTTCAAACCATATTGGCTTTTCAACTTGGAAGTCAGCGATTTAAACCCGTTTGGAAATTTTGCCGGATTTGGAGTGAAAGCGTTCAATCGGCTACCATCCTGGTCGAACCAACCATCGTCGATCAACAACCAACCAAGCGGAAATTTTGCGTCGGTAAATGTAGCAGCGCCTGCAAGTAAGTGCTGTTCGTCAAGATTTTTACCTAATTCTGAAGAGTTCCAGGTGCACCAACCGATGTATTCCAATGGTTCAGGATAAGTCTTTTTTAAACGCATATTTTCAGACTTGCCCATCATTTTTAAGCCTGCGCTGTAAAGCTTACTGAACAGTTCGTAAGGATTGTTTCCGAAGCCTATGGCCATCATTGGAATATCGGTTGCTGGTGCATTGCTGGTGTACGTGTAAGCTTTACAGCCAAACTTGCCATTTTCTGATCCCAAAGTGGTACGATAGCCATTGCCACTCAACGGAATGGCTGCACCATAAGTTCCATCGTTGTATTTCCAATAGAAAAACTGAACATCCCAATCGTGGAGTTCGGCCGGAGAAGAAACTCTCAAGGGTTTAGTCCACGAGTTCCATGGTTTGTATCGCCAAATTTCAACGCCAGTTTTAAATCCTGAAATTTCGTCGAAGAAGAAACCGGCAAACTCTTTCCCATTGCGCTTTTCGCCTGTTGTCAACGACAATTTCATTCCCCAGATGTTGTCACCTTCAGGAGTGAAAACTGTAGTAATGTCAGCTGATTGGTCGAATTTGTAAGTGAAAGTATTCGATTTGGCAACCACGCTTTTAGGGCTGCATACCTTGTTTTGGATTTGAGGCTTCCCGCCAGTGAAACGCGTTTTCCCTCTGTAAACGATTTCAAGGCCTTTGCTGGAAACTTTGGTCGAAACCTTTTGCTGTGCCGCGACTGTTTGCTGAAACAGCAATGCAATAATTGTTGTCAGTGTGCAAACTATCCTTATAGATGACCGAAATTCTATCTTTTTCATCGTTTTACCTCCCTATTTCGTTGTTATATTTTTTAATAAGATCAACAGTTTTATCGCTGTTAAAAACAGAATTCACTCCCTGTTCTTCGCACGGTGGATCTCCCAAGTAATCATCACCTCTTTTGTACCAAATTCGCGCCGGACGGCCAAAACCTCCCCACGACCAAAAGTTAGCCCCAGCGAGAATTCCTTTATTTTTTGAACTTTCGGCTACTTGTTTGAAGATGTTTTCATAGTACTTGTCCCTGAAAAGAGCAGGATCGGCAGGCGTGAAATTATATTTGTCGCGTGGCAACCCAAATTCTTCAGCAACAATAGGTTTGTTCAATTTTTTGGCAACTGCAATATGGTTATCAATGTATTCGTTTGTTTTGGTGATGGCATTATCAATCGTCGAAGCAATGTCATTTTGCTTAATCCATCCCCAGTTTAATGGCCATACATGAAAGGTTAAATAATCCATGTCAGGAGTGGTATGAATCCGTTCGAATAATTCCATTGACCCCTCTGATCCCATTTGACCTTCTGAACCTGTAGTAAGTAAATGGTTTTTGTCGATTGATTTGATTAAAGCAGCAGTTTCTTTCATCATTTTCTCGAATGCAGGAATAAATTTATCGCCGAAAGCGCGCGGCTCGTTGCCAATTTCCCATGCCATAATGGCCGGATCTTCGGTATATTTTTTCTTAGTATAAGCATTTGTACGGCCAAGAATGAACCGGATATGGTTGTGATACTGTTCGATACATTTTTCGCATTCATTGAACTGTCCCTGGTAAGCCTGGTATTTATTCCAGTCGTTGTCGGGAGCTTTGATACACAATGCTTCGCCGTAACCGTTCCATTCGAGGTATTGACCAATTCCGCCCGACCAATCCCAACTGTTGTTCAGCGCCAGAATGGCAACCATTTTTCGTTTGCCCATTTCGGCCAACAGAAAGTCAAGTCCATCAAGCTGTTCCTGGTTGTATTTACCCGGCTCTGGTTGCAATGTTGGCTGAACCCTGAAATCATTGTCTTCAGGGCCTTCGGCGCCAACCATCACACGCAAATTCGTAATGCCAGCTTTTTTCATGAAATCGAGCTCTTTTATCAACCGTGCGCGATTGCCGTCTTTCCCTTTAGAGCCAAGAATGGCGCCATACCAAAAGTTTGTTCCGATGTAATAATACGGTTTGCCATCAAGGATAAATTGCGCATTTTCAACTTTAACAAATTTTGGGGCTGCTTCCAATTGCATGAAAAACATTCCTGAAATCAGGAAACCTGCGATAAGTATCAGCGTTTTAATTTTATTGACCATTAAAAAAGAGTTTATTTGGTTTATAATTTTGTTTTATTTTTTATTGAATCCGGAATTTTCCGCTGGAAATCTTATTGCCTTCCATTAACCGAAGCACATAAAGCCCGGATTTAAATCCTTGCAAACCAATGATTTCTATTTTTGCACCCCTAAAATACTTCATCAACTGACCAGCGATAGTATGAATTTCAATGTTCTTTTTCGCTTCCGGATTATTCAATTGAATATTCTTCGTTGACTGATTGTAAGTAAAACCCGGTTCGCTTGTGGAAATATTTATTGCAGAAGTAATAGGGGCGCTTTTAAAAATCAGTTGTGAAAAATTATACAAATCGTTTTGCCAGACCTTCGTTTCATGAGCTCCTTTCACCACAAACCAGATATGTTTCACCTTTTTGCTGGTCAGGTAATTGTGAATATCCCTGTTGCTTGACAATAGCCCATCCTGATCGCCGCAAGCCATATAAATAAGTTTCATCTTTTCATTGGTTTCGGCAGGCTTTGGAACCAGTTGAGATGCCGATTTCACATTGGGTGCCGCAGAAAAGCCACCCACCCAGGCAAACTTATCCATGTGTCCAAGTCCAAAATTTAAAGACTGACCACCACCCATTGAATATCCAGCCAAGGCGCGGTTTTCGCTTCCTGTTAATACTGAATAGGTGGTATCAATAAAAGGAATCAGATCATTTATCAGATCATATTCGAAATTGGCAAAAGCATTCATATTTTCAGACGAGAAAAGATTTGCCGGTGGCCGGTCATCTTTCATGGCGCGTCCGTTTGGAAATACAACAATCATTGGCGTCAGTTTATTCTGGGCATACAAATTATCCAGAATGAAGTCAGGATTTGAATAATACTTCCATTCATTTTCGTTGCCACCAATTCCGTGTAACAGGTACATTACCGGATATTTTTTAGAAGGCGTATAACCGGGAGGCGTATAAACTTCAACTTTCCGGGTGGTTCCAACTGTTTTCGATTTGTATTGGACAGTTTTTAATACACCATGAGGGATATTGCCTTTGTAAGTTGCATAACCACCCGGTGCCGGATCAACTGGCAACTGAGCAAATAATTGTTGAATTTGAACTGTGGCAAACAGTAAAATCAGGCACGGTATCAAAACGAAACCTGGCCATTTTAATAATAATCTCATTACAGAAACATTTTCAATCCAGCCAGAGATTTTAAACCCTGACTGGATTTGATATTAATACAAGTAATATTAATTATTGAAACATCATTGGGAAAGTCTGGTACAGGAATCGACGTCCGAAAACGAAGGAGTGTGCACCAGTTACTTCTTTAAACTTATATTTTATACCGTACTTATCGAAAAGGTCGAGCATGGCCTTATTGTTTGCTTTTGTCAAATTATCATCAACTCCGCGACCAATAAAAAGTACTTTAAATTGATTAATAGCAGGATTTTTCAAAACCTGTGGCTGATTTTCTTCGATCTCCTTAATTACCTGCGGGAAAAATCCGGTTCCCATTGGGAAAACATAACCGAACATCTCCGGATGCCACAATGCCAGGTTTAACGTTTGAATGCCTCCCATCGAAAACCCGGATATCGCCCGGTCTTCGCGTTTCTTCGAAACAGGATAAATCTTTTCTACAAAAGGGACAATATCATTCAGAAAATCCTGACAAAAAGGATCATTAGCAGGTCCGGCCCCCATCGAATTTCCTTTCGCATTTGTATGACCCGATGGCATTACAACAATCATATTTTTCAGTTTTCCGTCAGCATATAAATTATCAAGTACCAGATTAATCTTTCCGGCGCTTGTCCACGAGATATCATTGTCACCACCACCGTGAAGTAAATACAGAACCGGCAATTTCTCCTTTATATTCTCGAAGTTTGGCGGCAGATACACATGCATCCTTCTTTCAGCATTTAAGGTATTTGAATGATAAATTACGCTCTCAACTCTTCCATGTGGTACATTTTTTAATGCCATAAAATCTGTTTCCGGCGAGGGCATATCGAAAAAATTAAACAGAGAATTCGGATTCTCCCGCATATTTGGGCTTTTACCATCAAGGGTGTTAATCCCATCAATACTAAAATTATAGGTATACGAATCCGGAGGAATCGTGTTGGTTGTGTACGACCAAACTCCGTTTTCGCTCTTGATTAGTTTAGCCGCCGGCGCTCCCAGGGTAAAATCGCCACCTACCGTAACTTCGGTTGCTTTTGGAGCAAAAAAACTGAATGTGACACGATGATCTGCACTTACCCTCACCGATTGAAGTGTATCGTTTATCGATGGGTTACGGGCTGGAAATTGAGCGGCTGACGGGAACCATCCCAAACACATAACTATTAAAATACTGATCAATTTTTTGGGGTCTTTCATAACTACTTTTTTTCTATTGGTTTCGAATAATAGCCGTGCTTAATATTCGTTTTCTACTGCTTCATCCCATCTCTAATCCTAACTTTTTCAGGAATTCCGGAGAAACATAACACCGAATTAAAAAATTAAGGATATTATGCTCTCCGGATTATATATTTCCGATTGATTGATCTTATTTAAAATCTGAAAAGGTGAATAAATACCAACATTTCCAGCTCCTGTCATCGTTATTGCTTTTCAGCTTACATCTGAACAACCTGTTCATTCCCATCATACTGAACTGTCTTGTCCGGAGTTCCTGTTAACTCAATACCAGTACCTTTCGACTTACCAACAACAATAATTTTGAAGCTGCGTTTATCAAGCATTCCAGAGAATGAGCCCTTTCGGTTGCCAATAGTCAGTTGATGATTGGCATCGTCCCACTGGAAAGCAATGGTTGAATACATTCCCTTTTCGTAATTGTAATTGTCGTTCTCGTCCTCGTAAAGTGAGAAACCGCCATTGGCTCCCGGATATACACGGATTTCAATTGCTTCGGCTGGTTTTTCGCTGGCATACTGAACAAACGGCCCCATCGGGATGATTGATCCTGCTTTTACGAGCAACGGAATTTTGTCGATCGGAGCATCAGCAGAAATGGTTTGTCCTCCTGCAAGCGTTTCTCCTGTCCAGAAATCAAGCCACTGTGTATTTTCGGGTAAATAAACCAGCCTGGTTTGTTCACGCTTTTCTTCAATTTTCTCCTTCTCAAGAATTTCAGGAGTTTTCCAGAACAACTCAACACGCAATGCTCCAGGATTTGAATTTTGGGTATTCAGTGCAAAATCGTATTCTTTTCCGGCTTCTAATTCGATCAAATCGGTATAAGCCTCTACGCTTTTATAAACAAATGGAAGCGATTTGCCGTCAATCAGAATTTCTTTTGGACCGTAGCATTTGATATGAAACTGGTATTTACCGGTTTGTGGTGGGATCAATTTACCTTTCCAACGAATGGACATGGTGGAATCGGTCACATAATCGGGCCGGCCAGTAGCATACCAGTTGATGTTTATGCTGGAATCAATCTTTTCGAGTGATAACTGTTTATACTCCATATCCTTGAAATACTGAGCCTTTAACCCGGTTTGTCCTTCATCTGTTTTAAAATACTCCGGAGTAACAGGTATACTACTCATTGGCGGACGATGAAGCATATATTCGGTTACCGGACACACCATAATTGCCGGACCAAACATAAACTGATCATTGATGTTAAAAGTCTTTTTATCCTCAGGGAAATCCATGGCGAGACCTCGTTGAATTGTATAACCCTTGTTCGTTACTTCGCTGGCCAAAGAATAAATGTATGGCATCAATCGATATCGCAGATTATCGAACTTTACCAAAGTATTGGTGAAATTGCCAAATTCCCATATTTCGCGAGGGGTTTCCGAACCATGTGACCTGAAAATCGGGCAGAATGTTCCGAACTGAAACATACGTGTATACAACTCCTGATAAGCCGGATCTTTTCCTCCCTTGGTGAAAACACCTCCATAACTTCCTAACACGAATGCACCAATGTCGAATGTCCAGTATGGTATACCAGACATCGAATGATTAAGCCCTGCAGTAATTTGGTTTCTGTATATTGACCAGCTTGCACCAATATCACCCGACCAGGTAGTTGCAGCAGCACGTTGCTGACCGGCAAAAGCAGATCGGGTAAGAATGTAAACACGTTTTTGATCGGATACTTTTCTCTGATTTTTATAAACACCTTCGGTGGCCAAAAGGGTGTATGGGTTCAGATATCTGGCAAACGAACCCAAATGATTCGCAGCCATCCTTTTCATTTCATATTCAGTTGATTCTTTGCTGTTCGCGTTGATAATATCTGGCTCTGTTGAATCCATCCACCAGCCATCCATGCCAATAGAGAAAAAACCGTTGTTCATGTATTTCCAGAAAAGATTGTTAGCGGCAGGATTATAGACATCAAAATATTTGAATTTTGCCCAGCCTACAGTTGGCAACAAAAATCCATTCTTACCCATATCTTTATACACTTCGGTATTGGGACCAAACGAACACCATACAGAAACCATGACATGGAAATTTTGTTTATGTAATTTTTCGAGCATTTGCTTTGGTTCCGGGAATTTCTTAGGATCGAAGAAAATCTGGTTCCAGTTTTCCGAACCTTCCCAGGTATCCCAATCCTGAATAATATTATCAATCGGAATTTTGCGTTTACGGTATTCGGCAGCAACACTCAATAATTCGTTACGATCTTCGTAATGTTCTTTACTTTGCCAATAACCATAAGCCCATTTGCCATACATTGGAGCTTGCCCGGTTAAATCGCGGTATCCGGCAATTACAGCGTCCATATTACTTCCTGCAATAAAATAATAGTCAATGTTATCGGCAACATCCGACCAAAGCGAAGTATTCTGAAGGCTATCGTTAAATACTGTCTTCGAATAATTGTCCCACAAAATTCCATAGTTTTTAGTCGAGATAAGGAAAGGAGTTACCGCATTGGTGTTGGTTTGAACCAGTTTCACCCGATGCCCGCGGTAATTCATCAATCCATTTTGGTGTTGCCCCAGCCCGTAAATCCCCTCATCTGAAGAGAATTCGAAGTTTTGTTGAACATTTAGTCCGGGATCTCCGGCAATACCAGCAGGTTTAAAGTCAGTTCCCTTTTCATTTAGAAGTTCTGCCTCCGAAGCATTCATAAACTGAACATCCCCGGTACTTTTCTCAACTTTCAGTTTCAATGCCGAGGTACTTAAAAGCACTTCCGTTTTTGTCTCTTGTATATCAACTTTCACAGTCGAATCGGATGACATGATGACTGATAGACTATGCTTTTCTTCTTTGCCTGATGCATTCCATTTCAGGATCCGCACTGTATTGTCAGCATAAAACTGAACTTTCACATTCATGTCTCCGGAAAGTAATTGCACTCCGTTGCTAAATTGTTTGACGGATGATTTGGGTGAACATTGCCAAACAAAAAATGCCATAAACAGACTCAGAAAAATATAGTTTGAAGATTTCATATTTTTGGGGGTTAAATTATTCCACATTGTTTTTCAGGATAAGTTTTGAATCGAGATCGGTATTTATACCCTTGCCGTTCGAAACGGATAGCGGGTAAGCTTTTGAATTAACAGGAGATGCAGTTCCGTTAAAATTACGGATATACAAGTCGTTGAAATTACGCACTTCAATCCCATTGGTAAAATAAGGCATCCTGGTACCAGTCCATTTCAGTCTGAAGTTTTCGAACATCAGACCATCGACATACTGCGCATAAATCCCAGGAATATCATGCTGAAACAACTGATTTTTTTCGCCCAAACAACCACGAAGATCAATATTTCCGCCGGCGACATCATTGAGTTTAGAGTCTACGAGTTCAAAGGTCAAATTGTCGAAAGTCACATTTTCGATCACACTTTCTTCTGTTCCATAGATTAAAATACCGTTTTCGCCCCGGCAGGTAACATTGTCAAACTTCACATTTTTAATCTTTCCCAGCTTCACGTTGTCTTTCCCCCGGATAGCCGAAATATGGATTGGTTCGCCGTTTCCCCACCAATCGCCCGTGCGGAGTTTGGTTTCGATGTTTACATTAGAAACGTTGATGTTTTCGAGTGAACCTTCATCGCGAAGAAAAATACCGATTCCACGGGTTGAATTGGTAATGTTGCAATTAGAGATATTGATGTTACGCACCGTATTTTGGTCGAGAAAACCGATGCGTATTCCACTTGAATAAGATTGTAAATTACAGCCTGTCACCAAAATGTTTCCTGATGGATGGCGAAGCTTTTTGAATCCCGGAATTTCGAAATGGCTGTCGTAACCAACAATGGCAATGGCATCGTCGCCCGAACGAATGTCGCAGTTCGAGATGGTCACATTGTTACTGCTTGCGACATCAATCCCGTCGGCATTGGGTGCCAGCATATTAGTCCAAAGACGAATACCATCAACTTTAACGCCATCACAGTCAGCAAAAAGCATGGTCCAAAACGGAGGTGTAGTCACCAGAATGTCTTCAATCGTAACATTTTTACAACTACTGAAAATAAACATCTGGTAAGGCCGGTTTTTTGGGACAATTGGTCCATCGCCAATGCCACCATCCAATACTTTGCGGTAGTTATCTTTCTGGCGTGTGTATTGCGTACCACCCCACTCTATTTTTTTTGCTTTGCTCAAGTCGAAGAATGTATCACCGTTCCCATCGATGTTTCCATATCCTGAAATCGTAATATTTTCGGCATTTTCAGCATAAAGCACACCGTAATGTACCTCGTTGTAGGGTTTGTAGTCGTTTAGGTTTGGACTCCCTTTTAACACCGCACCAGTTTCAAGATACAGGTGAACGTTACTTTTTAAAATAACTGTTCCAATCAGAAATACCCCCGATGGTACAACAACCTTTCCTCCTCCATTCTGGTTACAGGCATCAACAGCTTTTTGAACCGCTTCGGTATTCAGGGTTTTCCCATCGCCAACTGCACCATATTTCAATACATCAAACGATTGGGCATTTGAGTGCTGCACCGTTAGAATAAGCAATACCGTAACAATAACAAGTTTAAATTTAAACATCATGTATATATTCATTAAGATTTTTCTTATGCAAAACTTTTATATTCTGCACATTTGTTGGTTTTTATTTTTACTTTAACTATTTATTTACAAATACATTAACTCCTTTCGGATCTATTTTTTTAATGTTCCATTCTTCATCGAAATTTAAACTGTCGAGGCACAATTGGCGCAGCACGTAATCCTGTTTCTGCGGAAAAATACGGTGATATAAAATATAACTTTGACCATTTTCGGTAAACACAGCATGGTGTCCAGGGCCATAAGTGATACTATCTGCTGAGGTTTTCAAGATCGGACTGTTAACGCCTTCTTCCCAGGGGCCAAAAGGTGTTTTACTTGTAGAATAACGAATGTTGTACGTTGCATCGATTGCTTTACCATTTGAATACATCAGGTAATACATTCCGTTTCGTTTGTACATAAATGGTGCTTCAAAATAGTTTGGAGGAGTTATATCTTCAGGTTCACTTACAAAAGTGACCATATCGCCAGCCAGTTTTACAACAAAACAATGCCCGTTCACCCAATTCAAACCAGATCCCCAATATAAATAGGCCTGTCCGTCGGAATCGATGAAACACTCAGCATCAATCATGTGAAAGCCTGGAAAATAATTGCCTTGAATTAAAGGCGAATTGTCATGTTTTAGGTTTTTCCACGGCCCAAGTGGACTGTCGCTTGTCCCGGCCCACACTTCACTTCCTACCGAAACATACATGTAAAATTTGCCGTCAGGAGCTTTAACAACCGATGGCGCCCAAACCATTGATCCGTTGGAGGTAGGACTGGTACATGCCTTTTTAGTTGGCCAGTTAATGTGTTTTTGCTCGAATGTTTTGAAATCTTTGGTTTCAAAAACGCCCAATTCCTCGCCACCCCATGGATCGATTGTAGCATAAATATAAAATGTGTAGCCAACTTTCACCATAGATGGATCAGCAAAGTAGCCATCCATGATGGGGTTTGTAATCATTTTTTTATTGGCCTGTCCGTATCCCAGAACGGTACAGAAAAGTAAAACGATAAGTGTTCTATATCTTGTCATGTTTTTATTTAATATGAATATCCTTAACTGTACTTAAATCGATTTTTGTGGGATATAAATCATGTAAATTAAAATTTTATCAGTTCGAACTAAAATACTTAATTTCCCTTGTAATTGTTGTTTGTAAAACACCATTTATATATTCTACAAAAAAGACGAAATTGCCATACTTATCATACTTATATTCATAGGTTCTCTTTTCTGGGAAAGTTCCATTGTTTGGAGTTTTAACAATCTCCAGGATATTGTCACGCGAATCATATTTATAAGAAGTTGTCACAATGAGTCGATTCTGACCATCAAGCATTTTCAGTTCATTAATTCTGTCCAAATCATCGTAACGATATATCTGTTTGCTTGAAATGCTGTCATTCATTGTTTTATCTATGACTTCTGTTTTCAGATTTTTGTTGTTGTAAATATATTGCTTCTTCCAGCTCTGATGGTTTGCCGAATCAGCATGAATTTCTTCTATAACCTGATTCTTTTTGTCGTATTTATAAGAAATCTTCGTTTCTATTTTATTGTCTGTCCCAAAATTGACCTCTACTTTCAAATTGTGATTGTCGTCGTATTTTAATTCCGTCTGAGCTATTTTAATACCATCTGATTTTACAAAGCAAGATTGGATCAACTTGCCTGCTTTGTTATATTGAAAATAAAGGGTATTTGAAAGGCTATCATTCCTAACAAAACAATTCTTTTTTATTGGATTATTTTCTTTATCGTATTCAAAAACCCATTTCCGAATTAATGATCCATCCGAATTTAGAATGGTTTGTTTGACAATATTTCCAAACGAATTAAATTCTATAACAGTTTTATTTTTCCCAGATAAAGAATAATTAATCTCTTGTATGTATTTTCAATACTTCGTTCAAAACTTAGTTATTTATCTGATTAACAGCAAAATAACTGATTGTTTATTAGATTAAAACCGCAGGGATTTGTATCTTTAAAGTATTAATTACCAGTTAATTACTTTGATTATGGCCATCCCTGCGATTTATGTTTTATATTCAAAAATTGTT
>Ga0209386_1000215_pt1 | contig 29889 bp, 32 predicted proteins | sample NGEPertwo_FD_184510 | JGI IMG/M metagenome (GOLD analysis project Ga0209386, IMG submission 184510) | Arctic peat soil microbial communities from the Barrow Environmental Observatory site, Barrow, Alaska, USA - NGEE Permafrost154B-two... | ecosystem: Environmental > Terrestrial > Soil > Wetlands...
GCTGCCACTTTCTTGGACTCTTCGCTAATCGATTGCACTCCGTTACCTGGAAAACTGAATGAACCCTTTGCCTGGTATTCTTTGCGCCAACGATACAACAGCAGGGGATCAACACCCAATTCATGTGATAGTTCGGACACGTTCTTACGCTCAAAACTCAACTTGACGGCATTCTCCTTGAATGCTTTGTCATAATGCGTTCTTTGTTTTTTCATAATACACTAAATTAAACTTTTATGCTTAACTCTGTGTCCGGCCTAAGTTAGCAACTCCAAACGATCCGATAGAGAATTGTCCTTTGGTTGCCAGGCCTGTAAAAACCTTGTTGGAGTGTTCACTTCGGATAAGGCATACTTTCAATCGAGTTAAATCAATAAAAGAAACCACGGTGCAGGCTCCCATACAAATGGTTTTAAGAAAGATGGCCATTGGCATAACAGCCTTTTGCTGAAGCTCAACAAATCGATTATAGAAAACAGTTTGAGGAAACTATTTTTGAAGATGTGCCATTACATAGTTGATATAGAAGTGTTTGATATTTCTGAATTGACCTGCATGAAACAAGATCATGATTGTGATAACCTCGCTGTCTGACAATTTCAATGAACGGGTTCTTCGCTTTTTACTATTGTCTTTATCCAAAACGTGTCCGTTCCTTAACTTTATCAAATTCAATGCAAAAATCGTCAACAATGCAGAAAATTTCGGTAATTTTATTAACGCTAAACACAGGGGTAAATATTAGTTATATATTTAATTGTTAGATATTTAAATATGTAAAATATCCCTATGTTTTCAAATAATTTTCTAATTTTTCTTACATCGAACTCATGTTACATTAATGGCAGTATAAATTTAAATTGGGTTCCAATACCTATTTCTGATTCTACCCAAATCTTTCCCTGATGTTTTTCAACAAACTCCTTGCAAAGTATTAATCCGAGCCCTGTACCTGTTTCATTTGAAGTTCCTTTGGTTGATATGTTTGTTTCAATTTTGAAAAGTAAGGGAATTTTTTCTTTCGGGATGCCAACTCCGGAATCACTTATACAAACTTCAACATATTCAGAATTCAATGTGGAAGTTATTGAAATACTGCCATTTTCAGGAGTGAATTTTAAGGCATTTGAAAGTAGGTTTCTCAAAATCGTTTTTAGCATGTTTTCATCAGCAATGATATTTACATCCTGTTCGATTTGCAGGTGAATCCCGATTTTCTTTTTTAGGGCGTCACCTCCCAAAAAATCAAAGGTGTCTTTTACCACCAACAGAAGGTTTAATTGAATTGGTTCGAATGTAATTCCACCGGCTTGGGTTCTGGACCATTGCAAAAGGTTTCCCAGAAGTATATTTCCATTTTTCGATGACTGGGATATTTGTAATAAATACATTTCTATGGTCTCAGGAGACAAATTGTTAAAGTCCTCCAGCAAAAGATCCGAAAAGCCGGAAACCACATTGAAGGGATTACGTAAATCGTGACCTATAATTGAAAGAATTCTGTCCTTTGTTGAATTCAATTTTCTAAGTTCGACGTTGGTGTCCTGAATTGTATCAGCTTGTAATTTAATAAGTTCTTGTTTTTGTACAAGCAGATCGTTTGTTGTTTTTAAGTTTTCCGATTGTGCCAGTAATTCTTCTGAATGTTCTTCCATTAGCAGTTTATTTTCAAATAATATTTTATTGGCATCTGTTAGTTCTATTGTTCGCTGATGAACTAACTCCGAAAGCTCCTTTTCCTTTTTCCGGTACATCGCTAATCGCAGGTAATAAAACAAAACAATTGAAGTCGCAAAAGCAAAAAATGTAAGGATGCGAAACCACAATGTTTGCCACCAGGGAGGCAGTATGATTACTTTAATTGATGCGATTTTTTTGTACCATATACCGTTATTATTTGCCTTTACTTTGAACGTATATTCACCTGGATCAAGATTGGTATAAGTTGCCTCCCTCCTCTCCCCTACATAATTCCATTTTTCTTCGAATCCTTCCATCATGTAGGCATATTGTGTTTTTTGGGGAGATATATAATTTATGGCAACATAACGGAAACTAAATACGGATTGAGCATGATTTAGAGTTATTTCATCAGCAAGGCTGATGCTTTGTTTGATTGGTGAATCTTTTTCATCAATTGAAACGGGTTTATTAAAAACCAAAAAATCGACAAAAACTACATTGATTATATGATTGGTTTCTGTAATTGAGTCAGGATTAAAAACATTGAATCCATTTGTTCCACCAAAATACATTAAACCTTCAGGGCTTTTATAACTTGAATTTCTCCAAAATTCATTTCCCTGAAGTCCATCTTCAATCGTAAAGTTTTTAAATATTGGCTTTGCAGGGGTGGTTGTTCCATTAATAAATTCGGATAATCCTTTGTTTGTTCCAAGCCATAGATTTCCCCTATTATCTTCGTTGATACTTTTGATCGAATTATCTGGTAACCCATCATTAGTCAAGTATGTTTTAAATCCATTTGTCGCCTTATTATACAAATGGAGGCCGGCATTTGTTCCTATCCAAATATTACCTTTCGAATCTTCATTCATCGAAAATATCATATTACTTTTAATACTGGCAGAGTCGTTTGGATTCGGTCTGAAATGAAAAAAAGTTTTCGTTTTGGGATCGAACCGGTCGAGAGAAACATTACTTGACAACCAAAAACTGCCATCTTTGGCTTGCATTATTGCTTCAACGTAATTTGACGTAATATCTGAATTGGCAGGGTTAAAATTTTCAACGATCCCGGAGTCTGGTTTAAATAAAATCAACCCATTGTAAATTGTACCTAACCATAAATTACCATTTGGAGCGGGATTAATGGCAAACACATGTTTAATGTCAACACTACTGATGTCATTGGGTCCCCTGTAATACCTGGTAAAGCTTTCATTTTTGTAATTGAAACGGTTTAATCCTGAATTCCAGCCCCCAACCCAAAGAGTGCCCATGGCATCTTTATTAATTGTTACTATTGCATTGGATCCGATCGTTGTTTTATCAATCGGATTATGGATATAATGTTTAAATGTCCTGTTTTTCTTGTTGAACCGTTCCAAGCCCCCTTCAGTTCCAATCCATAGAAAATCGTTGTCATCGAAAAAAGTATTTACATGATTATTTATCAATGAGTTGGTGTTAAATGGTTCAGTTCTGTAAAGGGTAAATTTCTCACGAGCTATGCTAATTATATTTATTCCATTGCCCCATGTGCCTATCCAAATATTTCCCTGCTTATCTTTGAAAAGCGAATAAACTGAATTATTACTAAGTGAGTATAATTTTGTGGGATCACTGCAATAGCAAGAAAAATTATCATAGGATTCATTAATTTCTTTGAGGTCGATCATATTTAAACAACCATTTTCGACTCCTATCCAGAGTTTTTGATTCTTGCGATCTTCTAAAAGCGACAAAACTGTTCCTTCTGTTATCCCTTTTTTATTATAGGGATTATACTGATAATGTTTGAAAATGGCTTTATCCGGATTCTTTTCAATAGGAAGCATCATATCAAGTCCACTTGTGTTGCCAATCCACAAACGACCGGTTTCATCTTCAATCAAAGCACGGACTCCATTTCCTCCTAAACTATTTGGATTGTCCTTTTGGTGTGAGAAATTTATGAATGAATCAGATCGTTTGTCAAATAAATTCAGTCCGTTTGATGTACCTATCCAAACATTTTTAGTACGATCAATTAAAATTGATTGAATTCTTCCGGAGCTAATTTTACCTTCACCGGAAATACTTGGCCGATACAGCTTAAAACTATCCAGTTTCAGATTATAATAATACAATCCGTTATCGGTACCTATCCACAAATTTCCTTCTTCATTTTCAGCAATAGTCAATATGCTTTGTTTGGGCCAATTTGACGGATGAATAAAACAGTCGTTTTCTCTGTCAAAAAGATTCAACCCTTCAGAAGTTCCAATCCACAGATTTCCCTTCCTATCTTCGAGTATTGAATTAATTGAACTATTGCTTAATGTGTTCTCATTCCCAGGTAAGTGTTTATATATCACAAAATTATAGCCATCATATCGGTTTAACCCATCATCAGTTCCAATCCAAATAAAATTCAATTCATCCTGACCGATGCAATGCCCCAACTTTGCGACAGACCATCATCAACAGTAAGGTGTTCAAATTTTAAATTGTTAATTTGGGACTCACCGAATAGGCTTTGTGTCTGAATAGAACAAAAGAGGCAGAAAAATCCAATCAGAAATTTTTTATTCATACATATTATGAGTTTAAATTCTAAATTGTAGATTCAAGTCGCAAATGCGTCAAATCAATTTAAAGCTGCAAAAAATAGTTTAGAAATAGTTTGAAATTTCAATTTTTCTCTTGGCCTTCGATTTATCTTATTCTTTAACAGTTTTATATATTCATAACTGAAATTTTTGTTTTCATAACCTTTAATTTTTAAAACTGTTTTCTGAAACGTTACTAAAGTTTAAACTCATATCCATTAGAAGACTTAAATTTTCAAAAGTTAAAATATGGAATGAATCTTATCTAAAGTCGCTTCTTGGATGTCCCTGAAATTAAAAGGGTTAATGCCTGAAAATTTTAGGTTCTCTTTAACATCTCCAGCTAAATGAAAACACTCATAACCAATACCGTGATGATTCCGATCAGACCAACAGTCGATTTCATCACGTTCCAGGTCTGAAACGTTTGTTTAATGCTCAGCCCGAAATATTCTTTAAACATCCAAAATCCCGAATTGTTAAAATGCGACCACATCTCACTTCCGGCACCGGGTGCCAGTATCATCAATTAGGGCGAAGTGCCTGTGTGCTGGGCAATGGGCAGTATGATGGGTGCCGTGGTTATGATTGTAACTGTGGCAGAACCCATGGCTAATCTGAATACGGAAGCGATCAGAAGCGGAATCATTTGGAAGGAATCGGAAAGGAAACGGATGAATTCGATAACATGGCTGTCGTTTAAAACCCTTGAAAATACGCCACCTCCGGCAATAATCAGAACGATCATCGAGATGGCGCCGATTGATTTGGCTGAACTGTTCATCACCTTTCCCATTGCGCAGGCCAAGTGCAAAAATGGCAACAGTAACTGCCCAGAAAAGTGCGACGTTGGCATCGCTCATAACTTTGGGCTTGAGAATAAGTTATAGAATCAGTTAGAAGGGAGTGTTTCTTTGAGTGGCTGATTTTAAATTTCAGCCTCCTATTTCGAAAATTACCAACGATCCTGATTTAGTGGAGTAAATGTATCTCCGCAGTAAAGAAAGTCCTAAAGTTGCCAAATAGAGAGACTAATTTTGAGTGTTAACTTCAATACTTCACATATATGGGCAAAAAATGCATAATTCAAATATCAAATTCAAGTTATACCTCATTTGGCCAGTTAATAATGATCTGAAATAATTTATACCTAAATTGAGCGATTCAAAATTTCGGGTTTCCTTATAGGTTCGCTTGATCATTTTTTTTGAAAATTTATTTTGTTTTTGGTTGGACTTTCTGTTTCGAGTCGATTTTCAGAGCGTTTATATGTCCATTTTTATCACGTTATGTTTCTTGATATAGTTTTTGAACATACCTTCTCCTTCAAATCTTCGGGGAGAAATTATAGAACCTGCGATTTCCGTCATGAAAACCCTATTCCCATTGGCGTTTGACATCTTTTCCATATTTGTTCAATATTTATGGTATCATAAACTGTTTGGATAATATTCAGGATAATATTTCTTGCTTTTGATGTTATTTTGACTGCAAAATCAATATGCCTTCTTCGGAATGTGTTCGGATAAGACGTTACGGGAATAATATCCGGGGTAATATCCCGCTTATAAGATTCAAACATAAAGTGAGAAATAACAAGTAAATAGTAATATGCACGGTTCATCGCAAATGACTTGAATGGCAATTGTTCTTTGGTTGCCAATTCTTTGATGCTCCGGTGAATCAATTCATCGGCACCCCTCTGGTACGAAATGGCAATGATGTTTTCTGTTTCAAAATACCCGTGACCGCCAGCTGCCCGTAATTTTTCATAGGCTTCGGGGCATAAGCCTATATTGGAATAAATTACCAAATCGGGCTTGCCTATATCCAACAAATATTGGCCATTCTGATCCATGTGGAGTTTGGTAAAGATGCAACGCCTGAAGCGTGTCCATGTCCTCACCTAGTTTTTTCTCAATTACTTTTGCATAAATCTGAGTTGTTGAAATTTTTGAATAACCAAGCATTTTGCAGACTGATTCAATGGGAACACCATTAGTTAAAGTAACTGTTGTAGCAAAAGTATGTCGGGCTAAATGGAAAGTCAGATTTTTGCTGATTTGGCACAAATCTGCTACTTCTTTCAGGTAGCTATTTAGTTTTTGGTTGGAAATATTTGGAAATAATCGATTTTGAACAATTGCTTTCTGATCATTTCTGTATTTGTTGATAATATCCATCGCAACCGAAAGGATCTTTTTCCAACCATTCATATCGAATAGCCATTTTAATCATTTTTCGTAATCGTTCAATGTGCTTCATTACAGTATTGTTTCCCATTGAAGTATGAAAATCGGCTGGTGAATATTTTCGAAGGAAATATTCGAAATCAATCAGAAACTTATAATTCAGGTTTGTAAGATAAATGTCTGTTGTCTTATATTTTTCCTTAAGAAACAGCTCGATATATTTTTGAGTAGTGAAGTAATTTTTCAACGTTCCCCATTTTAGGGTTTCTTTGCAGTTTGTATTATGATACTCGATCAGTTTGCACAAGGTCACATCCGAAATATCAAGTCCCAGAAACTTGTTTTTAATGGCTTCCGATGTTACTATTTGTTTAGCCAATACAAGATCCTGGTAGGATTGAACCATCATTTTCCGAATCTGTTCCAGATAAGAGTTCAACTGTTTGTTCTCTATTGATGAAGGTTTAGCCATACCCTTTCCAATGTTCCAGTTTTCTACCTGGATTCTCCGTTTAATTGAGATTTCGCATCGTTTTGAATTAGCGGTAATACGAGCATAGACTGGTGCTATACCACTGGTAGTCTTATTCATACGAAGAACAAAATGAATTCCAAATGTTACTTTTTCCATGATGATTTCATTTTAAATTTTTATACACAAAAAAGGTTCACAGATTTTTATAAAACTTGATCTCAAAGCGAGTCAAAATCAATCAAAAACGATCAATCGATATGATTGCAATTAACTGCAATACAATAGATTACATCGACATTCGTGAACCAAATATAAAAACTAAAAAAGGTCACCGGATAGTTCACGTACGAACTGATATAAATAGGTATATCTTGATAGGGTATAAAAGCAAAAAGACCGCTAAATCAATGATTTAGCGGTCTTTTATTTGGGTTTGGCTCCCAATTTTGTCGGGGTGGCCGGACTCGAACCGACGACCTCCTGGTCCCAAACCAGGCATACTACCAACTGTACTACACCCCGAGAACAAATTTCAATATTTCAGTGCGGAGAGAGGGGGATTCGAACCCCCGGTACAGTATGACCCGTACGTCGGTTTAGCAAACCGGTGGTTTCAGCCACTCACCCATCTCTCCTTGGTATTGTAACAGAATTTAAACTACTCCAAACTTTCAATTTCCACCAGCGATTCTCTTTTGATTTCGCTACACATTTACCCTTTGTGAATGTGCGTGCAAAGATAGAACTACTTTTTTCTTTAGCAAATCAAAATCGATAAAAATCTGGTATTTTTTTGTGTTTTTTCACTATCCAGAAGAAACCAGATAATTGGGAAAGCTTCGTCAATTGCCCCTTTTGTACGGTTTGTAGCATAAAAAGTTCTGCCTGAAAGAAATATGATACCTAAGCAATCTGTAAATCAGCCAGATATTGATAACATGTTATTAAATCCCATAATTTAATTGCAGAATTGATCTCCGGAAGTTATCTTTGAAATAACAAATCGTTCTAACACATACGTCAAAAGATATTGTCCGCATTAATTCGAAGTTTGGAAAATTCAACATTTTAAATTGACCCGAGTAAGCTTTTGACTGCTAAAACAGGCCTAGTACCGCATTGCGGGAGTAGTTTATCTACCGTTGGAAGTTTGATCAGTCAGGCACTCAAATCCTATTATCCTGGGATTTTTACAACCGAATTAATGCGGATTTTTTTTTTGCAAAAAATAATGATTGAATGAATTCAACCAACAACAATTCATTTTTTCTTCAACACACCCACCACTAACAGGTAAATCAAAATCATCCCAGATAAAAACACACTAATTCTTCCAGTATAATCACCCTGACTGGCATAGAATGTAATTTTCCCGTTCAGCCGAATCGTTGAACGTAGAGTTTCACGTGTATTCAGCTCAGTCTTTTTCAGAACATCTCCACGTTGATTTATAAATCCTGAAATACCCGTATTGGCGCATCTGGCAATACTTCGTCGAACCTCAACAGCCCGAAGCCGCGCATAGCCGAAATGCTGCCAACTTCCCGGAGAATCTTTCCACCAGCCATCATTGGTAATAATAAAAATCAGCTTCGCTCCTTTTTTCACTAATTCACCGACATGCTCACCAAAAGCTGATTCGAAACAAATTACCGGGCCGATTCTCACCGAATCCGGATTACTAAACACAAGCGTCTCATTGGCTGCAGCCAAACTTCCACTTGTTCCTCCCAGGCGAAGTACGTATTCGCCAAAAAAAGAAAAATACTTTTGAAAGGGCATTTTCTCAACTCCACTTACCAGAATACTTTTATGACTGATCTGTACTCCTGAAGATCGGTCAATCATCAATGCTGAATTAAAAACATCGTAATCAAAACTGCCATCGGCAGATCGTCTGGCAGTTCCTGAAAGCGGTTCAACGACACCGAATTTACGCTGAGTTATCGCACCAGCTATAAAACTAACATCCGGATATCTTTGGATGATTTTCGAAATGGAAATCAACGACTGATTTTGGATCAAATTGTCATCTTCCCACATCTCAGGTAAAGCAGTTTCCGGAGCAAGAATAAAATCGATAGAATCGGAAATATTCGATTCGGCCAATGAGAGGAGATTACTGAGCTGGTCTTCAGAAGTTATACCTGAAAACTTCTCCGTATATGGATCGATATTGGGCTGTAAAACGACAACCTCCTGAACAATTCCTTTTTCGGAATAGCTCGAATACAGGTTAAGTGACCAAAATATGGGCAGAAAAACAAGCATGAGAACCAAAACGGTCAACCTGATGGTCTTCTGGGACAACTTATCTGACCAGTTTTTAAAAGCTGAAAAAATAAGGATATTAGTCAGCAAAACCCACAATGAACCGCCCAATACTCCTGTGAACTCATACCATTGAATCATTTCTACCGAATTGGCAAATCCATTTCCCAATGTCAGCCATGGCCATTGAATAGTCCAGTTAAATTGCAGAAATTCAAAAGTCAGCCAAAAAACAAGTAATGAAAAATAAGCGGGTCCGTCACCAAACTGTTGGCGAACCAGATGTTTCAACCACCAGAAAGAAGTCATCAAAAGTGCGTTGATTGCTATAATAAGAAGCATTCCAACCGAAGAAACATAGGCTATCCACCAGCATGACAATACATTCCAAATCAGAAAAGCAATAAAGGGATAAAAAAACAATAAGCTACCGCTTTGAGACTTCTGCCTGACCAATTGATTTTCAGCAATCAGCAAAGGAACAAAAGAGAAAAATAAAACCCAGCTCATGCCGGGAAATAACCAGGGCAGACTCAGTAATATTCCTGAAGTAACTGAAAGAAAAAATAACTGGATTCTACTCATTAACTGAATATCAAATTACGGATAAAGCATCAGGAATTATTACAGATTAGAGATTGTAGCAATCGAATTTTTCATATTGCCGGCGCGATCAAAAATAAACTCAATCTTTCCGGCTGCCAAAGCAGCCCAACCTGCCTGATTAACCAGAATTGGGTTTCCAATGGCATTTTTCAGGACCAATGGTTTTTCTAAAAATGTATGAGTATGACCACCAACGATCAGATCGGTATATTTGGTTAACGGAGCGAGTGTCTTATCACTGATTTTGTTGTTTTCGTATGAAAATCCAAGATGAGAGAGACAGATTACCAAATCACACTCATGATCTTTTTTCAATCGATGTTCCATCTTTAATGCGGTCTCCAGTGGATCTAAATACCTTGTATTGCCATAATTCAACTTTCCAACCAAACCATCCAATTCAATTCCCAGTCCGTAGATTCCGATTTTTAGTCCGCCTTTTTTCAGTATCTGATGAGTTTTTACATGACCCGACAGAATAGTATCGGAGAAGTCGTAATTGCTTGAAATTAGTGGAAAGTTGGCAAACTGAAGCGCCGACAGAATATTATCCATTCCGTTATCAAACTCATGATTTCCAATAGTTCCGGCATCATAACCCATCTTGCTCATTATTTTCAGAATCAATTCCCCCTTAAAATAATTAAAATAGGGCGTTCCCTGAAACATATCGCCGGAATCAAGCAACAACAGATTCGGATTCTCATTCCGACATTCGGCCACCAACGAAGCCAGCCTTACCAGTCCGCCACGGCCGGCATATTCAGCATCTGATTCCGGAAACGGATCAAGATGGCAATGCATATCATTTGTGTGGACCACTGTCAGTTTCACCAATTCTCCCGAAGCAAACAATTCGTTTGGGAAAACGCCTAAAGTCAATGCTCCTCCTGCTATAACCGATTGTTTTAAAAAGGTTCTTCTAGTATTCATTATAAATTCTCCCATCCTCTTTTACTGAAATTATCCCGTCTTTTTTATACCGGTCACTCAACGATTGGATTAGCACATCCCTAAACTTAATGTTGATATTTATTCGCTCAGCAGGATTCAAAAACATACTCATCTGATCGCCTCCGTCAGCAACATAATCATTGGTTACCAGCCAATACCAGGCAGCAGGATCAACTTCATTTCCTCCAATTTTTACTGTTGCCGGTTTTTCATTCCGGATACCCAAAATGAGACCGGATACTCCCTCTCCTCCACGCGCAGCAATACGTTCAGCCATCTCATGAATCGACTCACCCGAAATTTTCAACAATACTATTTCGTTTTCGAAAGGCATTAGTTCAAAAATATGGCCAACAGTAATTTCACCCTGAGGAAGTGAGGCCCGCAAACCGCCATAATTGACGTAGGATGCATTAGGAATCATGTTTAAATTCTTTAACTTGCAGTATTCAGTTCCATATTGCAGCAGAATATCGGCAACCAGATTAGTCAGCTTACTTTCAGGCTTATCCTTTCTCAGTGGAGTTGCAGATACCGCAACAAGCGTTGACATATCTTGTTCAATACTATCCCTGTAAGGTGTAAGGATGGATTGAACCATGGAATCGACCGTGCTGGTTTGTGCACTTACCTGAATATTTTGTGTAGTAATTTGATAAACTGATAAACGCGGAGAACAGGCAACTAAAAGTAAAACAGCAGAAATACTTATGAATAAACGACGCATTAATATCTATTTAAATTGAGATTATTTGGTTTTTAAAAGCATTACCAAGCATAAAGATAAAACAAAATCCCTTCAAAATCGTTTGATAAAAAATACATTTTCTCATGTTCAGAATCGTAAAATCAACATATTCCAACAGACACCTTTACATACCAGCCATTTCATTCCTTCTTTTTTTTAGCAGCATTCAATTGTCCGCGCAGGAATATCAGGTCATAAAGGCTCAAAGTGGAGCTGGAATATATTCTGTATTAAAGCAGTACGGATATGCACCGGCAGACTATCTTAATCCTTTTATTGAGTTGAATAAATCCAAACTGGGGAAAAACAATTCATTAATTGTCGGCAGGGAATATCGGTTGCCTTTTAAAACAGGTAATCCCCTTGATGTAAAAAACACTCCGGCCTTTACTGAAAATATTGCTAAGAAAAAGGTTTATGAGATATTCGGGAACAATTACAGAGAAGTTACGATAAAAAGCAATGAACTTGATGGTGCGGTTTATTACCTGATGAGCGGACATGGCGGACCTGACCCAGGTGCCGTAGGAACTCTGAAAGGGTACAAACTTTGTGAAGACGAATACGCCTACGATGTCACTCTCCGTCTGGCTCGAAACCTGATTGAACATGGAGCAACCGTTTACATGATTATTCGCGATCCGGATGACGGAATACGCGACAATCAGTTTCTAATACCCGACAAAGACGAAGTTTGTTTTCCAAACAGTGTAATTCCGCTCGGTCAACTTGCCCGTCTGCGTCAAAGCACCAAAGCTGTCAATGATTTGTATATCGCGAATAAAGGTAAATTTCAGCGATTGGTAGTCATCCATGTTGACTCCAGAAATAATAAACAAAATATCGATGTCTTTTTCTATCATGATAAGGGAAGCAACTCCGGAACAAAACTCGCTAATACCCTTCAACAAACTTTTGATGAAAAGTACGCTTTGCATCAACCTAACCGTGGCTATACCGGAAGTGTTTCAGTGCGGAACCTTTATGTCATCAGAAATTCATATCCACCAGCTGTTTTCATCGAATTGGCAAATATTAACCACACCCGCGACCAGCAACGCCTAATCATTCCAGACAACCGTCAGGCAGTTTCCAATTGGCTTAAAGAAGGGTTAACCGAAGACTTTAAAAAGAGCATCAAATGAATCCATCACTTCCGGAAGGGAAAATACTCGTACAATTCGATGGGATGTGTATTTTGTGCAGCCGAACAATTCAATTTATACTGAAGGCAGACCGGAAAGGCAAGTTTCTGTTTCAAACGTTACAGAACATATCCGAAAATGAATTACTGGATACGGTCATTGTATCAGATCAAAACATAAAATATCAGTATTTTGATGCTGTTTTCAAGATCGGAAGCGAATTGGGTGGAATATACCGAATAGTAGCTATTTTCAGATTGATCCCCCGAAAATGGCGTCATTCCTTGTATTTGTGGGTAGCGAGAAACCGGTTCAGTTGGTTTGATGTACGTCAGTCGTGTTATATGCCTTCCGAAGAAGAAAAGAAAAGGTTCATTTAAAACTCGAAATCATCGTTTTCGAATTGAATATACCGGGCTGACAAATGGCCAATCATTCGGCCAAAACCTTCTACTGTTTTTTGAGTCATCGGAGATACTTCTGCCTGTTTAATTTTCAGTAGAACAACTCCGTACAATGCATTCAGGCAAGCCTCCACTTCATGTTCAACCTTCGCCCCCGATATTCGCATAAAATCAGTAATCGCATCGTGGTTAAACCGGTATAACCGCACATACTCCTGATCACTCTGAACTTCAAGCAACTTGAGATGGAATTCATTCAGATCGTTGACCAGATTTACAATTGCCTGAACATGTCCTTTTTCCTGGACGTTTTCCTTTATCATCATTTCTGACAAATTATGATACCACGCAGCAATTTCTATGCGGGTACTTTCATCTGCCTGAAACCTGTTCACCAGTTGCTGTTCAATCTTTTCAGGATCAAACGAACAGGCACGCAGCAAATCTTCCACCTGCCACATGTACAAGATATATTCAGCAATATTTGTTTTACGTTTTTCCTTTGCAACAAGCATGAAGCTAAAAGTTTATAGTAAATAAGTTAATGTGAGGTCCGGTATCATACCTAATTTTCAAATGAAGTCATTAAATGGTCATTGATTGTATCTCAAATGACTACAAGTGAAGATAAACTACCATCTTCTTCAAAACGAAAATCTCATTAGGTAAGGATACGGATATTCATTTAAGCTAAACATCAAAAAAATCATCCAGATCGCGACGATCCTTTTTAGTCGGTCTTCCGGTTCCACGTTCGCGGTTAAAAATACTCATATGTTTCTGAACTTCCAGAATTTCCAGTTCCGAAGCAGGAGTTGTTTCAACAAAAAAATCAGGTACAAGTTTGGCTGCCATTCGCTTTTCAGTAAGCGCTATAATTTTATACGTACGGGTAATCGGAGGCCGGCGTAATTGGATGATTTCACCTTCTTTTATTTCACGCGATGGTTTTACGTTCATTCCACCAATAGTAACTTTGCCTTTTCTGCATTCTTCAGAAGCCTGACTTCGCGTTTTATAAAGACGCACTGCAAAAAGCCATTTGTCAATACGAACACCTTCTGCCATAGTTTTCGATTATTTCCGTTTGTTAAAAAAAGTCATGGTTTGCTGTACACCAATTGTTCCGAAGCTTTTAATGATTTCTACCGAACTATCGATCAGGGCAGGAAGTTCAATTCGTTCCTGTTTATCCCATTCGCCCAGCACGTAATCGATCTGTTGTCCCTGCCTGAAATTATCACCAATTCCAAACCGAAGACGGGCATAATCCGAACTTCCAATCACCTGTGTAATATTCTTCAATCCATTATGGCCGGCATCGCTGCCCTTGGCACGGAGACGCAATGCGCCCAGCGGTAAGGCCAGATCGTCGACAACTACAAGGAGATTTTCGATGGGCACATTTTCCTTCTGTAACCAATAATTTACAGCCTTTCCACTTAGATTCATGAAAGTGGAAGGTTTCAGCAAAATAAACGTCCGTCCTTTGAATTTGTATTCGGCAAGCCAGCCGTGACGTTCATCGCTAAAAACAATATTGGACGCATCTGCAAGAGCGTCCAATATTTTGTATCCTATATTATGCCGGGTATTTTCGTATTCTTTCCCCGGATTTCCTAATCCTGCAATCAGGTATTTCAAAATTCTATTTTTTTTATGGATTACTCTTTTGCGCCAGCTTTTGCAGCTTTTGCAGCTCTTGTAATCATGATGGTTATAACAGGGACCGCTTTAGCATTGAGAAATTCAAGATTTTCTCTGACAAGTGATCCAGCTTTAAAGCTCTGTCCCAAATCTAAATCTTCAACATTAATTCCAATAAAATCAGGAAGGTGTTTTACCATAGCTCTCACTTTCAAGGTACGAAGGTTAATTTTTAATTTACCCCCGTTACGAATACCTTTTGCAAAACCTTCAGCTTTAACCGGAATTTCAACTTTTACCATTTTATCATCTGAGGTACGGAGAAAGTCAACATGTAAAAGTCTCTCTTCAACCGGATGAAATTGAGTATCCTGAATAATTGACTGATATACAGTTCCGTCGATATCCAGATCAACCAAATATACGTTAGGGGTATAAATCAGTGGTTTGAATGCTTTCTCAGGAGCATAAAAATGAATTGGTGCTTCACCACCGTAAATTACACCGGGAACTAATCCTTCGTAACGAAGTCTTTTGGCTTCCTTTTTACCAACGACTTCTCTTTTTGTGCCTTTAATTGAAATTGATTTCATTTTACTTTTTTAAATGTTTGAATTATGGTACTCAGTCCTCCCTTTTCGATGAAAGGGCAAACAGCATGCATAACATGTGCTTCAGGAAAAAGCGGTGCAAAGATATACAATTAACCGTAATACAACGAGCTAATTGATTGATTTTTATAAACTCTTTCAATTGCTTCGCCCAATGCTTTGGCAATTGGAATGTATTTGATTTTAGATGATTCCTGTTTCCCAGGGATTGAATCGGTAAAATACACTTCCGTTAAAGCAGAATTTTCAATTCGTTCATAAGCCGGTCCAGACAATACACCATGTGCAGCAAAAGCACGAACGCTGGTTGCTCCTTTTTCCATCATTAGATCCGCAGCTTTGGCAATGGTACCTGCAGTGTCGATGATATCGTCAACGATGATCACATTCTTCCCCTTGACGTCTCCAATTACGGTCATGCTGTCAATAACATTAGCTTTTGCCCTTGTCTTGTGGCAAATAACCATATCGGTTCCCAACATTTTGGCGTACGAATTGGCCCGCTTTGTTCCCCCTACATCAGGAGAGGCAACAACCAGATCCTTGAGTCCCATGTTACTGATGAACGGAACAAACAACGAAGATGCAAATAAATGGTCAACCGGCACATTAAAAAATCCCTGAATCTGATCGGCATGAAGATCCATGGTAATGATACGGTCGGCACCAGCTGTAATAAGTAAATCAGCAATTAATTTGGCACCGATGGAAACTCTTGGTCTGTCTTTCCTGTCCTGCCGTGCATAACCGAAATAAGGGATTACAGCGATGATTTTGTAGGCAGATGCGCGTTTGGCTGCATCAATCATCAGGAACAATTCCATCAGCGTATCAGCTGGTGGGGGGGTCGATTGGATGATGAATACATGCGAACCGCGAATAGTTTCTTCGTAACATGGTTCAAACTCACCATCAGAGAATACCGGGCATGAGGATTTACCAACTTCGACACCCAAACTATCACAAATCCGTTTGGTTAAATCCACACTTTTTGTAGATGAAAAAATCTTAAGAGGGGCTTTTTTTGACATTTCTACCTTTTTAAAGTTGTGTTTTTGGAATTGCGGCAAAGGTAAACAAAACTTGCTCATATCTCTTTAATTTGAGCTGCAAGTTCAATCATGTTGCCCTAAATGCAATTTGAATATTATTAAATATACGTCTGCGGGATTCAGAATGATCAGGATTTATTGATATTCTCAATAAATGAAACAATCTCGTCCCTGCCCATTCCGTTAACCGATGAACTAACCAGAATTGGAGGCAATTCTTCCCATACTTTTTCCATTTCCTGTGAGTAAGCAGCAATATTTTTAGCGAGGGAAACCTTGCCCAATTTATCAGCCTTGGTGAAAATAATGGCAAAAGGAATGTGGTTTTCGCCAAGCCAGGAAATAAACTCAACATCAATCTGCTGAGGAGTATGACGAATATCGATCAGTACGAACAGGCAATATAGATTTTCGCGGTTCAGAATGTAATCGCTGATTAATTTTTGAAATTTTTCTTTTACAGAGATCGAGATCTTAGCATATCCGTATCCGGGAAGATCAACCAAATACCAACTCTCGTTAATAACGAAATGATTGATGAGCTGGGTCTTTCCCGGGCGGGTTGAAACTTTGGCAAGACTCTTTTGATTGACAAGCATATTGATAAGAGAAGACTTGCCCACATTGGAACGTCCGATGAAAGCATATTCCGGCCTGTCAGCGGGAGGACATTTACTTACATCGGTATTACTGATTAAAAATGTTGCCTGTTTGATCATTGGAATAATTTCAAGTTTCAAGTCATTACTGACATCCTTAACCGATGTATACTTCGAGCAGTTTAACATTTGCTGACGAAGGTTTCAGCTGAACATTCTCGATTGCAGCCGGAATCAGAATGGTTTCACCTTTCTGAACTGTTTCAGTACCTGATTCGGTTTCGATTTGCATTTCGCCTTCCAGACAAATGTATATGACAAATGAGTCAACATCATGATAATCTTTTTCTATCGGCTGGTTCAGTTCCAGCAAATTAGTCGTAAAATACTTGCAATCCGCCAACTCAACCGACTCGTTGTATTTCTGTTCGTATTTGGTTTTATATTCAGGATAAAACGTATAGTCGATGGCATCCAAAGCCAGATCGGTATGCAATTCGCGTGGATTGCCCTGATCGTCGCGGCGGTCGTAATCGTATATCCGGTAAGTAACATCCGAAGTCTGCTGAATCTCGGCCAGCAAAATTCCTTTTCCAATCGCATGAACACGTCCCGCGGGAATAAAAAACACATCACCTTCAGTCACTTCCTCAAAATTAAGGATGTCAGTCAGTTCAACTTTTTCGAGTTTTTCAAGGTATTTTTCCTGATCAACCTGCTGGTTAAATCCCGACTGAAGTTTCGATCCTGAATCAGCCTGCATCACATACCACATCTCGGTTTTGCCGAAAGCATTGTGTCGTTCCTTCGACATCTTGTCATCAGGATGGACCTGAATGGAAAGATCATCACTGGCATCAATGAATTTAATCAGAAGCGGAAACTCAATTCCATAAGTTTCGAATAACTGATCTCCGACCAGATCACCCATGTAAATTTCAATCAGTTCTTCGAGTGTATTCCCGGCCAGAAATCCGTTCGAAACCACGGATAGATTGCCTTCAACTCCAGAGAGTTCCCAGCTTTCGCCGCAATTAGGCAGATTTCCGAAATCTTTGTTCAGAACCGATTTAATTTTATTTCCACCCCAGATTTTATCTTTGTAAATGGGAGTAAATTTCAGTGGATACAATCCTGCCATGCGTTAAGGAATAATTAAGTTTAAAAATTCAGATTTACAGAAACCGTATCCGGTTAAAATTCGAAATCTACAGCAGCTCTTTCAACAGCGTGAAGTCCAATCAGTTCACCAACCTTAAGATGTTCCGGATGAATACGGTATGCATCAAGTTCGTCGACTGTTTCGAAATGTGTAATCAGACAAATATCATATGCTTTTGTTGTCAATTCGTAATTAACACCTACTTCAATATATTTCAATTCATCAATTTTATCGGAAAGACCAAGAAGGGCGTCTTCAATAGTGCTGATCTGATCTTGCTTTATACTTTCCGAAGAGTATTTCTTCAGTTTAAACAGCACGACATGGTTAATCATAACAAGGATATTTAAATATTTTTCCATGGCAAAGTTAACATTTTCTATACTGTGTTTCACAACGCATCATTTTGATTGTTGTGAATACCATGCTCTTCATTATCTTTGAACAAAAACATAGCTATGCTCGTAATCGGTATTGCCGGGGGAACCGGATCAGGCAAAACAACTGTTGTGAATAAGATTATCAAAAAGCTTCCGGCAGGCGAAGTAGCTGTGATTTCCCAGGATTCGTATTACAGGGACAACAGTCATTTGCCGATGGAAGAACGGCAGAAGATTAACTACGATCATCCGGCATCGATCGAATTTGAATTACTGGTGGAACATATCAAAATGCTGAAGGCAGGAAAACCTGTACCTGAACCCATTTATTCGTATCTCACCTGTACCCGCTCAGATGAAACCCGTGAAATTCAGCCCAAATCAGTTGTTATAATTGAAGGAATACTTGTGCTTTTTCCGGCCATCCTCCGCGAACAAATGGAAATTAAAGTCTATGTCGACTGCGAATCTGATGTTCGCCTGTCGCGTGTCATTCAACGTGATATCATCGAACGGGGAAGAAATGTACAGATGGTTCTCGATCGCTATGCCAAAACAGTCAGGCCAAGTCATATTCAATTTATAGAACCGACCAAACAGTTTGCCGACATCATTGTTCCTGAAGGTGGCAACAATCTGGTTGCTATTAATATCTTAACCAATTACATCCAGCAAAACCTCAAATAAATGTACAATTCACTTTCATCCGAAGACATTCTGTTTCTCGATATCGAAACTGCACCTCAAAAAGCAGAATTCGGTGAACTACCGGAACATTTCCAGAAATTATGGGAAAAGAAATCAAGTTATTTCAGGGATGAAAATCAACTGGCAGCCGATGTGTATGAAAGGGCCGGAATTTATGCCGAATTCGGAAGAATCATTTGCATTTCAGCAGGAGTTATTATTCAGAAAAACGGAGAACGGTTCTACAGGGTAAAGTCGTTTCATGATGTTGATGAAAAGAAGTTGTTACTGGAGTTCAACGATATGCTCGAAAAATTCACAGCAAATCCCGGCAAAAAGCTTTGCGCTCACAACGGACTGGAATTCGACTATCCTTATATTGCCCGACGAACTCTAATCAACGGACTTCGGCTTCCCAGAATTCTGGATATTTCAGGAGCCAAACCCTGGGAAATAAAAGACCGGCTGTTGGATACCTTACAAATGTGGAAGTTTGGAGACTATAAAAATTACACCTCCCTCGATTTGCTTTGTGCCGTTTTCGATATACCAACACCTAAAGACGACATTGACGGAAGTCAGGTGGCCAGTGTCTATTATAAAGAAGGAGATCTTGACCGAATCATTCACTACTGCGAAAAAGATACGCTCGCTCTGACAAACCTGATGATGCGATACAAGGGTGAACCTATTATTCCAATCGGGAATATGCTGATTGTTTAACGAACAATCCAGTAAAAACAGAAGACCGAGTAAAAACAGAAGACCGAATAAAGTATTGAATGCATTATTCATAACAACCAAAAATTGAACATATTTGTGAACGACATTCTGACTATGAAAAAGCTTTGGTTATTTCTTGGAATACTTTTTTTTGTTTTTGCCGCATCAGCCCAGTCAAGCATTGATAGTTTACTGCGACTAAGCGAAAAAGCAAGCGAAGTGCTAAAACCAGGATTATATCTTGAATTATCTTTTGAATCAAGAAATGATACGGCAAAAAGCAATTTATACTCCCGGAAGGCCAACAAACTGGCGATTAAAAATAATCTGATTCCGGAACAGGCCAAAGCAATTTATTATTTGGGAGAAACTGGGTTTTATGCCAGAGACTTCGCTGGAGCTATTCCCTATTATGAGCAGGCCATACCCATATATGAACAGCTTAAAGACACATTCAATTTAATCAACTGTTACAGTTCCGTTGGATTATGCTACCACAATATGTTTCAGGGAGAAAAAGCGATAGTTCAATTTTTCAAAGCACTGAAGTTATCGGAGAACGACCCGGATTATACCGCTGAAATAACCGCGAATATCGCATTGGCACATGCACGGATGAACAACCACAAGGAGGCTATTGCCTATTTCCGCAAGGCACTGGTTATTAATATATTAATTAAAGATTCGGTAAGCACCGCTGTTGATTACAACGGACTGGGAGAAGCATTTTCAAACCTGAACGAAACAGACTCGGCTCTTGTCAACTTTTCAAAAGCATTGCACCTGTTTAAGGAAATAAACAAAACTGGCTACGAGGCTATCGCTCTTGCCAATATTGCGGCCATTTATCCAATTTATCCTGACAGTTTAAATAAAGCGATTGATTCTTTCAATCAGGCCTGGACTAAATTTCAGGAATTGGGGTGGAATTATTACGAAGCTGAAATCCGGCAAGGAATTGGATCCGTTTACAGTAAACAAGGGAAATATAAAGATGCAATTGAAGCTTATCGTGAAAGTCTGCGATTGACAGATCTTTTTAACCGGGGCTTTGAATTAAAGAAAACAAATTGCCTGGGTTTATCTGAGACCTACGAAAATATGGGCAACTATAAAACTGCATTAGAATACTATGTGCTGTATGCTCAATATTCAGACAGCCTGGATAAGAGAGACAAATACGAGCAGCTTGTAAATCTCGAGAAACAGTACGAAACTGAAAAGAAGGAAAATGAAATCATCCGATTGAATGCCAAGCAGGAATTGATGAATGTACAGCTCCGAAAAAACAAACAACTCAAGTTTCTTGGTTTTTTTACCGCCACGCTCCTACTCATTTTTATGTTCTTTGTTCTGATTAAATATTTCGATAAAATAAAATCGAATCAATTACTCGAAGAAAAGAATAAAAAGATTGAGCAAAGTGAGCATGAATTACAGATATTAAACGCATCAAAAAACAAATTTTTCTCCATTATTGCACACGATTTAAAAAATCCGTTTCACACTGTAATGGGATATTCCTGGTTGCTAAGCAAAGATTATGACCGTTTCACTGAAGAAGAACGCCGTAAATTTGCCGGCGACATCCATCAGTCGACCAATAATATTTTCAGGTTACTGCAAAACCTGCTTGAATGGTCAAGGTCCCAAACGGGAAGATTGAAATTCACCCCTTTAGAAATTGAATTTAAGCAGGTATTTGAAAATTCGTTGAGCGTTTTACGTTCACTGGCCGAACAAAAAAATATCAGTATCCAATCCGACTACAAAGACAATCTGATTTTATTTGCTGATCCATTGATGATTGAGACAGTACTCCGGAACCTCATTAACAATGCCATTAAATTCACTCCGGAAAACGGAATGATCGAAATTAGCGCAAAACAAGATGCAGATCAAATCAGCATAAGTATAAATGATTCCGGAGTTGGCATTTCGGAGGAAGATATTCCTAATTTATTCCGGATCGATTCAAAAGTAAAACGCAAGGGAACAAACGATGAAGATGGCTCCGGACTCGGACTCATCCTTTGTAAGGAATTTGTGGATAAAAACAATGGTGAAATCTGGGCCGAAAGCACCTTGGGAAAAGGAAGTTCATTCATTTTCACTATTCCAGCCAAAGCGATTACCTAAAAAACAAATGCCCAGCTAGTCAAATTAAGAAAAGGCTAAAGTTAAAATACCACAATAAAAACAGATACAATAATTTCCACCAATTCACCATTGACAGGAGAATAAATACTGGTTAAATGGCCTTTTATTCCACCAACATTTGTTTGGCGACCAGTTCCGCTTTCGCTACAGAAGCAGCTTTCTCAACAATTTTCAGGGCAAATTGAATCGCTGCGGCTGGGCCCCTTCCGGTAATCACATTTTCCGATTCAACAACCGGTACAGAAAGAACTTCAGCCCCTTTCAGGAAATGTTCGAACCCAGGATAACAAACGACCTGTTTTCCCTTCAGAATACCCAAATTGCCATAAACCAGGGGAGCAGCACAAATAGCAGCTAACGGTTTGTTTTCTGCATTAAATTGTTTGATCTGTATTTTCAAACTTGCATGTGCGTCCAGATTGGCGGCTCCCGGCATTCCACCCGGCAAAACAATCATGTAGATTTCATCGTAATTCACCTGTTCAAAAAGAGTATCGGCCATTACGCTGAGCTGATGAGCTCCCGAAACCTCCTTTTCCCCGGTTACTGAAACCACGACAACATCAAGCTCAGCCCGACGTAAAACATCAATGATGCTAACAGCTTCAATTTCTTCAAACCCATTAGCCAAATGAACAGCAATTTTTTTCTTCATAACAATCTGATTTTTTTTCAAAGATAAGCCATTGAAAGGCAAAAAAAAATGATCCACTAACGTGGATCATTTTACCCGTAAAATCAACTTATTATGCGAATAAAAAGAATTCTAATTAATAAGCGTAATCTTTTAAAGACTTTTCCAGCTTTTTTCTGGTAAAAAAGATTCTGCTTTTTACTGTTCCAAGGGGCAAACTAAGTTCTTCAGCAATTTCCTTGTATTTAAAACCATCCAGAAACATATTGAACGGAACCTTGTATTCACTATCAAGAGCATTAATACATTTGATAATTTCTTTCGAGCTATAGATCGATTCGGGAGAAGGATAACTTTTATCTTTCTGAAATTTCAAATGAAAATCATTATTGGCCCCGTCGAAAGTGTTTTTTGTTTTTACATTCCGGCGGTAGTTATTAATAAAAGTGTTTTTCATGATCGTGTAAATCCAAGCTTTGAAATTGGTGTTTTGCGTAAATTTATCTCTATATATGAGTGCCTTCAGAAAAGTTTCCTGAAGAAGATCCTGCGCCTTTTCCTGGTCTGAAGTCAGACTTAGTGCGTAATACAACAACTTGTCCTGTAGTCCTAAAAGAGCTGTGTTAAATTGAAGCTGTGTCATGGCGTTCGATATTTAAGTGTTAATGTTGTGACAAATATATGTATTCAATCATTCAAAAAAAGGATTTACAACTCTTTTATTCTTCGATATTTTTGATAGCTGATAAAGAATATTTATATCAGTACAGAAAGTATTTCACTTGTCTAAAATACGAAGGTTTTCATAAGTTTGTTCTTACTTTACAACATGTTCTTAAACAAATATTTTCGCCTAAAAAAAAACAAAAACTTTCATCTATTGGTTAACCATTTTCATAAATTAGATGTTAATTTTTCGAACTCTCCCTATTCCCAAATTATTGTTATTTTTGCCCCCTTCAATTTTTAATAATTCTAAATGAAAAAAGTTATCAAATCCATTAACCGGGCTGAAGTGTTTACTTTCAACCGTTGGGGACGAAAAGCTTATTCAATGTTTAATGCTCTGAAACAGCCAGTACGCATCGGTGTACTTTTGGCTGTTTATACCACAGTAGCTAAACCTGAATATGTTTTTGCACAGGCCGACAGTACGAAAGTAAGCATGGAGTACAATCTTGACGAAGTCGAGGTCAGCGCCCAAAGAGCACCTGTTGCTTTCTCGCAGGTGGCGCGGATTGTATCCGTGATCAGCAGAGAAGAAATTGAGGCGGCCCCCGTCCAAAGTATTCAGGAACTGCTTGAATATGCGCTGAGTGTAGATGTCCGACAGCGCGGTGTTCATGGAGTTCAGGCCGACATTTCGGTCAGGGGAGGTTCCTCCGAACAAACCCTCATCCTTCTAAATGGCATCAGCATTTCAGATCCCCAGACCGGCCATCATGCCCTCAACCTTCCGGTCAGCCTTAAAAACATCCAGCGTATTGAAATCCTCGAAGGCCCTGCTGCCAGAGTTTTTGGGCCCAATGCATTTTCGGGTGCCATTAACATTATCACCAGCCCGGATGGCGAAACCAGCGTAAAACTTGATGTTTCAGGCGGACAGCACAAACTGGCCGATGTCAATGTTTCCGGAAATCTAAACACCGGAGCATGGAATCAGTTCATTGCGTTTAACCGCATGTCGTCTGACGGCTACATCGACAACACCGACTTCAAGACCTGGAATGCCTTTTACCAAACCGAACTAAAGACTAAACCAGGGAAACTTGATTTTCAGATTGGCCGTACCAATAAAGCATTTGGTGCAAACAGCTTTTACTCGGCAACCTACCCTAATCAGTACGAAGAAACCAAAACCACTTTTGCATCGCTTAAATTTCAGTCGGGTACAAAAATACACCTGACTCCTTCCATATACTGGCGCCGCAACCAGGATCGGTTTGAACTTTTCAGAAGTGATGCCACCACCTGGCCCAGCTGGTACAAAGGTCACAATTACCATTTAACCGATGTATTCGGAAGTAATCTGAATGCCTGGTTTGCGTCTCGTTTTGGAAAAACAGCATTTGGAGCTGAAATCAGGACCGAAAATGTATGGAGTAATGTTCTGGGTGAAGCACTGACGACTCCCATTGCAGTTCCGGGTGAATCGGGTCAATTCTTTACCAAATCCTATTCACGCACCACCATTTCCTATTTTGCAGAACATTCGGTTTACCTGAAAAAACTTACAGTGTCAGCCGGTGCAATGACCAACTGGATTTCGGATCTTGATTTTGGATGGAACATTTATCCGGGGCTCGATGCATCCTATGCACTTTCCAATCATGTGAAAATTTATGGTTCGTTCAGTACCAGTTTAAGGATGCCAACTTTTACCGATTTGTTTTACAACGGGCCAACCAACATCGGTAATCCGGACTTAAAACCTGAAAAATCGGTTAATTATGAAGGTGGTGTAAAACTTAACTTCCCCGGATTTTCAGGTCACGCCGAAACATACTTCAGGAAAGGTAAAGACTTGATTGACTGGGTACGTACAAACGACACAGACAAATGGCAAACGCAAAACCTGACCAATATAAATACAACAGGAATTGAATTCAGCGGAAATATTTTTCCTGAAAAGATTTGGAATAAGCCTATTTTCCTGACCAAACTTGGAGTCAATTATTCATATTGCAAGCTCGACAAAGGACAAAACGATCTGTTTTCCTATTATATACTTGATAACCTAAAACATAAACTCGACCTGGAAATCAATCATAAAATATGGAAGAAATTAAAAGGTTCATGGAGGGTTAGCTATCAGGACAGAAACGGGTTGCGCACTGCGACCGATTCATTCAGCCCATTCTGGACAGTCAACGCCCGTATCATGTGGGAAACACCCTCAACCGAAATTTATGCTATGGCAGCCAACCTTTTCGACAAGGCATATTACGATTACGATACGGTTGAACAACCTGGCCGTTGGATTAGTTTTGGGATCAGTCATCAGATCAGATTCAAATAAAAAAAGGCTCCCGGTAAATTCGGGAGTTTTTTTTTACTTCAGGGAAAATATTATCTTCGTCGACTGAAATAATTTAAATCGTATGTTAAAAGGAATATTATCGATAAGTGGTCAGCCAGGATTATTTAAAATGGTGACCGAAGCGAAAAACAGCATCATTGTTGAATCTTTGCTAACGGGAAAACGCATTCCTGCCTATTCAACTTCCAAAATCAGTACTCTTACTGACATTTCAGTATTTACTGCTACAGGAGAAATTCAGTTGAAGGAACTTTTCAAAAAAATGCAGGAAAGTGGAAAACCGATTTCGCCAAAATTAGCATCAAATGAGATAAAATCTCTTTTTGAAGAAATTTTGCCTGAATATGACAAAGATCGGGTTTATGTGTCTGACATGAAAAAGATTTTTCAATGGTATCAACTACTCAGTGACCTCAATTTGCTGGTCGAAACAGAAGAAGAAAAAGAAACAGAAGTATAAGACAAAAAAACCGCATCGAACATGCGGTTTTTTTTATTTAAAATAATCGCAATTGATAAGGAGACTGCTTACTCTCTTTCAGAGCTTTCCGGGCCAGTATAATTTCAAATAGTTTAACGGTAGCAAGTGCATCTCCGGAAGCCCGATGCCGGCCGTTAACCTCGAATCCTAGTTCATTGCACAACTTCCCCAATGAATAGGATTTATGACCCGGTAAAAATTTCCTTCCCATCCGCACCGTACACATGGTTTTCCGCTGATAATCGTAACCCAGGCGTTTAAATTCCTCCTGAATAAATTTATAGTCAAAACTCACATTGTGCGCAACAAATACCTTATCCTGGGTTATTTCTACAATTCTTCGGGCTACTTCGTGAAATTTAGGTGCAGTTCTCACCATCTCATTATCAATTCCGGTCAGGCTGGTAATGAATCCTGAAATGTAGCATTCTGGATTAATCAGACTTGAAAATGAATCTGTTATCTCAAAGCCATCATAGATATAAATGGCAACCTCGGTAATTTTACCTTTAGCAGCTGACTGTCCTGTGGTTTCGATATCAATTATTGCGTACAAAGTCTGTTTTTTTTTGTAAAAATACTATTTAAGAATAGTTTTCACCTCATTCATCAAAATAACTCAAGATAGACCATCTGTGAATGATGTAACTTTTTGAAAAAGTTATGTAACAATTTAAATCACTAAGTTTCCCACATTTGTATAATGAAACATTTAACAAAATTATTAAAGGGAAAAGAGACTTTGCAGTAGCCGGATTAAGCCTCTATATTTGTTTAGGCGACAAAACAAATATCAAAACAAATCGTATCAGATAAATGAATGATAATTTACAATTATCAACATAACAGTTAAATACGAGATTTGAGAAATGAATTTAAATTATCCTTACAGCATTTTTTAAACAAATATTACCAAATCAATAATTTTTCGTATGACGAAAAATAAGATAAACAGTTTTACCTATTTTTAACAAACAAAAAATCAAAAAAAGATGAGAAAAGTACTTTTATTTTCATTGATTCTGGCATTTACAGCAAGTGTAAATGCTCAGACCTCCGATAAAAAATGGGGAATTGGTGCAGCACTTGGCGGATATGGTACAATAAATAACGGTGGCATTGGTTTAATGCCCGAAGGATATTTTCTTAGCAGGTATCTGAGTCCACGATTTGATCTTGTATTCCAAGGTGACCTTGGACTTTTCAGGTCGAATGCAAATAATGATGTCAATCTGGCCAATGGCTTACTAAACCTGAGGCTTAAACTCTCTGACGAGAGCCAGAATTTCCGTCCATATATTTATGGTGGACCTGGTGTTTTATCTGTAAATACCGGAACTAGCGATTTAGGTGAAGCCAATAAAACAATTGTAAACTTCGATTTAGGTTTCGGAAGCAAATTGTATGTAAGTCCAGCTACGGCTCTCTATGTGGAAGCAGGTTATATTCACGGTCTTGAAACAACTATTGCAGGAGTTACCGAACGCGAAAGCTACTGGAAAACGACAATTGGTATTGAAACTGCTTTCGGAAAAACCAAAGATTCCGACATGGACGGTGTTTCAGACAAAAAAGACAAATGTCCAAATACTCCTGACGGAGTTGCAGTAGACAAAGATGGCTGTCCGATTGATACCGACGGTGATGGAGTTGCTGATTACATTGATGACTGCCCTACTGTTGCCGGATTAACTTCATTGAAAGGTTGTCCGGACAAGGACAAAGACGGCATTGCCGATAAAGATGACGCATGCCCGGATGTTGCCGGATTAGCCAGTTTGAAAGGTTGCCCGGATTCTGATGGTGATGGGATCACCGATAATGATGACATTTGTCCGAATACCCCCAAAGGTTATAAAGTGGACGCCAGCGGATGTCCGTTCGATACCGACAAAGATGGCGTAATTGATGAAGAAGACGATTGTCCAACAGTTGCCGGACCAAAAGACAACAAAGGTTGCCCTGTAATCGAAGTTGTCAAGTCAAAAGAAGTAACACTGGATCAGGTTATTCTGCAAAATATAAGTGTCGATCCTGTTCATTTTGCCTTTGATAAAAGTAAACTTACTGATTACTCAAAAGGGAAAATCGAAAAACTAATTGAAACATTAAATACGGATACCGAATTTCATGTGAACCTTTTTGGATATACCGACAACCTGGGGCCCAGCGAATATAATCTAAAACTAGCTCAGAAGCGGATTCAGTCAGTAATGGATTACCTGATTTCAAAGGGAATTTCGGAAGACCGGATTATTAAACAAAAAGCTTTAGGCGAATCCAAACCTATGGCTTCAAACAATACTGCCGAAGGACGCAAACTTAACCGCCGCGTTGAATTTGAAATATATAAGATGAAATAATTCATTCATAATGGAAAATCCCTGTCTTGTCGGCAGGGATTTAAAAAAAACATTTTATCTATATTAGCTTCATAATCTTATCTGTTTATATAATCACAGTTGAACAACATGATACAAAATACATTCACCTAATCTGATTATTATGAAAAAAACACTTTTCCTTTTATTAATTGTAGCCTTTTCTGCAAGTATTAATGCTCAGACTTCCGATAAAAAATGGGGTATCGGAGCAGCGCTCGGCGCATATGGCACACTAAACAATGGTGGCATTGGATTAATGCCCGAAGGTTATTTCCTTAGCAGATATCTTAGTCCTAAATTCGATCTTGTATTTCAAGGTGATCTTGGGATGTTCAGATCTAATGCTAATAATGATTTAAATTTTGCCAATGGATTACTAAACCTGAGGTACAAACTATCTGACGAAAGCAAGAATTTCCGTCCATATATTTATGGTGGACCTGGTGTTTTGTCTGTAAATACAGGGACTGGTTCTTTGGGCGAAGCTAATAAATCGATTGTAAACTTTGATTTGGGGCTTGGAGGCAAATTGTATGTGAGTCCAAGGACTGCTTTTTATATGGAAGCAGGTTATATTCACGGTCTTGAAACAACTGTTGCAGGAGTTACTGAACGCGAAAGCTACTGGAAAACGACATTTGGTCTTGAAACTGCTTTCGGAAAAACCAAAGATACCGACATGGACGGTGTTTCAGACAGAAAAGACAAATGTCCGAATACACCTACCGGAGTTGCAGTTGACAAAGATGGCTGTCCGGTTGATACCGACGGCGATGGTGTTGCTGACTACATGGACGACTGTCCTACCGAAGCTGGATTAACTTCCACCAAAGGTTGTCCGGACACGGATAAAGACGGCATTGCCGATAAAGATGATGCATGTCCGGAAATCGCAGGATTAGCCAGTTTGAAAGGCTGCCCGGATGCTGATGGCGATGGTGTAACTGATAAAGATGACAAATGTCCGAACACTCCAAAAGGATATAAAGTGGACGCCAGCGGATGTCCGTTTGATACTGACAATGACGGTGTAATTAACGAAGAAGACGATTGCCCTACAGTTGCCGGACCGAAAGAAAACAAAGGCTGCCCTGTTGAAGAAATTATAACTTCAGAAATGCAAATCGATCCGGTTCTTTTTGGATTTGATAAAAGCAACCTGACTGAAGGAACCAAAAGTCAAATAGAAACACTCATTCAAACACTTAATTCGAATGAAGGATTTAAAGTAAACGTTTATGGTTTTGCTGATAGCCAGGG